>Ga0233429_1002746_pt1 | contig 17779 bp, 12 predicted proteins | sample SI_118_April2016_3_FD_179879 | JGI IMG/M metagenome (GOLD analysis project Ga0233429, IMG submission 179879) | Seawater microbial communities from Saanich Inlet, British Columbia, Canada - SI_118_April2016_135_MG | ecosystem: Environmental > Aquatic > Marine > Inlet | place: Canada: British... | reverse complement strand
CAGATCTTTATGATTTAAGAGCTTCGCTATTTTGTAAATATCTACACCATTCTGGGCTAATCTTGTGGCAAAAGTGTGACGAAGACAATGATATGTAAAGTCCTTAATCTCCGCTTTCTCTAATGCCTGGGCAAATGCCCTTATCAGGTTACGCTTGCCAATCTTTGTGCCTACCTGACTGCTAAACACAAGATCATTCTTAAGGCTTCTCACCTTATCTTCATGCTTTTTCAAAAGAACGTTCAGAGCAATGCTATTCAAAGGTAGAGTATTGGGCTTATTATTCTTGGTTTTTTGTATAATAATAGTCTTACGCAGCAGATTTACACGACTCCACTCAAGAGAAAGTAATTCGTCCTGTCGTAAACCTGTATTCAATGCAAAAACTATTATCTCACGTAACCAGTCAGGACTCTTTCCAAGAAGTCTCCTCTCTTCATCCTCTGTTAACCACCTGTCAACTTCATTGTTTTCCCGTTCCTTCTGTATCCTGGAAACAGGATTGTCCTTAAGCCACTCCCACTCTTTGACTGCCAGATTGAAAGCCTTTGATAACATATAAAGTTCACGATTAACGGTTGAAGGGCTTGCTCCGTTATCTCTGCGATACAATTTATATTTTGCTACAATCTTAGGCGTTATAGACATCAACCCGGGATTGCCAAAAAACCTGTTAAGATTTTTTAAATAATATTTGTATCCTTCTTGAGTATTAAAAGAAACTGTGGGAGCATACTCCTTCATAAACTTATCCATCATGTCCTTGAAGGTTTTGCATTGCCCTGTCAATCTCTCATAATACTTTCCCTCAACAATCTCAGTCCTGATCTTAGCCTCTATAGCTTGTGCAAGTTTTTTGTCAGAGGTTTCAAGACTCTTCTGAATCTTTCTGCCATTATGACTAATACACGTCCACCAGATATCGCTTCGTTTAAACATATATATATCCTTTCCCGAAGCCTGATAGTATCTGTATGTCGCTATCGGCAGTATTATAAACCATTACCATGAAGGTCTCCAATGATTTTATTAACAGTTTTCTCATGTTTAAGGTACGGTTGTTTCAAGTTTGCCATTGCCTTATCTACGTCTTGAATGTCAAAGAGAATACGTCTCCCATACTTTATACAGGGGAATTTTCCCTGATTTGACCAATCATAAATGGTCTTTACCGGGAGAGAGGTGTACTTGGATACTTTTTTGATATCCACGTATCTTTCTCTGTTTATCTCATATTTATCATTTGATTTGGTTTTCATTTTTTTAGATTAAAGTGATACATCGATTTTGATTTCACAGTCTAAAGAATCAACAACATAAGATAAATCATTAGGAATCATAGCATTGGATATTTTTGGACTAAACTCTGCCAAAACTATTCTTGGTTTATTTGAAGAGATCATCTCATATATCAAGTTAGCATATTTAGTCAAAACCAAATATGACCAAACCAGTGTCATTGCACCATCGAGACTAAATACGGATAAAACACCTGAAGACACAACCTCCTTAGCATTTTCGTTAATGAGCTTCGGAATGTATACAATATAACCAACTGCGGAATCAGTGTTGGTAACTTTGTTTTTAGGATTTTTTAGGTCGTTTAAATTATCTACATTTGCTTTGTATGCAATATAAGCATCAACATAAATATCAAACAATATTGACCGATAAGAACTATCATCCTTTGGTTGGAATTTATCCGCAATTATATCAGACAACGAAATGCGCTTCCTGTCACAATGCAGAAAGAATTTACTCATATTTTGTAATATTATATTCTCTAATTCTGAACCACTTCTGAATAGACGCCTCTTTAGTTTTGATTGATGATCATTTAGTGCGGGACGAGTTGTATGCAAAATAATATCATTGTGTGACAGAACTGAAAGCTGTGAGAGTCTCGATTTTTGCATTTGATAAATAGCCGGAGGCATGTTGTACAATATACCACCATAATTATATCTTCCATTAACTAGATCAGCTAAATGTAGACATGCCGCACTATCCCGTAACATATGAAGCGTACCTATAGTCCTAGGTGGATAACTAGCGTCTTTACGAGTTAATGCATCAATTGGTGCTGAGTGTGCCCACCAAAAGTATTTTCCTGATTTTTTCTCATTTACAATTGTATTCTTCATAATCCCTCCATAACATAACAATTAATAATCCTGGATTTATTGTTTTTTATTGAATACTTCAAAATACATTTAGCATTTTATAGCATCAAAGAGTTAAATGGAAATCAATATTCCGCCGGAAAAATAAATAACAAATTAAGCGATTTTGATACTAAGCTTTCTGCCATATTTCAATAATAATTCTAACGAAAAGGCAAAGATAATGAACGATCATTCGTAACCAAAATACTCTCTCTCTGGTTAATAGATCAGAATATCTTAACATCAAAAATACTATACCGCTAAACAGCTACGAAGAATACACTTGAAACAATTCAGATATACTATAAAATCCGGTAATATACAGGAACAGAAGTGTTCTTATTAAGTACCACAGAAACACAATCTACAAGGGGAATAAATGACACTTTTTAAAGATAAAGCCAATTTGATCTGGGAAGTGGCTAATCTGCTTCGTGGTGACTACAAGCAGTCTGACTATGGCAAAGTCATTTTACCCTTAACGATCTTGCGCCGCCTGGATTGCGTATTGGCACCGAGCAAACAAAAAGTACTGGATTATCTACCTAAAGTAAAAAAACTCTCTGACCAAGCAAAAGACCTTACCTTAAACAAAATTGCAGGTCTTAACTTTCACAATCGCAGTCAATTTAATTTTGCCAAATTGATTGCTGACCCCAACCATGTTGCCGCGAATTTGCGCAATCATATCAACGGGTATTCTGCCTCAGCCCGTGAGATTATCGAATATTTCAGTTTTGATGATCAGATCGAACGCATGGATGATCCCAAGGCAGATATATTGTTTCAGGTGGTCAAAGCGTTTGGCGAGATTGATCTTGCTGACATGGGTACCGTGCAAATGGGTTATATTTTTGAAGACCTTATCCGTCGTTTTGCAGAGCAATCCAATGAAACTGCAGGAGAACACTTTACCCCCAGAGAAGTGATCAAGCTGATGGTCAATGTGTTATTCAATGCAGACAATCAAACCTTGACCCAAGCCGGTATTGTTAAAACCTTGTATGACCCCGCTTGTGGTACCGGTGGAATGCTATCTATCGCGGAGCAACATTTGTGTGGCAAAGACACTGGGATGAACCCTGATGCAAAGCTGGAAGTGTTCGGGCAGGAGATCAACCCTGAATCCTACGCGATTTGTAAATCGGATATGCTCATCAAGGGGCAAAACCCTACCAATATAAAATTTGGCAATACCTTTACCGTTGATGGGTTAAGGGATGAAAAGTTTGATTACATGCTCTCTAATCCGCCCTTTGGTGTGGACTGGAAGAAAGCCGCTAAAACCATTAAAGACGAAAACGACAACTTAGGCTTTGCTGGCCGTTTTGGGGCAGGCTTACCACGCATCAATGATGGTTCTTTGTTGTTCTTACAGCACATGATCTCTAAAATGAAAACGCCCCCGGGAAATTCAAAAAAGGACGGTGGTAGTCGTATTGGAATAGTGTTTAACGGTTCGCCCTTGTTCACAGGGCAAGCTGGGAGCGGTGAAGCCAATATCCGTCAATGGATTATCGAAAATGACTGGCTGGAAGTGATTATTGCCCTGCCGGATCAGCTTTTTTACAATACTGGTATTTCCACTTACATCTGGGTACTCAATAATTATAAAAACGAACAGCGAAAAGGCAAAATTCAACTGATTAACGCTACAGGCAGCAAAGATGAAGATTTGATGGCAGAAGGTGAACGGGACTTTAATCGTTTTTGGGAACCCAACAAGCCACGCTCTTTGGGTAATAAACGCAAGCAAATCTCCGAAAATGGTGAAAACAAAGGTATTGGCTTTATTACTAAGCTCTATGGCGATTTTGTTGAAAATGAATTTGTCAAAATCCTACCCAATGAATTTTTTGGCTATCATCGAATAACGGTAGAACAACCGCAAAAAGATGAAGGCGGCAATGTGATTCAAAGCGGAGGTAAACCAAAGCCTGATACCACACTGCGCGATTATGAAAATATTCCGTTTTTGCAGAAAGACGATAATGGCAAGCTGATTTCACAAAGCATTGAGGAATATTTTGAACAAGAAGTAAAACCCCATCTGCCTGATGCCTGGATTGATGAAAAGAAAACCAAAACAGGGTATGAAATAAATTTCACCAAATACTTTTATGAATTTAAGCCCTTGCGGTCATTAGCAGAGATTAAAGCTGATATTATTGCATTGGAAGAAAGCAGTCTAGAATTGGAAAAGAGGATATTGGAAGAATGAGAGTCACCGTTGCACCTGAATTATTGACATGGGCAAGCGAACGAGCAGGCTTGAATACAGATTTCTTGCTGCATTATTTTCCAAAATACAAAGAATGGCTTCACGGCATTACCCAACCTACCTTGAAGCAACTGGAATCCTTTGCCCAAAAAACACATGTATCACTGGGTATGCTCTTTCTACCTGAACCACCACAGGAACAGCTACCTATCCCGGATTTTCGCATAATGGATGCTCTGACCATTGGAGAACCCAGTACCGATTTGCAGGAGACCATCTACCAGTGTCAGCAAAAGCAAGATTGGTATCGAAATTATCAGCAAACTCAAAGCGTTGACACAATCGGCTTTGTTGGTAGTGCCACATTGTCTGATGAAGTGATTGAAACAGCTAGCAAAATCAGCAAAATCATCCAATTTGAACCAACACAACGCCAGCAAGCGCGCACCTGGACAGAGGCATTACGCCTGTTTATCGAACAGATTGAAAGCCAATTTATTTTAGTGATGGTCAATGGCGTAGTAGGTAGCAATAACAGGCGAAAACTAGACCCGCAAGAATTTAGAGGTTTTGCGCTGGTTGATAAAATTGCTCCTCTGATTTTCATCAATGGCAATGATACCAAAGCTGCTCAGATGTTTAGCCTTGCCCACGAACTTGCCCATATCTGGCTGGGAGAAAGTGGCATATCCAATATTCAGTCCAATGATACCCATACAGAAAGCCAAGTTGAGCGCTGGTGTAATCAAGTGGCAGCCGAACTTCTGGTGCCATTGGCAGATATTTCACAGCACTACAAGGCCGAGAATCCTTTATCCACGGAAATGGAAAAGCTGGCAAAACGGTACAAAGTCAGCACGCTGGTTATCCTGCGTAGCATCTACGACTTAGGAGCAATCAGTCATGAAACACTGTGGCAAACCTATAACGAGGAACTGGAAAGGTTGGAGAAACTTACTCGTCAGGGCGATAGTGGTGGCGACTTTTACCGCACTTTGAGCGTCAGAGTAAGTAAACGATTCACCGCTGCACTGGTGAATCACACGCTGGAAGGGCAAACCCTGTTTCGGGATGCTTTTAAAATGCTGGGAATTAAAAAAACAGCAACTTTTTATGAAATTTCCAGACAATTTGGAGGGCATTCATGAGCTATCTATTGGATGCCAACATTTTTATACAGGCAAAGAATTTACATTACGGCTTCGATTTCTGTCCCGCCTTTTGGGACTGGTTGACTGAGCAAAATGAAAAAGGCAATGTATTTAGCATTGAAAAAGTAGGTGATGAAATCAATGCGGGGGATGATGAGTTATCACAATGGGCAAATAAGCAGGTGGATGGCTTTTTTCTGAAACCTGATGCAAAAATGGCGGCAGTATTTCCAACGGTCAGCCAGTGGGCAAGCAGCCAGAGTTATGAGGCCGTTGCCATCAACGCTTTTTTACAAGTTGCCGATTATTACTTAGTCTGTCATGCGCTTGGGCATGGCTTGACCATTGTTACCCACGAAGTCCCAGCCAATACCAAAAAGCGTATTAAAATCCCCAATGTTTGTATAGGGCTGCGCATCAAATTCATGTCGCCTTATGAAATGTTACGCCATGAGCAGGCAAGGTTTATTTTGGGGGCGGAATAATGGAACGCTACGCACAATATAAGGAGAGTGGGGTTGAATGGATTGGGGAGATTCCTGAAAATTGGGAGGTTAAGAAGCTTAAGTATGGCGTAACAGTTAATCCATCCAAAGATGTTATTGATAAAACATCATCTGAGTTGGTCGTTTTTCTACCAATGGAAAAAGTTACAGAAGATGGAAAAATTGATTGTAGTATCAAGAAACCAATTTTTGCTTTATATAATGGATTTACTTGTTTTCGAAAAAATGATGTCATTGTCGCAAAAATTACTCCGTGTTTTGAAAATGGGAAAGGTGCGTTTTTAAATAAACTTGAAACAGAGTTTGGATTTGGATCAACTGAGTTTCATGTGTTGCGAGTACGGACAGATGTTTGTGATCTGTTTCTATACTATGTAACAAAATCTGAAGTATTTATGAAGGTTGGTGAAGCTTTCATGTCTGGTGCGGCTGGACAAAAAAGAGTACCAACTGATTTCATCGCTGATTTTCCATTGGTGTCACCATCCAAGCCTGAACAAATCGCCATTGCCAACTACCTCGACCGCAAGACCTCTGAAATAGATAAACTCATTGCTCAGAAAGAACGCCTGTTGAGCCTGTACGAAGAAGAGAAAACCACCATTATCAATCAGGCAGTCACCCAAGGCATTAACCCCGATGTAAAGCTAAAAAATAGTAATATTGATTGGCTGAGAGATATTCCTGTGCATTGGAAAGTTACCGTATTAAAAAGGTTGGTAACTAAAATAACTGATGGTGAGCATATATCACCAAAATTTACACAGATTGGAATGCCCTTTTTGTCAGCGAAGGATGTAAGGGATGGATATGTTCAATTGCCTAATGACAAGTTTGTAGATTATGATGACGGCTTACGGTTTAGAAATCGCTGCAATCCTGAGCTTAATGATATTTTATTAGTAAGTCGTGGGGCAACTGTTGGTAGAGTTGCAATAATAGACACTAATACAGTATTTTGTTTATTAGGCAGTGTTATATTGCTAAAGCCTAAAGAGGAGATCCTTTTCACTTATTTTTTCTATTCACTCAAAAATAAACTATTACAAGATAATTTTTTGCTTGCTTCTCAATCAAGTGCGCAACAAGCTATATATCTAGTAGATGTGGGCACAGTTTTTTTAGCTATTCCATCATTTGAAGAACAAACTTCCATCGTCAAACACATAGAAATCGAAACCGCCCGCATCAACGCCAAAATGGCCAAAACCAAAAAAATTATCACCCTGCAAAAAGAGTATCGCACCGCCTTGATCAGCGAAGTGGTTACAGGCAAGATCAAGGTGTCTCATTTATCTATTGGGGAGGTGACATCATGACTCTGTGCGTTTCCTGGATACGGGAAGTAAATAACGAAAAGGAGTTAATCTTTGCAACCGATAGTTGCTTGTCGGGCGGAGAACGCTGGCATTCAGGGGTAAAGCTTTTTGAACTACCCAGAAAAGATTGCCTGATCTGTTTTGCCGGTGAAACCAATCGCACTTACCCTCTGATTTTAAATCTGATTTCATCCATAAAATTTGATGAGCATCTTTTAAGTTCACATACAGATATCGCGGAAGTGCTGGATTATTTGACTCGTTTGTTTACTTCACTTTGCCATTCTATTACCGATTACGGCACACAAACATTTAAAAAAGTGTTGGGTGATTTTCAATTTTTATTTGGTGGCTGGTCGTGGAAAGATAATGAATTTAAGCTCTGGAAATTAGAGTATAACCATGAGGCCAAGGCTTTTATGCATGATGAGGCCAGTAGTGATCAGATGTTTTATACATTTATTGGTGATGAACTGGATAAGTCACAAGAACTGCTGGATAGTGAATTGATAGCGAATAGTAAGGTTACGTCACGAAGCTTTGATATGGAACCGTTCAAGGTGCTTATCGATATGATTAGGGACTCGTTATATTCCAGTATTGATGGTGCTGTTCAAATTGCCAAGATTCATCCACCGGGTGCAACTGAATTTCTGGGTGTATATTGGCCTTCTGTCATTGGTGGCAAGAAGACATTTTTAGGTAAAGATATCAGTACGGATAATAATCCAGCCGTAAAATATATTGACCCTGATACGGGGGAAGTGCTTGATGAAGCATTGCCGGAAACACTCTCACAAATTGACGATAATGTTTTTGGCGATGATGCCGAGTTTATAAATAAATGTTATCCCGAGGGAAAACTAAAAGAGGATTTATCTAAGCGAGAAAAGCATTTAATTAAATCTGTTATTGCCCAGGTTGCTTATGCTCAGTTCATTGACAAGCAACAGGAAGAAATTATGGAGGAGCAGGAGTAATGAGCCAGGTAACATCCGAAAATACTTTTGAAACCGCCATTATTCAATCACTGCTGGAATACGGCGGATATACCGAAGGTACTGCAAGCGATTACAGCCCCGAACTGGGCATGTTTAAAGTTGAGATTTTGCGGTTTTTAAAAGAGACCCAAGCCAAACAATGGGGGAAATTATCGGCTATCCATAGTAGTGACGTTGAAAACCGACTGATCCAGCGTTTGTATAAAGAGATGGATTTGCGGGGTAGTCTGGATGTGATTCGCAATGGTTTTGTGGATTATGGGGTGCGATTTAAAATGGCCTTTTTTAAGCCAGAATCAGGATTAAACCCTGATACGCTTGCCTTGTATGGACAGAATCGTCTCAAGGTGATTCGTCAGGTTTATTACAGCAAAAAAAACAAAAAATCGGTGGATTTGGTATTGTCACTCAATGGTTTGCCGGTGGCAACGCTTGAGTTGAAAAACCGGTTTACTGGCCAAAACAGTGCCCATGCGAAAAAGCAATATGCCACCACGCGGGATAATAAAGAACTGCTGTTTACCTTTAAAAAAAGAGCCTTAGTGCATTTTGCGGTGGATGATGAAGAAGTCTATATGACCACCCGTATTGATGGTAGTAGGACCTATTGGCTACCATTTAATAAAGGCGATAATCACGGTAAGGGTAATCCGCTTAACCCCAATGGTTATAAGACAGATTATTTATGGCATGACATTTTTGCTAAAGATAGTTGGCTGGAAATTATTGGACGTTTTATTCATTTACAGACCGAAGAGTTTGAGTTTGAAGGACACACTCGTAAAAAAGAAAAAATGATTTTTCCACGCTTTCATCAATTGGATTCTGTCCGGAAAATGACCCAACATGCCCAATCACACGGGGCGGGTTGTAATTATCTGGTACAGCATTCCGCAGGTTCTGGAAAAAGTAACTCGATTGCCTGGCTTGCCTATCGTCTGTCAGGTTTACATAACGATCAGGATAAACGAATATTCGATAGCGTGATTGTGGTGACGGATCGGCGGGTACTGGATTCTCAATTACAAAACACCATCTATCAATTTGAGCATAAGTCAGGGGTGGTACAGCGGATAGATAAAGACTCCCAGCAATTGGCGGATGCCATTGGTGGTGGCACCAATATCATTATTACCACCTTACAAAAATTTCCTTTTGTAATTGATAAGGTAGGTGATCTACCAGATAGAAAGTATGCGGTCATTATTGATGAAGCCCATAGTTCCCAAGGGGGTGAAGCCAGCAAGAAGATGAAGGCAGTGCTGTCATCGATTGATCATCCCGGTAATGCAACTGATTCTTCAAAGGTAAAAGAACCATACCCAACTTATGGAGACGATGATGGTGAGGTGGTTGAGTCTCAAGAATTAATCAACTATTACATAGAGCGTTCTGCCGCCGCCCGAGGCCGGCAAAGTAATTTATCCTTTTTCGCCTTTACAGCCACGCCTAAATATAAAACACTGGCGGTTTTTGGTTATAAAGACCGCGATGGAAAACCACAGCCCTTTCATCTCTACTCCATGCGTCAAGCTATTGAGGAGGGGTTTATTCTGGACGTATTGCAAAACTACACCACTTATTCACTTTATTTCAAACTCTCTAAAGCTATTGAAGATGACCCCAAAATCAATAAAAAAAAGGCAGCTCAGGCGATTGGACGTTTTGTCTCCTTACACCCTCATAATCTGGCACAAAAAACAGAAATTATCATTGAGCATTTTCACCAGGTTGTCGCCAGTAAGATTGGCGGCAGAGCCAAGGCAATGTTGGTGACAAGCTCCAGACTTCATGCCAAACGCTATTTTGAAGAGTTTAAACGCTATATTAAAGAGAAGGGATACGAGCAGGATATTAAGATACTGGTTGCCTTCTCTGGCAAGGTGATCGATGACAACTTTCCTGATGGTGTTACGGAACCGCAATTGACAGGATTTGGTGAAAAGGAATTACCTAAGGTATTTAATCAAAATGAGTATAAAATCCTGATTGTTGCTGATAAATACCAAACTGGGTATGATCAGCCTTTATTGCATACTCTGTATGTGGATAAACCACTTTCAGGGGTTAAAGCGGTGCAGACGTTTTCCCGATTGAATCGAACTGCCTCAGGCAAAGAGGATACCTTTGTTCTTGATTTCGTAAATGACCGGGAGACGATATTAGAATCATTTCAGCCTTATTATGAAATTACTTCGGTTAGTGAAGAACCCGAGCCAAATCATCTGTATGACCTGAAAGGTAAGCTGGACGAATGGCAGATTTATTTAACATCAGAAATAGATGCCTTTGCGAAAATCTATTTCAACCCAGCCACGCAAATGACGGCCAGGGCACAATCACAACTCTATGCTTATATTGATCCGGCTGTCGACCGCTATAAGGCTATTGAAACCGAGGAGGAAAAGGAAGAATTTAAAAAGAGTTTACGCACCTGGACAAACTTGTATTCTTTCCTTGCCCAGATCATGCCCTTCAGAGAAGCGGAGTTTGAAAAGTTTTATGCTTACGCAAAATTGCTACAAACCAAATTACCCAAGCGTGATTTGTCGGAGAGTATGAAGCTTGTCGATGAAGTGGCAATGGAGTATTACCGCTTACAAAAAATCAAGGAAGGCTCAATTGACTTAATCTCTGGTGTAGATGGAGAACTAGACGGCTTATCAGAAGCAGGTATTAAACGGGCAAAAGAAGAGAAGGCGGCTTTGTCTGAAATTATTGATGTATTAAATGAGCGTTTTGGTACAGAGTTTGAGGAAGCCGACAGGCTTTTTTTTGAACAGATAGAAGCTGAACTGATGGAGGATACAACACTACAAACACAGGCAAAGGTCAATAAAATTGATACCTTTAAGTATGCTTTTGAAGAAATGTTTATTGATAAGTTGATTGAACGGATGGATCAAAATCAGGAGATATTTGAGAAAATATTAGAAAACCAATCGTTTGGGAATTTGGTGAAAGAGTTGATGATGGAAAAGGTATATGCAAAATTGAATGAAGAAATTGCTGATACATAGAAAGCATACGGAAGCAAGGGGCATACTCGCTACTTGACAGACAATTCAAAGGAGCTTGAAATATGAAATCTCGTAAAGGACAGTTAGTCTGCCAGCACCTTGAAAACATATCCCGCAAGGCGTTAGAGAATTATCAAAAGATAATAAAAGAATACGTTAAAGGCCGTCATGGCGTTTATGCCTTATATAGAAAAAATAACCTTTACTATGTAGGACTGGCATCGAATCTTCGTAATAGACTTACCACACATTTAAGAGACAGACATGCAAATACCTGGGATTCCTTCAGTGTATATTTAACTATCAAAGACTCACATTTAAGAGAACTTGAAACTCTCATTCTTAAGATAGCTTCTCCAAAGGGTAATAGACAATCAGGCAAGTTCATTAAATCACAAGATCTCAAGCCACTTTTCAAGAAAAAGATATCCAATGCTCAACAAAAAGAGTTAGCATCACTGCTTGGGGTGACAAAAGAGAAGAAAACTGAGAAGAAGGAAATAAAGAAGGTTCAAGGCCGAAAACCAATCTTGGCACCTTATGTAAGCAAAAGTTTCAGAATCCGTTTTAAATATAAAGAGAGAATGTATAAAGCAACTGTCAGAAAAGACGGGACTATTTTCTATAATAAAGAGCTTTATAACTCTCCTTCACTCGCTGCGAAAGCAGTTGTGAACCGTTCTGCTAATGGATGGAGTACTTGGCAATATGAACGTGCTCCTGGTGATTGGGTTTTATTGGATGTGCTTAGGAAAAAGTAAATTAGGGAAATAAGAACAGACACTAATAATGTCAAATCTGGCCTATTGACAAGAAAAAACTTAACCAGGGATTTAACTAAATGCTAAAAGACGGCATTCGTTAACTAATCGTTATACAAAGATAATGGTTTTATTATGACTACTATTATAGATCCTCCAGAATTAAGAGGTGTTTATCTAAAATGATTGATAATCGATGTAAAGCAATAATTAATTCTGGAAGTCGTTGTTCTAGAAGTGCTGTAAAAAATGGTTTTTGCACACAACACATTAAACACCCGCCGGATTACAAAACAAATCAAGGAACTTACACCGCTTTTGCCCCCCATTCTGGTTTAGCTTCAGCCAACTTTGTAAGTGTGAAGGCTCCAACATTCCTTTCTAAAGACGCAGCACCGCTTCTTCTATTTGATACGATTTTAGTTGATGAAACCTTTTGGAAAGTGGCAACCGAGGACAAAAGTGATTTAGGTGTGTCTTTATCTCAAAAAATTCTTAGAGATTTACGTAGTGAAGGTATTATCGAAGTACGTAATTTAATTCCAACTAAGAAGCCATTTCAAAATGCGGTAGATGATATTCTGGGTGAGGAAGTACCAGACTATCCTCAAATAGTCAATGCCTTATTTAAAAGACGCCAGGTTGACTTTCATGAGGATGGCCCAGAGCTATTTGAAGGACTCTTGGAAGCTCATTTGGCGCTCCAGGTGTCTAGTAACTGCGAAGCACCTTTGGTCACCGCTGATGAGTCAATTGCAAGTTTTTGTGATTTGGTCCTTAAAGGAAATATCAGCACTAATCCAACGAATAATACAATACTAAACAGAAATGATAAGATAACTTCATTTAAAGCATTAAATGAAGTTCAGGCAATATATTCTCCACAAATTCCACTGTTAGTTGACAAGAGCGGCAAACCATTTGAGTCAGATAGTTATATAATTGGGACATTGCACGAGCTTGGATTGGTAGATATGAAGCAAGGCAACAGACAAATAAAACTTGACGAAGATGCAAGTAAGCGGCAGTTAGAAAGAATAATAAAACTCCGTGAAAGCACCACTGGGCGAGTGTTTCGAGATCACCTTCATAAAATTGAGGTTGAATGCCGAGGGCTTCCTGCTGATCTGGCTTATGATCATTATCTCAAAAGACATAAAGTGGAAATTGCAAAAGTTCAAGCAGCATTGATAGGTGATGCGACGTGGATTAATTCTCTATCTAAAATTTGCACATATTTATCAATACCACTAGGAGCAGCTGGTCTTATTGATCCAATTGCAGGTGCAGCAGGACTGGGCCTCGCAACAGCAGCTACTGGACTTGAAAGATCAAAGAGTCATTTAACTAATAAAAGGATTGAGCAATCGAGGAAAGAACCAGATTCTAATATTGCCTGGTACATATATTATCAAGATTTAAAGCAAATTCTGCCTAAATCAAAAGTAATGGATAGGCTAAAGAGTATTTCACAAGGGAAGATATAATTGAATGCCTTTTGTTTTGGCAATCATGGCCGGATACATCTAATGATGTTATTTGTCTAAATGTGTAAAACAGAAAAGCACAAAATGTATAACAAAAGTATTCACCAGACGGCAAGAAGCGCGGCGGCGCTGACGCGACAAGCCTGGGTGGGCCGCTGGTGATGCAGGTCGTTAATGAATTAGTAAAAGGATATACAATATAGTAGTTTAAAATCATACATATTTTACGACTTAATCCGTAAGGCAATTTCTAATGTCAAAACAAAAAAACAAGCGTAAGAGAACTAATAACAAGAAAGTTTTTAATTTTAAAGTTCATGATGAAGGCACGTGGAGTAAATGGCAATGTGGTAACGAAACAGAAACTTCTAATAAAGACCAAAAATTTGAATGGTCAAAACTTGCTGTTACTAGAGAAGGATACAGTCGCATAAATAAAAATCATAGAGAAAAGTATAAATCATTTGTTAATAATCTGTATATAGTCACAACTAATAATATGCCTCCTGTGAGTGGCTTAGGTGAAATGACGTTACTGGCTATAGGTCGTACAGATTTTGATGCAATACACGATTGGCAGCATTTTCAACGTATCAAGAATGAGCTTATAGGGCCTGAATGCGAGGCAGTGGAGCTTTATCCAAAAGAATCAAGATTGATGGATACCGGCAATCGATACCACTTAAACGTATTATGTGATCCCAATTGTACATTTTCTTTGTTTAATGATTTTAATATAATAATGATGCAAAATAAGCAGACTATAGAACCAAAGTATTGTATTAATGACATGTACGAAGTTTATGTCTTTAAAATGCAACCAGTCCCTATATTTGGAGAAATGTTAGGTTTGTCAATTGGCCGCAAAGATTTTAAGCCAATAAATGACTGGCGACATATACAACGTATCAAGAATGAGCTTGTAGGGCCTGAATATGAGGCATTAGAGCTTTATCCAAAAGAATCAAAGCGGAAATTAACACATGTTAAAAATAATACACATTTATGTGTATTAAATCATCAGAACAGTAAATTTCCTTTTGGACAAGATAGTGGTCGTGTATTGTTAGAAGACAGTCCTACTGGCCGACAAAGATTGTTTGGAGAAGATATTAAACCAAATGATATCATGGCAAAAGAGCAATACCTTAAGCTATTGTCCGAAATGGAGGAGACAATAGAAATAAGAAAAAGTATACCACTTCCTTCAGAGATAAAAGACATAGTAAGCCACCTAACTACTATTTCTCTTGAGCAGCCGAGACAAGTAATCAAACCACTTGAAGAGCTTCTTAACAAATATCCAAAAGTACCTCAGTTATATGAATTACTAGGGAAAATTTACACCCAATTGAATGATTTTAAGACAGTAATGCAAATTCGTACAAGATACTATAATGAAATCCCTGAATATTTTCCAGCAATGATAAATTATGCGAATCTTTGTCTTACTTGTGGTAATTTAAACGAAATACCTTCCATATTTAAGAATAAACTTGAAGCAAATGCATGGTTTTCAGATCAAGAAGATTCTTATTTCATACACTTTATGAGTATAATTATAGAATATTTTTATAAATCTGGTCAATTCTCGTTAGCGCAACAACATTTTGAAACTTTGCAACAACTTTATCCCAATCATGAAATAACGCATATGTTGAAAAAAATGATTGAACCTTCATTTCTTAAAAGTATATTTCAACGGTTAAAGAAAAAGTAGTAAGAAACCCACAATATGGACTTTTTACTAGAAGGGAGACCAAGGTCACCGTCTTAATTATTAATGATGTTCATTTTAATATTAAAAAGATTATAACCGAATGAAACACATATGCTGGCCCAATTTTTGTTAAGGTAAAAAGTGACTTGACAACATGTTTCTGAGGAAAATAGATTTAAAAGCTATAATTTTTCTATTTTTATCTGATCTCCAATTCTTTTATTATCTGAAGCTTTAATATTTACTCTCTTAAGACCTTTATCAGTCTTAGCTATATATTGGTTTCCAACTATACCAACAATTTTATACATTTTACTATGATCAATCAGGTTTAAAGCTTTAGGTTTAGCAACATCTTCAAGAACATCACTTTTAATGTCCTCTTTTCTATAGACATGGTTTTTATTCATATTATGAAAGATTTTCATGAAACCAAATCTAAAAATCAATCCAGCACATACAACCAAACCAACAAAGATTAAAATATGCTTAAACGGAATACTTTTAATTTTTTCACCTTCACCAATTATCATTGAACGGTACATTCCAAAGACCTTTTGATCTTGTTTTATTCTTTTTGTCTTAAAACATTCATCACCAGAATAAAACTTATAAGTAAAACTCTTTCCAATTGAATTAGAACGCCGTACGGCCTTTATTACGTACTCAGCCAACTGTTGCAACTCTCTCGCCAGACAACGGACATCCTGAGTTATCAAATAGATATCACAGCCCAAATGACGATGCATCTGGAAGAAAAGAAATACATTAACATTATAAAATTTTCGATGAAAATAATTGCCACTCTGCGCTTCATCAATAATATAGATAACATTAGAGTTCATGCAAAAAGTCTCTTGATACTTGTTATCGAAAAATGAAGATAATCCACCAGCATCAGCAATAAACTTGTCCAGGTCTTCACCAAGTTTCATATTCTTTATATTTGTATAAACCCTCACATCTACATCTTTTTCTTTAGGGATCCAGGAGTCTAATTCATCAGACCAGGTGTAGTAAGATTTTAAAACATGATTAACCGCATAGTACGTCTTACCAGAGCCTATTTTCCCCTGTATTAATCGTATAGCCATTTTATGTTTTCCTCACAAATCTAAGTCTCTGATTTTCAAAATCCTTTTCATTAAAGAGGATTTCAACAGAGAGAAGTAAAATCAGCTCTGTTTTTGTTTTATTAATATCCTCTGACCTGAACATCTTTCCAAGATACGGAATATCACCAAGAATCGGTATTTTTCTGACTTTCTTGTTTATTGAGTTCTCCATTAAACCACCTACATAAATTTTCTGTCCGTCATTAATCATAGTAGTCATCTCAAGAGAGTTTTTTGTAAACGATGGTGAGTCAATCAGAGGATTCCCGACAGTTTGTATAATGTCACTGATTTCTTGACTAAGATACAATTTGACGACATTGTTTTCTTCAACATCAACCTTGACGTTAAGTATTATACCAACATCACGATATTCAATATTTTCAGACCTTAAACCATTAGCGGATACAGATGTGCCTTTTCTGATAGGTTCAGACCTACCAATTTTAATCACTGAGATCTGGCCGTCCTGGACTAATACATGAGGTTTGGAAAGTATCTCTACTTTACTTTCAGAATTTAAAATGGTGATGAAAGAGTTTACATCTCGATGGAAAGTAAAAGCCTTAAGACCTTTACCGGAAAGACCAGAGGTTAAGGACGTTATTCCCTCTGTTAATAAAGATACAGTTCCGCCTCTATTATTGTTAGTTCTAAAAAAGTACTCGACACCATATTGAAGAGCATCATTTAGTGTAACTTCCATAATAGTAAATTCGACAAGTACCTGCTTTGGCCGTTTATCAAATGTTTTAATAACATCTCTAATCTTTTGGTAATCATCTATACCGGCCTTAATGATAAGTACATTAAGGCTTTTGTTCTCTGTGATCTGTATTTCAGGAAAAACATCATTCAGCAAAGATTTAAGATTTTCAGAGCTTTCGTATTGCAAACGATACAGATAAACATTTTTTGTGTCATCTGGTGAAATCTGTACATTGAGGTCATTCAGGTTTTCATTGTTATGAATTCCGTATAATGAACCGTTTTTTATAAGTCGATAGTTTTTACTATTAAGAACAATACGAACCATCTTGATGATTTCATCTCTTTTAAATTTACCTTTTATTTCTATATCTACAGAACCGATAAGATCATCTACTATGATGTAATTCTCTTTGATAATACCCATCAAGAGGCTAACAACGTCTTTGAGTTCAACCTGTTCAAATTGCATATCAACATCAATGCCACCTTTTTTTAGTTCTGGTTTAGTTTTACCGTCTTTAACTTTCCACTGCCACTTCTCAACATTTTTTGTTTTAGCCGTATTTGTAAAAAGTTTTTTCTCATGTGTTTTGTCCAAGAGG
>Ga0233429_1002742_pt1 | contig 17785 bp, 29 predicted proteins | sample SI_118_April2016_3_FD_179879 | JGI IMG/M metagenome (GOLD analysis project Ga0233429, IMG submission 179879) | Seawater microbial communities from Saanich Inlet, British Columbia, Canada - SI_118_April2016_135_MG | ecosystem: Environmental > Aquatic > Marine > Inlet | place: Canada: British... | reverse complement strand
AGCATTTCGCTTTTGAACTCGGGTCATGCGAGATCCGTAATCAGCAAGTATGTTAGCTGATTTTGACAGTCACATATGATAGGCCAGACTACACCACCAGGGCTTGATTGACAATCAATTAAGCGGTTTATAAGTTTTTCCTAATGAAAATTATTATTCTAATTTAGGAAGTAATCCTAAGCTAGCTCGAAGTTCGTTATTAGTTTCTTTAGCACTTTCAAGGTCTTCTGCTAACTCTGAATCAATTTTTCGTGCATAATAAACGTACGTAATAACTTTTCCAAATACTGCAGCAAGAACTGATACACCTAAATTTTTTGTTGTATCATAAGTTAAACCAAAAGCAGTCATTGCAGAAAGATTAGAAACATTAGTATTGTGTTTGCTACCTAAATTTGCTTTCTCATATGCTATTAATTTTTCTATATTTCTATCAGTTTGATTTCGCATATTAACTACAAAAAAATAATCTTAAAAACCTTTCTTTTAGCTAAAATTTCACAATATAAATTCTTATAAGGATTATTTACAAAAACATAAATGCCACATATAAATTATGCTGTAGATCTTACTGTAGAAGTGTTTGTTGTTTATGAGAATAAAGTTCTTCTTAGAAAACATGATAAATATGGTATTTGGCTAAGCGTGGGGGGCCATATTGAACCAAATGAAGATCCAAATCAAGCTGCAGTGCGTGAGGTTAAAGAGGAAGTTGGTTTAACTGTTGAATTGATACCTACAACAGATATATTAAATATTGAATTAGACAAATATAAACATCTAATTGCGCCTGCTTTCATAAATAGGCACCATATAAATGATGTTCATGACCATGCAACAATGGTTTATTTTGCAAAGACTGATTCAGATAAAGTAAAACAAGGTGATAGAGAAATAAGTGAAGATTGGAAGTGGTTTACTTTAGAAGAACTTGAAGCATTATCTGAAGGAATAACTGAAACCGTCAGACATTATGCTAAAACTGCTCTAAAAACCGTAAAAAATTAAATTAATGTTATGTAATTACTTTATATCTCAGTATGAAAATTATTTTCAGGGATAACGGTTTCCATTATATGATCTCGCCATGGCTTTGTTAGCTCACGCAAATGCATAATATCTTCTCTTGTATATTCACCTGATTTAAATTTATTACCAAGAGTATTTACTTCTTCAAAGTTAGCAAGTTCAATTTTAGAAAAGTTTTCCCCATCAGCATTTCTTCTATCTACATAAATCGTATTATATCGTTGAACCCATGTATCTAAATTAAGTATTGCTTCATCAAAACCATTAGCAATATCTGTTAAATTAAGCGCTTCTATTTCTTCTTTAAAATTTGAATTAATTTCTCCACCATTTGTTTTATTTAAATAATGTTCTGCAATTATACAAAATCCCGTTATATGTACTAGCTGACCTCGAAAATACTCTTTCCCAGGAATTGTTGCCATAGACATATTAAACAAAATCACATATACAATATAAATATTTGTTTAAGCAAGCGAATATGATTTTATGCACATACAAATGATTTTTATGTCTTTGGTTATTAGTACATAATGGGTTTTTTCAAATTCATAAAGAAAGTATTAGACACTGCTAAAGAAATTGATGAAGAAATAGTTATAGCGAAAGTAAAATCTGATGATATTAATAGCTGGATTCATAACCAGAAAAAAGCACTTGCTGAAGAAGAAAGCAAGTTCCTAAAGCAAATTACTGAAAGAGTATTATTACTTGCTGACGAACTAGAAACCGAAGTAACTGCTCTTCAAGAAGTAAATTTTGATGATATCAAAACTGAAAAACGCGCTAAAATGATTGTTGGAACTAATTTAGATCTTTATATAGGTCATTTAACTAAATTAATTGTAACGCTACGTGAATTAAATATTACTACCACACATAATTTATTAGAGAATATAACTATGATTTTCAGAAATTTTGAACAAAAATCTATGAAGAATTTTCAAAAAGCTGCGTTCTTGGTTGGACATAAATTGGGAGATATTGGTGTAAGTACAGGCAAGTTCTTCAAGGACATAAGACAACAAATTAAAGATAATAATTCACTAATTAATCGCGCTAAAATAATACATGCTGTGGATTTGGAATTAAATGAAATTGATAATTTTGAAAAAACTAAGCTTGAGTTTAAGTCAAACATCGATGCATTTGAACAAAACATAAATAAATTAGAAAGCAAAAAGAAAGGCATTGATGAAGAAATAGAATCAATAAAAAAGAGCAAATCTTACGCTAAAGAAACTAATGAACGAGAAGAATTTGAAAAAGATAAGACGGAACTAACAAAAAGTATTTATGAATTAAGAAAACTTATTGATTTCAAACTATTATCAAACACATTCCACAGCAATCATAAGCATCTAGCGATTGTTAGAAACTACAAAGCTAATTTTGAAGAAGCATTTCAGCGAGATTCAGGTAAGAAGCTTATAATTCTTCTTGAGGAAGCTAAAATAAATCAAAGCAATATACTTGATAGCATCAAAAAAATAACTAAAACTCAGCAAAAGATAGAAAATACTGTAATTGAATCAGATAAAATTGAAAATTTAAACAAAGATATCACAAATATAACTCATCAAATTGAAGATTTAAATTCTAAGAAAGAGATAGAACAAAAGAAACACAACAAGTTTCAGACAAGCAAAGATAAAATATGGGATATAATCAAGTCTAAGTTAAGCAAGATTAATGTAGAATTAGAATAATGATGTTTGTCTAACTAGGTTACGGATTTAAGTTATAAACGACTTTTTAATTAAGTAACTTAGCCATAATAATCTCATTAACTATTTGACCTTCTCGATTGAAGTAATTCCTAAGAACACCTTCTTCTTCAAAGCATTGATGCTTGTAGAATGCTCTTGCGTTGCTGTTATCCTCTTCTACAATTAATTGAACGCGTGTAACTCCTTGGTTTTGTAAGATACTTACTGCTTCCGCTAATGCTTGTGCACCTAAATGCTGTCCCTGATAATCTGGATGAATTGCAAAAGAACTGATAGTTGCTGTACCTGCACATCTATTCTCCTCTCTTTTCGTACAAATCATACCTACAACGTTATTGCCGTCTACTTGCACGTAAATCTGTTCATTAAGCATGCGCTTAGCCCAATAATCTTGAAAATCAGATAGAGACATCTTTTTCATATTCATGAACGGATTCACTTCAGGATGGAAGTATATCTCATATATTGCTTCAATATCACTTTCTTGACATTTTCTTAGCATTCTATACGCATAATAATTCATTTATAAAAAACTTTTTATGTATCTTGCCAAATATCCTAAAAACATAAAGTCCCGTCCTGCGCCTTAGAACTAAAAGTATACATTTGGTTAGATATTATACTTAGAATATTGAAATATATAAGAATTATTAGTAAAAAAGAATAAAATGGCTTAGCGTTTAAGCCAGCCAAACCAACCTTTGTGAGATTTTTCTTCTTGAGCAAGTGTTCTTAGACGAGTTTGTTCTTGTTCCATTGTCTGTATTTGTTCTTGAAGAAGTTGCTTTGTCTCTTCATCACAATCGCATTGCTCATATAATTGCTGAAGTTGTTCTATCTGATCTTGATTTTGAGTAACTTCTGTTTCTAATTCTTCAGCAGCTTCAGTATCTCCACCAAACAAAAGTCTTGAGAATCCACCTTTTGATTGAATCTTTTCTTCAGCATCTAACGTTGCTTGAAATGAACTATCATATTCTTTTGCTACTGCTGAAACTTGTGGTCCGATTCCACCAGTTAGTTCTTCCATTGCTAAAAGTGCGTGAACTGCTGAACGAACTTCGTTTTGATTCTGATTTGTGGTCTTTGCTGCAGTTTTCATCTGTTGCTGTAGTCCGAGCATTTCTTCTTTATGTTCTTGAATCATTGTGCGAACTTGCTGAGCACTCTGTGCTTGAATTATATTCCTCGCACCTTGCTGATTTTGACTTTGTGTAGCTACTTCATCTGTATTTTCTAAATCTGCACCATTTGAATCAGAGTTCTCCAAACCAGTTCCTGGCTCATGAACTCCGCCTTGTGGTCCTGCTGCAAAAGCAGGTGTAATCAATATTAATAAAACTAAACTAACTAAAATTATGTTTTTCATGGTTTTGTTTACTCCCTTATATATATAATCATTTCTTTTTACAAGTCTTACTTGTTTTGAAAAAGCTTTTTGTCATACATATAATCCAATTCCAATGAAAGATAAGATGGATTATTACTAAAACAACGATTATAACTCCAGATATATCATGTAACTGAGTTAACGTTCTGATTGGAAGCGTGCGATATACTGAACGTAATACTGGAAGCTTCAATATACCTGTAATTGCTACAATGCTCCCTACAATTAGCATCAGTAGATCAATAAAATAATTTAATTTTGCTTTATTCATTTTGAACACCTTTCAAAAGCAGGAAGATGACTCTCTTGGCTTGCTCTTTTTAATGAAACAAATATAACCTTAATATCTTCATTATCAATTTTAGTATTTAATTCGTCGTACAAAGCAATATTTTCAATTTCTGCTTGAACACCTGCTGAGCAAGCATTAGCTACTGTTTCAAATTCTGGAATGCTATTATATAATTCATTTTCAGGAATATCTAACGCATATTTTTCATAAAGTTCTTTTATTTTTGTGCTGTGTTTTATTTCAGCATTGATAATATTACTAAATGGTTTGGTTTCCGCACCAAAAGTATCTAAGACTTTTTGATATGTTGCTTCTGCTTTGTATTCGTCAGCTAATGCACTTGCAAGTGCAGTAATTTCATCTTCAGAAAGTTCTTCATAAGGCAGTTCAGCAATGTGATTTTCATTAACTTCATTTTGGTTTTGTTTATCTTGCGGAGTATCTACACAACCGCTTACAAAAATAACTGCAATCATCAATAAAACAATCGATATTTTTTTCATATTTATTTTACCCGCTTCAAATATTTAATCTTAACTAAAAATAAAAAACAAAGGAAGAATTACCTTCTTCCCTGACCTTTCATCTGTCCAGCTCCAGAACCATCTTTAAGACCTGTTCCTTCACCATTTCCTTGTCTAAATCCAGTTCCGTCTTTTGGACCTGCACCATTATTTAAGCCGAGTTCAGATCTTAATTGTGCAGCAGTTTCAGTATCGCCAGATTTTCCAGCTTCGTGTGCCTGAACAAACACATCAAAATTATCTTCAGTTACAACATCAACAACTCGAGGATATCTTCCATCTTCAGTCATTAAATTATACCATGATGCATAATCTTGATTTTCAAATGCTCGTTCCATTTCTTCGTGCCTTTCAGGAGTGCAATTTGGACCTTCTGTTGAATAGTCACCCTTATATGCACTGACTGCTCCTACTGATATTATCATACCAATAACGAACAGCGCCATCATTCCAATTATTTTATTATTTTTCATTTTGGTTCTCCTGAAGGAACTATAAATTTGTTTTATTAAAGCGCTGTTAAGGATAAATAAGAGGCGTCTTTCATAATCCTTTTAAATGAAATCTGAAGTTTCTTAGTATGCCACCATATGCAATTTCTCAAGGATTTATGAATCTTAATATACTTTTTACTTTGGCGTTTGCTGTTACGACTTTTCTAGTTAGTTTTATTTCATACAAAGTTTACAAGCTTACATATCGGAAAGAGTTGAAACTTTTTAGTTTTGCATTCTTGTCTTTCGCATTTGCATATATTCTTCAGCTGATTCTTGGAATTGTTTTGAAGTATAAACTTGAAACAGTTGTTAGAGCTAAATTTAGAACCGTAGTTCCATTTATTACCGCGTCTACGTTTTCTCATGAAATCCTATTTTCAGTGGGTCTGATTCTTTTGGTTTATATGACTTACAAAACACGGAGCAAGCAATTATTTGGATTGTTATTAGGGTTGGTTCTAATACCTATTCTGTTTAACCCAATGTCTATTCATGTATTTCATATTATTTCTTCTTTCATGTTAATGTTCCTTGTATTGTTTTATTATCGGAACTATCGGGCGCATAAGAACTTAAAAACAAAACTGGTTTTGATTGCGTTTGTGTTTTTGCTAATTAGCAATTTTACATTTATATTTGCAGCCCGTCAAGGATTGTTTTTCATACTTGGAAGATCCTTGGAGCTGATTGCATATGTATGTGTATTAGTTAATCTGAGGTTATTACGTAAATGAAACAGAAAAGAGAAAGTCTGCAAGTTATTCATGATATTCTTAAAGCAATCCAAATTGGCAGAACAAAACCAACACACATAATGTATAAAGCAAATCTTTCTCACCAAATGCTTGAACAATATCTGATGGAATTAATTAAAAAGGGCGTTATTACAGAAACTAAAACGCCAAAAGGAAGAACATACGCTTTGACTGACAAAGGCTTAGGATATCTCAAGGAATATAAACTAATAACGGGTTTTATGGAATCTTATGGTTTAGATTAAATTTTATGCTTTAATGTAATTTAATTCTCTAAGACCATAATGTATGAATAGTCCCAGACCGATTAATCCAATACCACCTGCAAGAACAATCGGTTCTAAGTTTGCTAGCATGAATATACAAGTTATAATACCTAGAAGAGGTAATACCGGGAATTTGCCCCAATTTAAGGGTACTTTAAATTTGCGCTTCAAGTTTGGTGATTTATATCTAAGCGCAATTAATGATGCATTTACAACCATAAATGCAGAGAATACTGCAAAATTTGTTAGCTCTGCGACGAGTGTAATATCTCCAATCATTGAAAATGCAGACGCTAATATTAATACTGCAATAATTGCAATCCAAGGTGTCCGTCTTTTCTTGTGAACTCTGGAAAATACTTCTGGAAGTGAGCGGTCTTTATCTTCGCTCATGCCGTATATCATTCTTGAAGTTGCTATAAGAATAATTAGAACGGTATTTGCTGTAGAAAATAGTGCAATAGCAGCCAGCAAGATAAACGCATTACTGCCCAGTGCAGCTGCAGCCACGTCAGCTAAAGGCGCGCTTGAAGCAGCGATTTTATCCCAACCGAGAATAGAAACAGCAGAGATTGCAACTAATATGTATACAGTAGTAGTTATACTAATTGCGAGAAGCAAAGCTTTTGGAATGATTTTAGTTGGATTCTTAGTCTCTTCAGATAACTTGATGATACTATCAAAACCCAAAAATGCAAAGAAAACTAATGCTGAAGCAGAAAATACGCCAGTAAGTCCATGCGGCATTTCAAAATAATTTACACTACCGATGTACTTAAATCCAAGAGCGATAATCAAAAGCAAACCGCTTGTTTCAATGCAGGTAAATATAATACTCGCTTTAGCAGCATGTTTAATACCATAAAAATTAACAAAAGAGAAGATCGCAAGTAAAGCAACTGCAACAGGAATCAGATATTCTATGCCAAACAACGCATCAAAATACCCTGCAAACCCAAGAGCAACAGCTGCAGCAGAGACAACTCCTGCAAGAATTATAAAATAACCAACTATAAACGCTAGCTTCCTTCCAAATGCTTTTTCTGCATAGATATATTCGCCTGCATCCTTTGGAAATATAGAAGATAATTCAGCGTAAGACAAACCTGTGAATACTGCAATGACGCTTGCGATCAAAAAAGACAGCCAGACAGCATTACCTGCTATTCCCGTAGCTGCGCCCATTAAAACATAAATACCTGCTCCAAAAATTATACCCATGCCACACATAGTGGCTTCAAAGAGTCCTAAGTCTCTTCGCAATGTAAGGGTTTTTCGTTTAAGCATGTGATATATAGTTTTACTCAGATATATAGTTTTACTAAGATGAAATTAATTTGTAATTACATTACAGAAGCGTATACAAAATAAATTATCATAATTGTAAGTACAACTAATGTAGCATATAAAAAAATCATCTTTGTTTTCTGCTTCATAGTATAATGATATTTGCTAATAATCCTTTAGTAAATTTATAATGCTACTCGGTGTGATAACTCCAACAACTTTTTCATCTTCATCTACAACGGGGATATATTCAAAACCTTCCTCCCATGTTAATTGTATTATTTCATTAATGGGTGTATCCCTTTTCACAACAGACTTATGCTGATTAATCATATTTTTAGCATGTCTATAGATAAACCTTCTTCGGTAACCTCTATTGAATACCTTAACAAGAGGTTCATACTTAATTTGCTGTAAAAATAATTTAATTATGTCATTATCATTTATTTCTCCAAGAAACTTATTTTCTTTAGTAACGACAATACATGCATTGATGTGTTCTTTTTTAAGTCTTTTCAAAACCAATTCAACATCGTCCTCAGGGTACAATAAAATTGGTTTGATCATCGCATCTTTCGCACATAATCTTTTTACATCTAATCCTTGATTTAACATTGTAGCTTGCTCACCTCTTCATATTTGTTTATACTGAATCACCTATTCTGTATATCTTATTTCAGAGTATTTAAAGAAGAGATAAAAAACAGGTAAAATATAGGTAAAAAGAATGGAAAGCTATTTTGCTATAGACTCACCGCGATTTGTTAGTTTGAGATATTTATTATTGCCTTTTTCTTCAAATAATACATACCTCAGATCTATTAAATTATCTATTCTTTTTTTCATTGTTGGTTTTGTGATATCTAATTTTCTTCTGAGTTTTGACTGATTGATTAAGATACCTTTCATAGTTTCATTATTAATCATTTTCAGAATAATCATTAATTCTTCAGGAAGGAGTTCATTTATTTTTCGTTTATAAAAACCTAAGAAAATTTTAGCCACAATGAAAAATAATACTAAGAACAAAAATAGTTGAAGAACTGAATGTAATATTGAATTTCCCAGTAAATGGTCAAAAAGATCGTCAATTAGCTCAGTGATAATGAATACTACGAACAACACGACAAACAAATTCCTATCTTTATTATCATAATTAAACATAGTAGGTTCTTTCACTTACGCCATCGCTTTAACCGAGGTATTGTGGCTTCTTCCATGTGCTGAGCTTTTTCCTTGCTCCACCCCATCTTTTCAACCATAGTTGTGCTTTTTTTTATTTGCTCTTTTAAGCTGATGTCTGGTTCTGTAAATTTTCCGTTTTTGAAGCAATGCATGCAGTATTCTTCGTTTTCTTCACCATCAGAGTTAATTCCGTGGTCTTCATATTCATCCATACGCATACCACATGATTGACAAACTGCCATCGCTTTAATCAAATTGGCGTTATTTAAGACTTATGAATTAAATTAATCCGCTAAGAATAATAACTCCTAATACAATCATAACAATGCCTGCAATCAAATGTAATTTTCTAATGTTCTTTTCCTTCCATTTATCTGCGGATTCGATTGTTGTGAAGCCTCTAAATACAAGGAACGTCACAACCAACAGAGGTAAAATAAATACAATATTGTAGAAAGCAAGTATTGGTAGTGCCTGCATGTATGTTGCTTTTTGAGCTAGCAAACCAAGTATTACAATATATGGCCCTCCAGTGCAGGGAAGTTCAAACAAACATACTAAGAATCCCATTAAAAACGCTCCTAACGGAGATGTAACTTTATTTAATAATTCCTTTAATTTCGGTCTCCAAGAGCGCGGAATTTCCATAACAAAACCCAAAGATCCGTGCTTAATCCAATCTTTCAGATTAAATATGCCTATAACTATTGCTAAAAATCCAACAAGCTTGTAAAATGTGTATGAAACTCCGGAGATTTGAATCACTTTAAACAAGCCAAGCCCGAATAAGAAATATGAAATGTAAATAGATATTGTAAATGCGATGCCTGCTTTCAAAGCTCGTTTCTTTTCCCCCGCAGCTAACAGTGCAGACAATAAAATAAGTAAAACTGCGATAGCACAAGGGTTAATTGAATCAACAAATGCTGCACCAGCAACAGTCAAGATAGATAATCCTTCAAACTTTTCTGTCGGATCTGCTTGCCCAGTTATTCCTGTAGCTTCGCCATTATCTAAAGACGGGCAGGGGGAACCTAAATTTTCAGCAATTTCAGATTCTAAGTTTTCTGTAATTGGTTTTACACCAACTAAGTATTTTCCATTAATCAAAACAGTTGGAATTCCGCGCGAGTTTGTAGGAACATCATATGCATCATAAAACTCATTCAAAAGCAAAAGATTATCGCGGTTTTGGTATATTTCAAAGTCCTTAATAGCAACACCTTCCTGCTGATTTATTTCCGTAATATATGGATTAACTACTGCGCAAGCTTGGCAACCCTCACCGTAAAAGAAATACGCGCAGGTATCTTCCGCAGATACCGTTGCAAATAAACTTGCAAATACTAATAAAACAAGTAGTAATTTGTAGGTTTTCATTATCTTTTCTCAATACGTATAGCCTTTCCATTAATCAGAGCATCTGCTATCTTCTTACGTGCTGAATCTAAAACGCGGGAAAAAGTTGGCTGAGAAACTTCCATATTTTTAGCGCATTGCTTTTGTTCTAAATTTTGAACATCAAACAAACGTATTGCTTCTGCTTCCCCAAGAGTTAATTTGACTTCTTCAAGCGAGTTCATTGGAATCCCTGCAGGTTTGAAATAATCAGAATTGGGATTAAATCTTACTCGTCGGTTTATACAAGGTCTTGGCATTATATATTGAATAGATATTCAAATAAAAGGCTTCTGTAAAATAAAAGAAGCTGCTCTAATCTTGAGCAGCTCTTCTTCGGAAACCTTTACCTGCACCGCAGCCCATTCCACGTCGCATAGGTTTAGCATCTTTGCAAGGTCCCATCTGTCGACCAGTTAGCTTTCCCTTTCCGTCTGGTCCAGTTCCATCTTGATTTGGCATATTAACTTACCTCCTTATTATGAATGTGTATTCACAATAGTATATAAAGGTTGTGAATGTATATTCATAACATATAATACTGATTCTTATTAAATTCCCTTAACTGCCCAAACGGTAGCTTTATTCGTATAATAATTCGCTACAACTGCAAACATAATTGAAGTTATTATAGATATAATGACCACCGCAGAGAATAAATTTTGAGGAATAATACCTTCATTTTTAGCAATAAGCAAAATTACTAACCCAAATATTCCTCTTGAATTCATCCCCGCACCAAGTAAGGTTAACGAATTCCAACTAACTTTTGGAAAAATTGGTTTTAATGCATACGCTGCCAACATCTTTCCAGCAACCGCAACTACAAGCAGAACGCCGACAAGTATCCAATTAGTACTTATATCTTTTAAATTAAGATTTAATCCAACAACTACAAAAAAGAACGGTACAAAGAATGCAAATGCAATATCTTTGATGTCTGAAACCATTTTTTGTTCAAGGTAAACGTCTTTAATTGATGCCTGGAGAATTAATCCGGCTACAAATGCACCAATTACTATACCAATACCCATAAGTTCAGATAGATAAGCGATAGCTAAAGTAAGAATAACCATTACTGCAAAAAACGATTCCGTAGGTTCTTTACGTAGGAACACCATTGCGCGAGATATTAACTTAAAGAATACAAACATAATTACAACAAAGGAGAACACTTCTAATGGAAAGAATAAAATAGACTTTGCGCTTTTTTCATGTATAATTAAAATTAAAACCGATAAAAAAAGCATACCAAGTATATCATCAATCAATCCTGCGCCAATTAATATTTCTCCAGCACGCGTTTTGAGTTTATTAATTTCAATGAGCAGTTTGGCAGTAATTGGTTCTGCCGAAACAGCTAAGGCAGTACCAACAACCAATGCGACAATTAAGTCATATTCAAAATACAATGTTACTGCTACCGCAAAAACAAACGACAATACCATAGAAAATGTTGCAAGCATTGTTGATGGTTTTGAAAGACTCTTTAACGTTTTATAATCTGCTTCAAGACCTACTAATAACATCAAGAAAACAATTCCAAGTTCGGCGAGCATGTTGATGAAATCCATTGATCCTTCGAGCGGCAGTATGGTTCGCATAAGGGGTAAACCAATAACAACGCCCGCAAGTATTTGGCCAATGATTTTAGGATATTTAAAATAACTTGCAATTTCAGAGAAAATAAATGATAGTGCAAGAGCACTCACCAGCACAAGCAATAGTTCCATAGTCTAATCTATAGTCACAAGTATATAAATTTGTTGAGATACAATCGTGCATTTAAGAAATGTTAACACTTTAACACATTTCATTAAGCTCGTTGTATATTCGTTTAGATCTACGCAAGTCTTTATGTGACGTCGCTATCCAAGAAAGAATACCTTTTGATGATTCTACGTTCTGCTGTGAAATTTCAAGGTCTGCATTAGATTCTGATAAAAATTGTTTACATAATTCTTCGGTTGGTTGCTCATCGAACTCGTCACATAGAAGCCTATAACTTTCAAACTCTTCTTTTACTTTTTCCAATTCCCGTTGTTCAATGAAAATAACTTCGGACTCTTCGCCTTGTATTAAATTATCTTTCTCGCTGAATTCTTTACCTACAGAGATATCCTTCTCAAAGAAATGTGCTTCATGAACTAATTCCGTCAGTTTATTAGCACAGAATTCAGTTTGATATTCCAGCGCTTGATCTGGAGAAATAAATGGCGTTCCAACAAGCGAATTTTCATGTACACTATGAATTGTATAATTAATTGAAAAATAAATCAAAGCTGAAAATATCAAGATTGCTACAACCACTGCGATTTTTAAATTAAAAGAATTTTTTTGTTTGGTCATATTTTAGTTATATACTAGAATATATAAATCTTTAGTGTAGATCGCTAATTACATCAAAATCAATAGACCTAAGACAATTAGTCCCGTCCCGCGGACTCGAACCACGAACCTCATGGGTTCTGCACCGAATTTCTTCGGAAGCATTTGCACCCTCAAAAATAGTTTCTTTGGGGTGGAGACCTTTCTTTTCTAAAGAAAGGGAACCAATCTACAGCCATGCGCTCTACCAATTGAGCTAGGACGGGATTATCTAATAATAAGGGATATAATTTACTTAAAAGAGTTTCCTATAGTTGTTTGATTTTAGAAAAGACTTCGATCTTTTTCTTACCATCTTTCTGAGAAATATATGAAGGAGGAATAATTAATTTTCCTTCGATCTTAAGCTTTGATTTCATCTTGTATGATAACATTCTTTCTTCTTTTGGCTGTAGCTCTTCAAATTTCCACATAACTACAAGTTTGTCCTTTTGTTTCTTAATTACAGTTGGGGACATTGTGCCAAACTCACGAGATAACATTAAAGGAATTGGAACATAATCTTCAAGTATAACGTTTTTCTGTTTCTTATTAGTCTTGTTTTTTACAGCAATTTCAACTTTAATATAACCATCTTTTTTCTGCTTAATGCTTTTAACTAATTTATATCTAGACATGTAATATATGCCTAGCATACCGAGAGATATAGCAATTAAAACAACTGCAGCAAATAATGGCAAGTATGAAATATTATATGTATAAGTTATTTGACTATTAACTGGAATTGAATATGTCCATTTAACTGTTGAGGTTGAATCTCCATCAATAATTTCTGCTTCAGGAACTGTACTAATAAAAAACCTGTCTACTATTGAAATAGGTGCTTCCCAAACATTTTCAGTAAGAGTATTACCTCGATTTATTAGCGTAACAGAATATGATTTTTCAAGGAACTCTTCTGACCAAGTTTCTTGTGCTTCAATTTCTTCGATTAATTTAACTTTTGCCTCAACAACAGGGCTATCTGCAAGGATATTTACATGAAGATATTTATAATCTAAGACATTTCCCTCTTCTTTAAAATTAAAATAGACACTGAATATTCCTGAATCCACTGTTTTTGGTGGGGATATAGATACTTCAACAGTTTTAGATTCATGTGGCTTTAACTCCACCATATATGGTTTAATTGTTATGTCCCAATCATTTCGTGGCGTAGGAATATTTAACTTCATTTCATCATTTCGATTGTTTGTAAGTTCAATATTATATTTAGCAACACCATCAAAATCAATTTTATCTTGAACTGATTGAACATCAATTAATAAATCGGGAACTGCAACTACATTTGTTGCAAGAACTACAAGCATTACAAGAGATAATATAACATAGCTCACCTTACGCATACAATTTAAGCCAGCGCTACAATATAAATCTTTTGACATTTAGGTTATTTTTTAAGCTTTTCTTGCATAATAAAATATGCGAGTATGGAGAGAACTTGTCAAACCAGCTATAAATTATAATGAATTTGTAATTGAAGCTACAGATATATTTAATAAAATTATAGAGACTCCTGAACGATTTTATGCTTATTTACCGTTAGATTATGCTTGGAATAGTAATAATCCTTTTGAGGGTGAAAAAGAATATACTATGAAATATGATGATATAACTAGAAAGATTTTACGTGATAAAGATATGGATAATCTTTTAGAAAATCGTATGAATTTAGATAAAATATTTTCATTATCAGGTATTCTTGCATTAAGAATTAGTTATGTTCCAAAGAGTGGACGTGTTTATGTTGATAGAGTTGTTCTAAAAAATAAGCGCGTTGATGAAGTATTTAGAGATTATTTTTTTGAAATAGAAAGAGATGGTTCTACAGAAGAAGATTCATTAACTGTTGGAATATATTATGATCCAGATCTTAGAGATCAAATAGATAATATTGAATCAACACGCAGATCAAATCCAGAGATTATAGAAAAAAGAGTAGTATCAAAAAAGAATTATCTCCGTGAGAATAGCAACCTTTAAATAGTAAATAAAAGCAGTATGATATCGAGGATATTAATATGGAAAGACCATTAGACGCATTAAATCAAGCGAAAAATAAAAGAGTTGTAGTTGAGTTAAAAAATAAAAGACAGCTTATTGGAAGCTTAAAAGCATTTGATATACACATAAATGTTGTTTTAGATGATGCAGAAGAGCGTGGCGAAGACGGAAAGATAATTGCTAAGCTTGGAAGAGTTTTCATTCGTGGAGATATGATTTTATTTGTAAGTCCTGCTTAAAATGACTGATATATACACAGCATGTGGTATTGGTTCTATAATCGGAGCAGCTATTGTTGTAAAATTATTTAAGTATTATACTAAACAATTTAGCACTAATGAAAAATTCAGAGAAGATTATTTATTAGTTGGAAAAAAATTTGCTTGGCCAGAAATTAAAATCCTTGAAAGAAAATCTAATTCAAAAGATGCACCTTTAGACGAAAGAGTTTCAAAATAGTTATATAGCGTTCTTAACACATATTTTATGGATAAATTTACAGAAGCATGTTATTTAATTCCTTATATGTTTCAAATGCTGCCTACAGATTATACGCTAAGTAGTATGCAACCAATAATTTTAGAAGAACAGCAAGCTTTAAAAATAGATAATTTAGAGGATACATTATGAGTAAAGGAACACCAGCAATGGGCCGCAAAAGCGGTAAGAAAACACACATTCGATGTAGACGATGTGGTCATCATGCTTATCATGCACAGCACAAAACTTGTGCAAAATGTGGTTTTGGTAAAACAAAGACGCTAAGAAAATACAATTGGCTAGAAAAACTATTCACATCATCTAGCAAACGAAAGCGATAGAATAAACAAATGCTTTTTAAGTTTTTCTTAACTCTATAATTAATGAGTAATAATCATTACGCAAAACAATCGGGTTTTGGAGTTCATAATCCTCAATATTTTAATAATGCTAATAATTTTGCTCCAATTAATCCAAATAAAGATTTAGAAAACAGGACACAATTAACCACTAAAGGAAGAGCTGCACAAAGAGCAATACAAAGAGACATTAATGCTAAAGTAGGTTCAAATGCAGTTGTTTTAGTTGCTTTAACTACTATTGTTACAGCTGTTGCTGTTGCTACAATGGGTTGTGAAAGCAATCAAGTTCATGATGATCATTTCCAGGGAGAAGTTGTATATACATTTCACAATGAAGGTGTTGATGGAGATAAATATAGTCCAGATGATTCTTATGATGTAGGAATAAGGGAAGTTAGCAATGCACGTGCTCCAAAAGAAAGAAATTTCACAGTTTTACCTAATTTAAATAATCTATCTTACTTAAATAACACTATTGAATTGGGACATTGGGCAAGAGTAGAATATATTCGAACAGATTCTGAAAGTCTTGATAATAGTGATCGTGTTGTAACTGATGTAAAAGTTACAGATATTAGAAATTCAACGTATGTTAAAGAAAAGAAAGATAATCTTCCAGCAGCTGAAGCTTGTGCATCTGTTATGGTAATTCCACTTGCAATGATTACTGGCGCAGGAAAGATTAGACAACGCAGAAGATATCAACGAGTAAATCAGAATTTCTTTAAATAAGCAGAAACGTTAGTTTTTTAAATCATTTTTAATATTTATTTAATGCGTAATGGAACATATAGTCGACAACAGATTAGAGCAAATAATGGTTCAGATTTTTCTAAAATAGCTTCAAGGCAAATTATACAACAACATAGATTTTTACTTAATCAAATGAAAAAAAACGCAGATCTTGAAGGTAGACTTCCTGAAAAAGAAGATTCACAGGAGAAAAACGAACAACCACCTTTATCTCAATTTCAATTATCTCTAAAAGGACCAAAATATGCAAGAATAAGAATTGATAATATTATTAATATGGATACATCTTCAGATAATTATGGTCCAGTTCGTGGAAACAGGTAGTTTTCTTTTTCAGAAAAACTATAGATCAAATCAAATGATTTGCCCTCTAAACATTTCCTACGGAAAGTTTATAAACGATTTACAATTCTTTAGATTAACATGGCAAACGGTGAGTATCCCAAATAACGTGAGATTCTTTCTAGCTATGCATTTGATTAAGTTAATTTAACTTAGTTATAAAAAACAAAAGAATATGGGCCGTTAGCTCAGTCTGGCTAGAGCACGAGGCTTTTACTGAACCCTTTTCTTAGAAAGAAAAGCGTTCTCGGAAAAGAACTACTTTTCCAGAAGTAACCTCGGTGTCGCGGGTTCAAAACGAACGAAGTTTGTTTTAAACGAACTTGTTCGATGTAAATCCTGTACGGCCCTCTATATTCTTATTTTAAACTCTTTAGAAAACTATTTTTATTAGTAATTTACTTTATTTAATGGATATTATTACACTTGTTGGTCCAAGAGCAGTTGGTAAGTCAACTGTTGGAAGAATTCTTGCTAAAGAAATAGGATACCAGTTTTTCGATGTTGATAAATATATGCACAATAAATTAGAAAAAATTGGAGGTATTGGTGAGTATACTAATAAATATGGATGGAAAAAATACATGAATTTGCTTAGATGGACGTTACGCCATGAAATAATACCTGATATTATTAGAAGCAACAAGAAAATTATACTTGATTGTGGAGGTGGAATGATTGGTTCTGAATTTGGTGCTTCTAAATCAATGGCCAAATTATTAAGAAATCACTCAAAAATTATTATGTTAATACCTCATGAAGATGATCAAAAAGGTTTGAATATATTATACAAAAGAGAATTAGAAAGACCTTATTGGAAAGGAATGTCTACGGAACAAATTAAAGAGCAGATTAGAAAAAATTATTATGAAAGAGTGCCATTAATAAGAAAACAAGCTCATCACATTGTTCATATAGACGATCGTAAAACTAATGCTATTGTAGAAATTCTACGTAAATTAGTATAAAAATTAGTTTTATAAATGCTGAAAGTGTGTATAATTATATGAAGATAGTTGTGATTGGAGATTTTCATGGAACGTTTCCAGAAAAACTAAAGAAGCGAGTTCTAAAAGAGAAACCTGATTATATATTATGTATTG
>Ga0233429_1002741_pt1 | contig 17786 bp, 8 predicted proteins | sample SI_118_April2016_3_FD_179879 | JGI IMG/M metagenome (GOLD analysis project Ga0233429, IMG submission 179879) | Seawater microbial communities from Saanich Inlet, British Columbia, Canada - SI_118_April2016_135_MG | ecosystem: Environmental > Aquatic > Marine > Inlet | place: Canada: British... | reverse complement strand
CCAAATCAACGAACTTCGGCGAAAAATTTCCACCCCACGTCCCCAACCCTCCTCGGTCACCTGTTACCAGAACCCGACCCCGGCGCTAATTTCACAAACCCGCGAATTTCCAACCACCCACACCCCCAAATTCACAAAAAACCACAAAACAACCACAATTTCGTCAACCCCGCAGCCAAAAACGTCAACCAAACCACAACGAACCCTTTTGTCACTACCAAAACGGAAACAAAGCGTACGCAAAAAGAGTAATAATTGGCGAAGTTTGACACGAGAAATACCCCTATCAAACCGAGAAAAACGCCATTTGACGGTACTGAGCCGGCATAAATCCGCGCGACTCTAACCATATATAAGAGAATAAAAAAATTGACGCCAACAGGAGTATTTGCTAAATTTTCGTCTGATAGGAGGATAACACCTCCGAAAATGGCCTACACCCTAGTAAAACAGAAAAGTCAGACCAGTCGGACAGAAGAGTAGACAATGTAGACACGAGAGACCTAAACCCACATTACGACACCTTATATATACACGGGCCCTGTGGAATGATACCCACAGGAACGCCACAAGATCCTTGAAAACCAGGAAACGAAAAGACGAATTGCGCCATTGGCGCATAAATGAATTATGATGAATTCTTTTAAGAATTCTTCCCTTATCAACTAGTTTTGTTCTTGGCTTGCCCTCGTTGTATAAGAACATAACATTAAATATATATATTACTTTTTTTTCAAAAATATTTCTTAACCCACGAAATATGAATATTCGTAGGGTAATTGCAGCGCTTTCAAGCATTGCAATCCTATCTACGCTCGTGGTGTCTACAGCTGTTGCAAGCTTTTCAGATGTTGAATCTGGGCTTTACTACAGTGATGCTGTAACTGCGGTTGAAGCCTCAGGAGCAGCTGATGGAGACACTTTTGAGCCAGGCACACTCATGACTAGAGCTGATGCCGCACGTTTCGCAGTGTTAATGTCGGCCACTCCAGTTACTCCCCACACGACAGCAACATTTACAGACGTGCCAACAGACCACGACGATTTCGAGTACATCGAATCTGCCGTGGACGCACAAATTATTAGCGGATACGGAGACGACACATTCGGTCCTGGTGATAACCTAACACGTATCCAATACGCGAAGATCGTAGTCGAAGCTTTCGGTATTGATTCTTACGTGCCATCTAATGCTACATTCTCGGATGTAATAGAAGGAGGTGAAGGTATCTGGGCAGGAGGTTTCGAATACGTTGAAACAGCTGCTCACGCCGGAGTTATCGAAGGTCTAGGAGGAGCTAACGCTGGTAAATTCGGACCTAACAACAACCTTAACCGTGCAGACGGTGCAGTAATGGTTAACAGAGCTGCAGGAGGTGAAGACGTTGTTGTTCCAGATCCAGTTGAACCAGAGCCAGAATACGAAGGAGGTCTTAAAGTATCAGTTTCTGATGACTCTCCAGATGCAGAGCCTATCCCTGATATGTCTACAGGAGTTGTAATGGGAATGTGGGACTTCGAAGCTACTGACGGAGACGTCATGCTAGAAGCTCTTACAATCTCTACATACAGCCTGTCAGCCCTACCAGCAGGTCACTCTCTGTTCCTATATGACGGTGCTAACAGATTGACTTCTGGTAAAAGTATAAACTCAAGCACAAAGGCTGCTATATTCAACAACCTAAATCTTGAAATTGATGATGGTGATACTCTCACTTTGAGTCTAAGATTAAACGTTGGAACAACTGGCATTTCAACTTCAGTACTTGCTGCTTTCCAAATCGAAGAAGCTGCTGTTGACGCTGGAGACGCTGAAGTAGACGGAGATTTCCCTCTAGAAACTGGAGTATGGACAATCTCAGACACTGACGGTGGAAGCGTAACTGTTACTAAAAATGGTACAGTTTCAAACGCAAGCATCGGAGAAAAAGACGCTACAATTGCTAAATTCAAAATCGAAGCAGCTACAGAAGATGCATTGATTAAAGAAATTGGTATCTATATAGCAGGTACAGTTAGCACTTCAGATCTAGAAAACTTCAAACTATACGCTGCAGGAGAAACTGACCCTGTTGCTGAAGTTGATAGTCTTAACTCAAGCGATGTTGCACAATTCGTACTAGACGATGAGTACGTTATCGAAAAAGGAGACACACGAAGTTTCTGGATGTCAGCAGACTTTAACACTGGTCGTAGTGGAGACACAGTCTTTGCTTATATCGACGAGTCAACAGACGTTACTGCTGAAGGTGGAACTTACCACTACGGAATGGGTGTAACTTTTAGTGGTTACGATGGAGACGCTTCTGGTACAGCTTGTGCTACAGGTGCAAAGACAGTTTGTAACGCTCTAACTCTAGAAGGAGGAGACATTACAATCTCAGGAAGCACAATCGCGACAAGAAACATCGCTGTTAACCAAAATGATGTAACAATCCTAGAGTTTGCTATTACTTCTCAATCAGATGTAGTATTCGACAACTTCGGAATGCATTTGGACATGAGCGCTGATACTGATGAGACAGCAGGTCTTATCTCAGACGCTACAGGAACGCCAGCAAACATCACAGACATCAAGATCAAAGAAGTAGGAGGTTCTCACGTTTGGGGACCAATTGATGCTGATGTATTAGTTACAGCACTCAATGGTTCTACTGTGATTGGAGAATCAACAGATGCAGCCGATGCTTTCTATCTATTTACAGATGATCTAAGCATGGACGCAGGAGAAACAAAAGAATTCATTCTTACTGTTGATACTGCAAACGAAACTGCTTTAGCAGATGCAACTCTTACTGCAACAATAGATATTGATTCTACTTATCCAACAATCAAGGATAGCAACAACAAGACTCTTACAAACTCTTCATCTCTAGTTCCAACTAGTGATTATAGTGGAGACGCCTTTACTATCACTTCAGACGGTCTAACAGTTGTTAGAAGTGCTGCAGTTGGTTCAAAGACTGTCGTAGTAGGAGCTCAAGATGTTGAAATGCTTGCTATGTCATTTGGTGCAGGAGATGCTAGTGACATCAAGGTCACAACTCTTAAGCTAACTGGATACATCGATGACAATGGTAGTACATTTGAAGCAGGTAAGGATTCAGGAACAGACCTGACCTTTAACGAGGTAGTACTTTCTTTGGATCTTTACGAAGGCTCAATAGCAGAAGAGAACAAGCTTAACGCTTCTTCTCAATCAGCAGATTCAACAACAGGAGAAGTCGAGTTTACAGGTCTTAACTGGACAATCGATGCAGGAGAAACTGTTACATTGATTGCTACAGGTAAATTCGCAAAGAATACTGCGTACGACACTGATCAATTGAAAGTTGACATCGCTGACGTTTCTGCAGATATCGAAGCAGAAAACGAAGATGGAAACAATATCGACTCAACTAGTAGTGACGGTCCTAACGGAACTACAACAAGCAGTTCTACTCTATACACTCAAGTTACTATGAGTGCAGGAGGAACACTTGCAATTGATGTCCCAACAAACACTCCATCTTCAGAAATCGTAGTTGCTGGAACAAGTGCAAACGAATTTGCAAAATTGAAATTCACAGCTACTGAAGAAGCATTCAAGATTGAGAAACTTGCTCTTAAGAACGCTTACTCATCAACAGCTGGAGATTATGATGACAACATCAGTACTCTTAGAATTAAATACTTTACTGATGAAGCTCAGACTGCAGAAGAGACTACAACATGTTCAGCAGCATCAACTACAGGAGTATACGAATGTAAAGCAATGACTATGATGGTGCCAGATCCTGATACTACAGGAGCTCCAGCATATGCTCTTCTAACAATCGAAGCTGATTTGAATGAAGTAGCAGATAGTCTTGCTGACGAAGGTGATGCACCTGCCTTCACTCTTTCTTTCGCGCATGATTTCGAAGCTAACGGTCAATCTTCTGGAAAGAAGATTGAAGAAGCGGGAACTTACGAGTTATCAGTTACTGATGACGTAGTAGCTTCTGTAACCTCACCAGGTGCAGGATATTACAGTGTTATCAGTAGTGCTACACAGACAAGACTCTACATGGAGACCAATGCTCTGCTTGCTCAACATCAACATTTATATGTTGGTACAGAGTGGATGGATGTAACAGCTGTTGGTACTAACTATGTTGATGTAGTTAGAGGAGTTAACGCATCTACTGCGGCAGTTCATATCGCAGATGCTTTTGCTATAGATACTACAGAGGATCTTAATGCAGCAATCACTTCTACAACTGCAACATCTGTAGTAACTGACGGAAACACTGCAGCAGCTTATGACACTATCAAAATTGGTACTGAAGAAATGTTCGTTACTGCTACTGATGCAGGAACTCCTGCAACCCTAACTGTAATTAGAGGGGTAAATGGTACAACTGCAGCTACTCATGCTGACGATGCGGTTGTATACGAAAGTACACCTAACGCAACAGATGAATTGGACTACATTGCTTCACTTGCGACAAACTACATGCAAGTACAAGCTACTGACCTAGCATTGGTTGCTAGCACAGGATCAAGAACTGGATCTACAGGGTCTACAGAAGCAGTTCTAACGTTCACTGCGACAGCAAACGCTGCACAAGATGCTCAACTAAGACAAGGTTACTATGAAGGATGTACTACAGACGCAACTAGCTTTGTTAACGCTGGAACAGGAACAACTTCATCTAACGCTTCCGCTGTCGCTGGTAATGGATTAGTGCTCACAGTAGGAGCAGGACCAGTCGTTGTAACAGATGGAGGTGCAGAGTTATATCAGTTCTCAGCTGGAGACGCTGCTGACTATGCACGTGTATCATTCTGGGTGAAATGGCATGATGAAGGAGGCGCAACTGCACTTCCTGTCGACGATGTAAAATTCGTAACTTCAGATGATGCTATTTTGACTGGTTCACAAGTCTCTAGCCTAGGTTCTACAGCATTGACTGAAGACATTTGGTACTTCTTCGACATGGCAGTTCCTACAGGGACAGCTACTGGAGATGACTACTTTGGTCTATACTTCTTTGATGGAGTAACATTAGTTGATGCAACTGCAGCCAACGCAATCACTCTTGATGAAGTGATTTTCTACAACGAGAAGATTAATGTTGACCTAAAACTCAATGAAAACTGGGCAGCAGTCACACCAACAGTTGCATACTTGAAGCAAAACGACACAACAGTTGCTTCAGCATATGTTGATTTTGATGGAGTTGTCTCAAGCAAAACTGGACAAATCCAATTTGTTCCAGTTAGTACTTACGCAACCATTGATATCAGTGGAGCAGATACATTTGTAGTAGAAATGGATACAACATCCGCTATTACAGAGGATTCTGACGCTACAGAGAATCTTACAGCAACAATCGACATCGGAAATGTTGGTACTGCTGGAGATCTATACTGGTATGACGGTTCAAGCATCCTAAACTTCTTAGGAGTAAACAGTACAGACAATATCAGTACAGTATCTAAATACTAGTCCTAGACCCACTTGATCTAGATAGATATAAGTACAACAAAAGAGTCCCCCATTACGGGGGGCTCTTTTTATACAAAATGAAAGCTTTGATATTTACAATAATAATTGTAGAATGTGGAACGCATAACACATAACCAACATAAAATGCACAAAGGAAAACTATTAATCGCAATTTTGATTCTGGCTTTATTCATAACAGGATGCGGAGGGTACGATGTTCCTAAACCAAATCTCACAGACGAAACTAGACAAATACACGAAGATCGAATACAAGAATCATTAGAGGTATTATCAACAGCTGACATAACAGATGCCCAAAAAATAGAGGCAATGAGAAGTTTAGGCATCAACTACGAACGATTAGGAGAATATGATGAAGCCCTCAAATATTACAAACAAGTATTAGAAGCAGTCCCAACAGAGTTTTTAGCACTAAACAACTCAGCTGCTATATACGAGGAAGTTGGTGAATTAAAATTAGCAGCTCAACAGCTGAATATTCTGTATCAGAACAACAAGAGTAACCAAAGAGTCATTTCAGACGTCATTAGGTTACTAGTAAAGAATGGTGATTTTGATAATGCTCAATTTCTTTTGAACGAATATGCCCGAGACTACCAAGATGACACAACAAGACCATTTATCTCAGAGCAATTTGAGTACATAGGTAGATTCAGCGCAAAAGCCCAAACAGAATAGTTCTAAACCCAAAACCAAAACTCAAAGCCCCTCTTCCGGGGGCTTTTTTTGTACAAAAAGCGCAAAATCGCAGTACCTACTCCCAACCTGCAAAACCCACATCCCCCAACAATCCCCAAAAAAAGTCACGAAAAATGTAAGGTTTTTTTAAGCTCCCTGTAAGGTCGGTCTGGTACAAAGTAATAGCACACAAACGAAGTAGCATTCGTGAGCGCGTAAACAGCCCATAAGATCGCTCAAAAATAGGGAAGAAGCAGTACACAAATAACAACTGCCCCAAAGCGATCGACCAACAAAATAAAGGCCTCGCAAAACAGACAACTCGTAAAAGAGTTTCCGCCAAAAAAATCAGCGAGGCTTTTATTTTGCAAAAATTTTGCCCACAAACCCAGACGGGTGGTATAATCAATCAGAAAGACTCAAGACACGTACAATCCCCTCAAAAAATTCCCCTCAATCCCTCATCCTATGCCCAAAAATCCTCTCAAAAATATTTTCAAAATCATACCCAAATCAGGCCTGTTTATAGGCCTTCTAACAGCGATTCTCACGATCACCGCAGTTCCAGCCGAAATAGCCCAAACAGCGCACGCAGCAGGCCAAACAATCACCTGGACAGGCGATGGCGGCAATGATTACTGGCATACCGCAACAAACTGGAGCCCACGATCAGTCCCAACAAGCGCAGACACTGTCACAATCTCAGGAGGAAGCTCAGCCGAGCTCGTCTCAGGACAAGTCGCAAATTTCACAGATCTTACCATTTCAGGCACATCAACAACATTCATTCTCACAGGAAATATAGAGAAGGGCACAGACATCATAATCCAATCAGGCGCAATACTCGAACAAAGAAACCAAAAAGTCCAAACCCTAAAAGGAGCTCTAACAATAGAATCAGGAGGCAAACTAACCCACACATTTAACGGAACAAACGATAAGTACGCAGTCAGTTTCTCAGCCGAAAACATCACAGTAGCAGGCCAAGTCAATGTAGACTCAAAAGGGTATAAAGGCGGATCATCGTCGTCGCCAAATGGGGGCGGGATTGGAAAAGGTAAAGGAAAAACAAATGGATACGGAGGCGGAGCAGGATATGGAGGAAAAGGTGGACCAGGAGCCTACAACTCAAACTCCGCAGGTATAGCATATGGAGAAACAGAAACCCCAGAAATTGGCTCAGGAGGAGGAGCAGGTAGAGGAACAGGAGGAGGAGCTGGAGGCGGTTTAGTAAAACTCCATGCAAATAACACATTCTCGTTAACTGGTAATATGTACGCAAGAGGAGGAGCTGGAGGCTCTGGCTCAAGAGGAACGGGAGGCGGAGGCTCAGGAGGAGGAATCAAAATCACAGCCTATTATTTAGACATTTTATCGGGTTCACGAATTTACGCATCAGGAGGGAGAGGAGGGAAAAGAGGCAGAATCACTTTTGGTGGAGGAGGCGGAGGAGGAAGGATTTATCTAGGACATGGAGAATTGCAAAAATTAGGATATGTAAGTGCAGGAGCAGGATACAGTCAGTGGGTTGGATCTCAATCTGGCCCAGTTCTTAGCGAACAAATATTCTTCACACCCCCAACAGACCCAGACGTAGACTACGGCGAAGCAAAAGGCATCCCAATCATCAACAAAACACCAATCGGTAATATCCAAATATACCCACCAGCCGCAAGAAAAGGCATCGCAAATCCAGGCATTCTCAACTTTGATTACGAAGACCCAGAGCGATGCGATGACGACTGCGGCACAGAGTACGCAGGCATTGCAGCCCACTTGATCATCCCGGAAGACCAAGACCAAGAAGACCCAGACACATACGAATGGCGCGGATGGGCATTGAGCAAAAACATCGGATGGGTAAGTTTCTACTGTGGCGAAGAACCAGACTACGAAGGCGAAGGCTTCTCTAACATGGGGATACCCTGCGGCGAATACGAATTCGGAATCATAGTCGATGCAGTAACCGGAGAATTCCTCCAAAAAGCAGGCGATGAAGGAGACTACTCTCCATACGCTTGGAACCCAGCAACAGGCTATATACAATTCAATAACGCAGACGATGGCGAACTCATCCCTTATAGCGTCGAAATGGACACCCAAACTCCAGTCGAAGCAGACCTAGGTCTCTTCATCGAAGAGAGCACAGGAGGCCAAGGCGAAAAATCTTGGGCATACTCAGACTCTCTAAGCTGGATCGAATTCACCGGAGTCCAAGCCTTGATCAGCGGCCTAGGAGAACCTGTACCAGAAATATGCGACCCAGACAAAGAAGAAATGTGCGTTGAAGTGACGTACGATGGAGACATCGCAGTCGCAGACGGCGTCGACCACTACAAAGTCCACCTTTACCTCTACAAAGACGTTGGTGGAGGAGACAAAGAACCCCTCACCAGAAACGAAATTGAGTCGAACGAATACGAGATGAAGGTTACTTTCAACTGGCACGATACGATAAGAAGAATGCAAGTCTCTGGGGAAATCGACGAAGTCTCAGACTTTTGCAAATCAGGAACAAATACAATCGAAACCCTAGACGCTTGTACCCTATCAATGTTCAGCCAACCAATCGTCCAAGCAAATAACGGAGGAGTCCTCTACAAACCCGTTGTGCTCAAGACCTACGAAGACGACGTCTATTTTGAGAGCGATGACGAATATGCTGCGATAGGTGTCCCGACAGCCTCATACCAAGACATCACAAACGCATTCGAACACGGCTACTGGGCGTCAGATCACCCCAACGAAAACGAATACATCCTCGAAGTAAAATCCCTAGCACCAAGCACAACCGAAAACTACGCACTCACCACCGGCCAACAAAAAGACATCAAAGTTTTAAATAATGATTTCGGCAACGTGCCAGTCCATTTTGACCCCTCAACTCTCCCTGGCAAAAACAAGGTAGAATTGCGGAGCGTAAGATGGGAACTCGAAGAAGTCTCAAGTGGCGACATGACCGGCGGCTCATTCTTCCCTGTCGGCAACACCGTCGAACTCAAATACAAACCAGCCCTAGAAGTCTTCCAAATGGACGCCAGCGGCCCAGACACCGACTCAATCTTTGCCTACCGCGGCATCCCAGTCCAATTCAAAATCAAGGGAAAGGACAATCGGACGGACACGCAGTATGTGAAGGATGCGAGAACTGAGATAGAGCTAAATCTTTACTATGATAAAACAGGGGACAATATAGGCTTTGATTTTAGGCCCACAGAGGAATACTACGCAGCAGAAGATGATATTACTGGGACCGAAAATGAAAGTGAATCTCAAGAAGATAAACCATTCGAAAAAGAACATTTAACAGAAAATCTAGCAGCACATTACAAAGCATATTTAGGGTATTCAGATATTATAAATACATGGATATTTGAAGCGAGAGCGGATTTAGACACTAAAGACGAGTTGCCTAGAGATTTTGTGGAGAGTGGAAGTTTGTATTCAGTGATAAATAGCAGGATTTTAAAGCCAGGAACAGTTACCTACATCCCAATTTCCTACTACTCAAACAAACTCCCTCGTCGTCCAGGAACAATAGCGAATCCAGCAGCAAAAATCCTAGGAAATATCTTTGCTCAATTAGCATTCAGTCCACAAAAAACAGATAGAGTTGTAAAACCAGTAGGAGACACAAACGTAAATATAGTAAGAGATACAGTCTACGCAAACGTGCAAAAAGTAACCCGAGGAAAGACAGCACCAGCCAGAAAAGACACATTTACATTCGGAAGCTTTGAAGTAAAAGGAGAATGTATAGTGGCGGACGGATGCCTACGGATCGAAGTCGGCGGAAACGACACAGACAGCTTTGACGAAGAAATCTGGTACGTAAATGCAGATGAAGTAATCATAGATAACCACGGCGAAGCAACAGACTGGGCAGAAAACACAACCCTCGTAGTAAACGGAGGAAACGTCTTCATCAAAAACGATCTCAAAAATGACTACGTAAAAGAAGGCAACCAACCAGGTCTCGGAATCATAGTATTCAGAGATCCCGCAGACGACATCGGCGAATCAGGAAACGTGTATGTTGGCCCTGAACCAAAGAACCTCCGAGCAGTCACAATAGTCGCAGACGGCACACTATTCTCATACAACGGCGATGAGGACGATATCGACGCCTCAACAGGAGAACCCGTCTGGGATTCAGACATGGTTAGCATTCTAAATAAACAATTAGTCATAGAAGGCGCAATATCATCTCGAAACACAATTGGTGGCGGAGAGTCATATAGATTGGGCACAGGGCAAGTATTAGAATCAACTCCAGAAAACAAAATCAGAGCGCAGCTGTATGATCTCAACTATCTCAGATTCTTCAGGCTCAAGATGGAATACGATGTAGAAGGAAACCCTATCGACCAATCATGCGGAAAAGGCCTCACATCTGATGATATGGCGACAATTGCAGAAGGAGATACTGTCACATACACAACAGGAGGCACAGTGGAAACATGCGATGGAATCAACCAAACGGCAGCATACGAAGAGAACAAAACAACGAGCGGAGATCTAGTAATAACAGGTTTAAACGAGCTTGCAGAAGGAGGAAAAGTGGCGCTCAGCAACCCCGTATTTGTGAGGTACATGCCACCAAATACGAAGTCGTTCATCTTCTCTAATCAGAAAACATTGACATTCTAGGAAAAAGGTGGTAAATTTCATACCCTCTAATCACCCCTCATGTCAAAAGGGCTAGAACACCAATTTTTACTCAATCGGTACTCTGGGCAACCAGAGAATAATGTCGTATCTAGAGATTTAGATAACACTCCTGATGAAGTAGAGGTGTCTTTAAGTAGAATCCGAGGTGGCCTTGGTAAAGGAGTCCTGGCTTTTTTAGGAGGAATGGCTGTTTTAGGTGCAAAAGAGGCTCAAGCAGGGGTTATGGGTGGGCCAGCGGCGGTAGAGGGAATAGCCTATTGTGCCCAGGAATGGGCAGGAACACCAAAGATAGGCAAGGATGTCCTTGGATCTTCAAACGAAGATATTACCTTGCAGGCTGTATTGCCAGATCTCGAGTTAGAGCCCCCTGTTCTTCCAATAGGAAGACCATACTATTGGCAAGGAAAAGTATTTGTAGTTGGAGACAATGCGGATACAGCTGAAGCATATATAAATGTATACGACACAAGTATTGATAGAGAAAACATGATCGGCCAATTCCAAATCCCAACATTTGATGGGCCAACAGACCACATCCTCAACATATCTCCAGAAGGACTAATGTACACAACAGAAGGCATTTACCAACTACATGAAACTCAAGATGGACAAATAACAGCAGAGCACAAAGGAGATATCGGAATGGCAGGTAAAATAACCTCATTCGGAGGGATGCTATTTGTAAACAAATTAGGATCTGAAAGAAAACTATGTGCAATCTCAGAAGGAAGTATAAGTGGAAGCTCGAATCCAGATTCAGTTTTCTCAGCAGAACACGAAGTCAGCTTACCAATGAACGGAGATTTCAATGGTTCGGGAGTAGGGGCAGATCCAAGAAGCCAATCAATTCTTGCAGCAACTCAAGATGGGTACTATGAATGGAAAATTCCATCAGAAGCAAAAAATTCAGACACTGGGGAAATCACAGACATGTCTTGGATGAATGAGGCAAACATGGGTCCATATCAAAATCTTGGATATGAAGTTGATAGTATAAAAATATCAGACAAAGGTTTAAGATTTTTCACATCTTTATATTTCAACCAAGGCGCTGGTGAGCCTGTAGAAAACAGTATTGAATTAACAGTCGAATATCTCGGCCAAAGAATGAACTTAACGATAGGAGATCTTGGAAATAAAACAATAAGAGATATCCAAATATTACCTAACAATAAACTATTAATAGTGTTTGTTGCTGATGGTGAATATATACCTCCAGCCGTACTATCAGTTCAAATCTTGGAAACATACCCAATGGCGAGCACAACAGAAACAGGAGAAGGAGGCGGAGAAAGTACAGTTCAACCAACAGTGGAACTTTCATACTCACTTGAGGACGCGCCAGACTTTCCATTCGAAGACGCAGAAGTCGATTCATGTTCAACAATCCCAACAGCAAAAGAAACCTGCGACGCCTTACCATTAGAAACAGATAGTGACTGTACTGAAGCAGTTTGCGACTCTGAAACTCTTACACACACTGAAATCCCCTTAGCAGACGGCGAATACTGCGACGACGACAACCCAGACACAGTAGACGACGAATGCGAAGCCGGCGAATGTGTGGGAATCCCTGTTGAACCAGACAACACTCCAGACGTAGTCGAAGAAACTACACAAGCGGAATACAACGAAACAGTAGAGCCAGATGCGTCAGAAGACACAGTCGAAGAAACAAATCCAGAAAAACCAGACACAGTCGAAGAAGCTCAACAAGAAGTAGAGCCTGAGGTAGAAAAAGAACCGGACCCAGAAGTAGTCGAAGAAACTTCAGAAGCAGAAGGCAAAGAAATCGTCGAAGAAATCAGCGAAGCTGAAGCAGAAGAAATCATCGAAGAAGTTCTCACAGAAGTTGAACCCGAAGTTGATCAAGAAATCGACCAAGAAGTCGACCAAGAAGTCGACCAAGAAACAACCCCAGAAAAACAACCAGACACTTCAAACGAACCCGACACATCAACACCGGAAGCCAACGGAGAACCACCAAAAGAAATCCCTTCTCCACACCCAGACCAATACACTGTAGAACCACCAACTGGAAGTTCTCCAAACTGTAACGTAGGTGGAGGTCTAAACGAAGTTCCTGGAGCAAAAGAAACAGCAGTGGCATTTGCAGGACTTCTTGCAGCTATTGCAGTTCAAAGAAGAAGAGTAGCAGTCCAAGAAGCTACCCAAGAAATCACAGATTAGTCGCAATCCACGCAACATCGCCCAGCCAGCCAAAAACTCATAGCCCACTCGACCAACCGAGGGCTCTTCAACAATCAGCCCCCAACCAAAAAACCCCCAACCAAAAAGCTCCCCATCCAAAACCCCAAGCCCTTCTTAATTCTGCACCGCAAAATCAAACAACCCCGAATGCATATCCTGCACGCCGGTTATTGAATATCGGAAATTATCGGAATATCCATCAACAAAAATAGAGTACGCAGAAGCCAAAGGCTCCGCAGATTTGTAGCGCACTTGGTATTCAAAATAAGGAATATTAAAAGCTTCGTCACCCCCGCCACCACCAGTATCAGTATAAGCCTCAGTAATAAAAGACAACTTCAAAACAGGTTTGTGAAGCTCAACATCGCTCCAAGGCCCACTAGCAAGATCAAACAAGAAATCACTAGACAGCCCATCTTGTTCCTCAAAATCAATAGCCTCGGCACTATCGTCAGTAAGACTCACGTCAGCAGTCACGCCAACAAAATGCTGTTCCTGAAAAGAACCCTCAGCAGTATCTAAAACCTGATAAAACCCACAAGGCAACATCCCGACATCCTCTCCGTGATAGCACTGCCCAGCAACTTGCCAAGCAACAATCAAGCGCCCAAGGCCCTCAGGATCCATCTGGATCACCTCATATCGGCCACTAGAACCACAATTTGTGGGATCCACGCACGCAGGCCGCACATAAATATCCAAGTCAGAGAGTTCAAGCCCCTTCTTCCCAGAAATTTTACGTCCAGCCGAATCAAAAACATTCTTCAAATTCCAATACAGCCCATCAATCACAACATACAAAGGCACATCGATACTCTCGCCATAATAAATCTTATTCCAGTTGCAAGGATGATTAAAATCAGTAGCCAAAGCCGTAGCCCCCGCAACATCGCATCCATATCCTGCATCCCCACGTCCCATCACCGGCACAGTTCGTCGACCATTTGAATTCAAATAGACCGTCGAAGCATCCGTGTCCTGTCCCACAATCTCATAATCCACCGAGATTCCATCCGTAGACTCCGTTCCCCCAATCAAAATCTCGCCCTCAATGGTCCCGCCCAAAGGCGTCTCCAATTCCTCAGAAAGTTTGTACAAAGTTTCCTCAATTCCAGTTCGCGCAGCGTATTCGCTTTGGAGTGCTTTTTTTGAATTGGAAGTGTTTTGAAGAGCAGCATAAATAGTCGTCGCGATTCCTATAGTAAAAAACATAATCACAGCAATCATCCCCAGCGCGATAACTATCGAAGCTCCACGTCGCATTCTCAACGAACTCAACGCCTCTCGCATCTTCAGCGAACCCAATTTTCGTAAAACACCACCCATATACGAAATATTACAAAGAATTAACAGTTTTTTTAAGCTTCGCAGCCTTGTCAGTTTTTTCCCAAGTAAACTCATCGCCAGATCGCCCAAAATGCCCATAACAAGCTGTTTTTGCGTATATAGGCCGTTTCAGACGCAACGTCTTGACGATGCCACGAGGAGAAAAATCAAATACTTTCTTTACCCCTTCCAAAATCTTCTCTTCATCAACCTTCGCAGTTCCAAAAGTTTCTAAAAACAAAGACACAGGCTCCGCAACACCAATCGCATACGACACCTGCAGCTCAGCACGATCAGCAAGCCCAGCCGCCACAATATTCTTCGCAACATACCGAGCCATATACGCGCCACTTCGATCAACCTTCGACGGATCCTTTCCAGAAAAACAACCACCGCCATGCCGCGCAGCTCCACCATAAGTATCAACAATAATCTTGCGGCCAGTCAGCCCAGAATCACCAGGAGGACCACCGATAATAAACTTGCCAGTTGGGTTCACGAGAACCTTTGTCCCGCCACGCCCGCTAGGCCCGTCCACAAAATAACGCCCAAGAACAGGCTTAATAACATGTTTTATCAAATCCTTTTCTATCCGAGCTCGACTCACAGAAGGACCATGCTGGCTCGAAAGCACAACAGTCGTAACGCGCTTCGGTTTCAATCCATCATATTCCACAGTGACCTGACTCTTGCCGTCCGGTCGCAGATATTTTAGTGTTCCGTTTTTGCGAACGCGCGCGAGTTTCTCAGTCAGACGATGCGCAAGCACAATAGGCAAAGGCATCAACTCCCGAGTCTCACGACAAGCATATCCAAACATCAAACCCTGATCCCCAGCTCCTCCTGTATCCACACCGAGCGCAATATCCGCGCTTTGTTCAGTGATCGCACTCATCACGCTGCACGCTTTGTAATCAAATCCGTATTCCGCATCTGTATATCCGACATCCCGAATCTTGCCACGCACGATCCCCGGAAGGTCCGCATAGCCTTTTGTTCGGACTTCCCCAACAATAAAAACCATACCTTTCGACACAACTGTCTCCAAGGCAACTCGACTTTCACTATCTTGAGCCAAAAGATCATCCAAAATCGCATCAGAAATCTGATCAGCTAATTTGTCAGGATGGCCCTCTGTAACAGATTCAGAAGTTAGTAGGTAATGTTTCATTTTTGGGGTCTTATTTGATTTGTTTTGCAATGTTTTTCGCATGAGCGCAATATACCATATATTAACAAAAACTTGAAAAAAAACTCAAATAATAGTAGAACATCACAGCACAAGCGCAAACCATAGACAATTCTCAACTCACAAAACCTTACTAATGCCAAAAACCGAGCCAAAAGTATCAATCGTAATTATCCACTACAACACGCCCCATTATCTGAAGACGTGTTTGGACAACATCTTTAAGCAAACCTACCGAAATATCGAGGTTCTCTTTATCGATAACAATTCTCCAGAAAAAACAGGACTCGAATTTGTAGAAGCAACATACAAAAGAGAAATCTCCAAAAAAAGACTCAAAGTAATCAAAAACGAAGACAATCTCGGCTACGCCAAAGCCGCAAACCAAGGAATCGAACTCTCAAAAGGATCAGACTACGTCGTGATCACAAATCCAGACATCATCTACAGCCCAAGTTATTTCGAAAAAACAGTTCACCGAGCAGAAAAAAATCCACGCATCGCAGCAATCACAGGAAAAGTTCTCAAATACGACTTCAAAGAAAAACGCCCAACCAAAACAATCGACACAGTCGGCCTATATATAGACAAATCCCTCCGAGTCACAGACGGCGCACAAGGCCTCTGCGACAAAGGACAATTCGACACAGAAAAAGCAGTTTTCGGAATCTCAGGAGCCTGCCCAATGTACCGACGCGAAGCCCTCGACGACGTGCAGCTCAGCGATGGAGAATACTTGGACAAAGATTTCTTCATGTACAAAGAAGACGTCGACCTCTCATGGAGATTCCAACTCTACGGATGGACTTGCTGGTATTACCCAAGAGCAATAGCCTTCCACGGTAGAGGAACAGGCGTCATCGAACGCCGAACAATCAAACAAGTTCTCAAAAACCGCAAACAACTCAGCAAATTCCAAAGATACTACTCATACAGGAACCAACACCTGATGAATCTCAAAAACACTCCGATTCTCACATACCTGAGATATCTCCCACATATCCTCCTGAAAGACCTTTTGGGGGTCGCCTACACAATCTTTTATGAACCTTTCCTCTTTAAAGCGATGTGGGAATATATTAAGATGGCACCAGGCGCAATGAAAAAACGAAGAAAAATCATGAAGAATAAAAAAGCCAGCACCCGATTGATCAACAAGTGGATGAAAGCGAAGCCTTAGGTTCGAAATCCAACCAAACCCCTCAACCCCATCCCCATGAAAAAGAAAACGCCGATCTTAATCGTAGGAATTCTCGCAATCATAATCGCAGCAACAGCGATCCTTTACTCATTCGTCCCAGGCCTCCCATTCACAGCCAGCGGCTACGTCAACATGCACGAGCACATGGAAAACATGGAAGACGTCGAAGTCTATCTCAACGCAACAGAACCACTCGGGATCAAAAAAACACTCCTATTAGGAAGCCCAGAAGTCACTCTCTACCAAAGAGGTGGATTCAATGATTATGACGAAAACAACTCAGAACTTCTCAAAATAAAAGAAGCCAATCCAGGCAAATTTGAAGTGCTCTGCACAACATACTGGCACGACCCACTCCAGGTAGAAAAAGCGCAAGAATGCTACGAAAAAGGAGCAAAAGGAATCAAATTGTACAACGGTCACGGCAGCTTTTATGAGCTCCCACTCGACGACCCCACAATGCTCCCACTCTACGAATTCATCGAAGACAACGGCTTGATCCTCCTCTTTCACGTAAACAGCAACAAATACCTCGACGAATTCGAACGTGTCCTCTACGCCTACCCAGACATGAAAGTGATCTGCCCACACTTCTGCCTAATTTCAAAAAAACTCAAAACCCTGACCCGCCTCATGGACGAACATCCAAATCTCTACACAGACTTGAGTTTCGGATTTATTGAGTACACAGTCGCAGGATTCAACAGATTCACAAACAACCATTCAGACTTCAAAAAATTCATCACAAAATACCGCAACAGAGTCTTCCTCGGAACCGACCAAGTCATCACAAATGTGAAGACCCAAGCCCACCCAGAATTCGTCGACCTCTTGATGCAGACGCACATGCGCATCCTCGGCGACGAAGAATTCGACTTCGAAGTAAGCTGGCCACAGGAACATTCGACAACCTTTCGCGGCCTCGACCTTGATGAAGAAACATTGGATTGGGTGTTACGAAAGGGGCCAGCGGAACTCCTAAAGAGTGTTCCGGGAGCATAAGAGAGAAAGAGGGG
>Ga0233429_1002738_pt1 | contig 17802 bp, 12 predicted proteins | sample SI_118_April2016_3_FD_179879 | JGI IMG/M metagenome (GOLD analysis project Ga0233429, IMG submission 179879) | Seawater microbial communities from Saanich Inlet, British Columbia, Canada - SI_118_April2016_135_MG | ecosystem: Environmental > Aquatic > Marine > Inlet | place: Canada: British... | reverse complement strand
TTAAAAACAGCATTACAAATTATAAGGCTTTGATTTTTCAATACATCCATTAAAAATATAACCTTAAGACCCCTGGGCATGATAGTTGCTATTCTAATAGATTCAAGGATGAATACCCAACTAAGTCTTTAAACCCTGGGGAGAAAACAATGATCAATATATTAGTTGTTGAGGATGATGATGCCATACGCAAAGCATTATCCATGGGGATATCGTTAAAGGATTCACAAGTGGATCTGGTCCAGGATGGAAAAACGGGGATCATGCTGGGAAAAAAGAAAACCTATGATGTTCTTCTGGCAGATTTAGGCCTTCCGGATATGGATGGGTTTGAGGTTATCAGGAATATGAAGCTTATTTCACCTGATATCATCCCCATTGTGATTACGGGCAATAAAAGTCTTAAAAGTTCCATTGAAGCCATCCGCCTTGAAGTCAGCGATTATTTGATAAAGCCCCTTTATATTTCCTGTGTGGAAAACGCCATAAACCAGGGTCTTAACAAACGGGCCCTGAAACAGGAACAAAATGAGAAAAAATTACAGGAGATGCTGGCGGATTATCAAAAAATATCCATCGTACCCGCGATAAATTCATCTATTTCAATGGAAAATGAGACGATGTTATCTTCCCCGTCTTTATCCATGTTTGTCCACCAGATCAACAACCCGCTCACCGTGATCAATGCCAATGCGAAAATGGCCATGTCCAGTCTGGATAATAAAATGAGCATTCATCATTATTTAGAAGGAATAATCAGGGCAACGGCAAGCATAAGCACCATTAATGAAAAGATAATGGCCATTGAAAAAACGGTTTATTACAGACATGAGAGATTTGATATAAAAGATATTGTATTAAACTGCATCCTCATGTTTGAGCCTTTGCTGGAAATTAAGAATATTGAGCTTGTGACGGAATGGACAACACAGGATTGCCTTGTTTTTGGGGATCAATTCAGTATTGAACAGGTATTTAAAAACCTGATCCTCAATGCAGTAGAAGCCATGGGCAACTCATCTGAAAAATTATCAAGTCTTAACATCCTGATCCACATCAGCCTGACACAGATTAAGGTACAGCTCCAAGACAACGGCACGGGTATTGCCCCGGATCATATGGACAACATTTTTACACCCTATTTTACAACCAAAAAACATGGGACAGGTCTGGGGATGAGTGTTGTCAAAAAGATGGTGGAAGAACATCAGGGTACCATTGAAGTCAAAAGTACTTTGGGACAAGGCACCTGGTTTACCTTATGGTTTCCCCTTGCAGATTGTGAGCCTTACTGGCATTGATGGGCTGTCTGCTGCAAATGCCGTTAACCTGATTAATAAAACCGGAGGTATTTTAAAGTGGTTAAAAACAAAATGATCATATTCATCCTGATTATGGCTGCTATAGCCATTTTAGCGTTTAGCGGGCTTCAAAAGACCCCAAAGGAGCAAAATGGTCATCCACTTTCCGGGTTGCCCATGAAAATCGCCGGGGCATACTGGCCCGGATCATTCTGGGTTTTAATTGCAGAAAAAAAGGGCTGGTTCAAAGAGGCAGGCTTAAATGTCGAGGTCATTTTTACGGATACTGATTATTTTGTATCCCTGGACAATATGGTTGAAGGCAGAATGGATCAAAACAATTTTTCCCTGTTTGATTATATCATCTATCTCAGCCAGAACCGGGATCTTGTTTTTATCCTGAATCCAGATAACTCATCAGGAGTGGAGGCGATCGTGGCAAGGCCGGGAATCGAAACCATACATGAGCTTAAAGGCAAAAAAATAGCCGTAGCCCTGGGGACTTATCTGGAATATGAACTGGATATTTTCTTAGAAAACCAGGGACTTTCGTCCAGGGAGGTGATCAAGGTCAATATGCATGCCGAGAAAATGGTCAGGGCATTTGCAGAAAACAAGGTGGATGCCATAATTACATGGGAACCCTTTGTGAGTGAGGCCGTGGAAAAAGAAAAGGGCATAAAACTCATTGACACCTCTCAAATTCCCGGCATGTCTCCAAACGGCAATGTTTTCCATCGCCGTTTCATCCAGGAAAGACCCGGGGATGTGCAGGCCTATGTCAGGGTCTGGCATAAAACCACACAATTTATCAAAGAAAACCCAGACCCGGCATTTACCATTATTGCAAACATGTACAACAAAACGATCCAGGAGGTTCAAACCATTGCACAACTGGATAAGCTATTGGATCTGCAAGATAATCTTACTGCTTTTTCCTATGGATCAGGCCTTAACTCCCTGCATGGTTCCTGGAAACAGATGAACAATTTCATGGCGAAAAAAAAGGTTATTGAAAAACGGCTCAAAAGCATTGATTATCTGGATTCATCCTGGATACGAAATCTTGATCAGCCTTAGAAATAAAGAAGGGTCAGCCTGCTATAATGAACCCGGCATAATTGCACAATCCCGGGGTTTTAGGGGAAATTTATGAAACTGAGCGGAAAAATTTTTATCTATTCCATGGGACTATCCATAATCGTTATTATTGTCATAACGAATATCACCATAATTTACACCCGCCGCATCATGACAGCCAATATCGGCAGGGAACAGATTGCCGCGTCCGCCAATCTTATGGGAGAAATCGACCGCACCCTGTTTCAGGCCCATCAGCAAATTTTACTGCTCAGCCGTGAAAAGGTTATGAAAGAGGTATTGGAACATTCGTTACAGGCCAAGTCCAAAATTGAAGTTGATCTTTACCATGTACTGAATGAAAAATTTTTTCTCACGGGCCCCTGGAACAGCTTATCTTTGATCTCAAGAAAGGGAATCATATTAGAGTCCGTTGGGCGGGAAAGTGCGGGCCAGGATATTGGTCACGATAAAGCCTGTAGTCTGATATTTCAAAAGGCGATTAAATCTCAAACAATGAAGGTGTCTTTTTCTGATCTGGTATTTTCCGATTACATGGAAGAGCCAACCATTGTGTTTGCCGCGCCTGTTTTTGATGATTTCAACCAGAAGACCCTTGGGGTTATCATGGGGCATTTTGCCTGGGATGCTGTCCTTCAATTATTTGAATCAGCCAATCCAAGAGTAATGGTACATCTTTTTAATAAACAGGGACTGGTCATTGCAACAAAAACAGAACAAAGGGCTGAAATTTTGAAAAATCGTTTCCCGGGTAATTTAAAAACTTTGAATGAAAAAATATTCACCTTAGAATCTGACCACAGCACCGCCACCCATGGTGGCATTCACAAAGGTGCTGTATTGGCTACTGTAGCTATTCAAAAGGGGCGCTTTGCCTATAAAGGCCATGGCTGGTATTTATTGAAGGAAACCCCTCTGGATGAAATATTTGAACCCATTCATAAAATGACCATAATCATTGTAAAGATATCGCTAATTTTAATAGCTATATTTGCCGGGTTTTCACTGTTTATAGGTTGGTATCTGGCAAGGCCGGTGGTGTTATTAACTCGAGCTGTACAAAAGGTTGCAAAGGGCGATCTTGACTTTAGGGTTAAGATAACGAACAAAGATGAAATAGGTTTGCTGGCCCAGGCCTTTAATCGGATGGTGGAGGATCTGGATAATATTACCGTTTCAAAAGATAGGCTGGTCTTTGCCCGGGAAGAACTTAAAAAATCCCTGCAAGACCTGACACAGACCCAGAACCAGTTGGTCCAGTCCGGCAAGCTTGCTTCCATAGGAGAGCTTGCCGCCGGCGTGGCCCATGAATTGAACCAGCCTTTAATGGTCATCCGCACAACTAGTCAGCTATCCTTAAGAAGACTTGGTAAAGATATTATTAATCAAAGCCTGCCGGATATCAATAAACTTGACGAGAGCTTTAAATCCATTGAAAAAAATACCAAACGCATGATGAATATCATTAATCATCTCAGGACATTTTCCCGCCAGGAGGAAATGGGATTGTCTTCCCTGGATGTGAACAAGGTTTTCAAGGGTTGTTTTTTGATGATCGGTGAACAGCTCAAACTTAGAAATATTATCATTAAAGAAAATTTTTCACCAGCGCTTCCAAAGGTATCAGGGGATGCCAACAAGTTGGAGCAGGTTTTTCTCAACCTGTTGTCCAATGCAAGGGATGCTGTGGTATCAAGGGCAAAAATGGAAAACAGAAAAGAGAAAGCAGATTTTCAAGGGGAGATCATCATCACAACCCGGGTTTCAGACAAGAATAAAGATAAGGTCCAGATTCTGATCAAAGACAATGGAAGCGGAATTCCCAAAGATAAAAAAGATAAGATCTTTGATCCTTTTTTTACCACAAAGAATGCGGGCAAGGGCACGGGGCTGGGACTTTCCATCAGCCATGGGATTATTAAGGCGCATGGGGGAGAGATTGAGGTGGTGCAAACCGGGGCTGGGGGGACTACGTTTCAGATAAAATTGAAGATTGAATATTGAAGAATGAACAATATTAAATATTAAATTCCAATAGGGGTAATCATGAAAGAAAAAATTTTAATCGTGGATGATGAACCTGATATCCTAGACCAGATTGATCATCTTCTGTCGGAAGAGGGGTATCAGGTCAAAAAGGCAGGCAATGGAAAAGAGGCCATTGAAATGTTTAGATCTGAGTCTTTTGCCCTGGTGATAACGGATTTAAAAATGCCGAAAATGGGCGGACTTGAGGTTTTAGAGCAGGTCAAACAAAGGGATGAATATGCAGAAGTGATCGTTTTAACGGGTTATGCCAGTATTGAAACAGCCATATCCACCTTAAGAGACTGCCGGGCTTATGATTACCTGAGAAAACCTCTGGAAAATATAGATGATCTGATTATTTCCGTAAACCAGGCGCTGGAACATCGCAGGCTGTGTCTGGAAAATAAAAAACTTGTCATGGGATTAGAAAATGCCAATGCAGGACTTGAGGATCGTGTTGAAAAAAGAACCCTTGATTTAAAGCAAACCAATGCCCAGCTTATTCTGGCCAGGGAAAAAGCAGAAGGTGCCAACATTGCCAAGACCAATTTTTTAAGCAGCATGAGCCATGAACTGAGAACCCCTTTAAATGCCATCATTGGTTTTTCAGAGGTTTTAAAAGATGAACATTTCGGCCCGCTCACCCCAAAACAGAAGAGCTATGTAAAGGATATCCTGACAAGCGGTAAACACCTGAATTCTCTTATTGAAGATATCTTGAACCTTACCCAGATAGAAAAGAAAACAGATGCCCTTAAATTAAAACCCCTGGATATGGTCTGTTTTCTGGAAAATCTGTTTCCCCTGATCCGGGAGAAAACCCAAAAACATTTTATTTTGCCGGATCTTAATATTTCAAGAAAGGTTGCAGGTCTTTTTGTCCGGGCGGATGAACAAAGATTAAAACAGGTCATGATGGATCTTGTGGACAATGCCGTTAAATTTACCCCAAAAAGGGGAAAAATCAGTATTGCGGCAGAATTGATTTTGGATTCTGAAGACACTATTTGTGGCAAAGGCGCAGGTGAAAATGTTTCTCGCAAAGGCGCAAAGGCGCAAAGCAAGATCAATGAGTTTCAATCAGCAGGTGACAATATTCAATCTTCAACAAACAATATTCAATCTTCAATAGTCAATCTTCAATATATAAGGGTCAGTGTGACTGATTCTGGAATCGGCATTGCACCAGGGGATCAGGAAAAGATTTTTGAGGATTTTTTTCAGATAAAAGGGGGGCTCACGGACAAGACTGCCGGAACAGGGCTGGGGCTTTCCCTGGTCAGACGTATCATTGAGATGCACGGGGGACGTATATGGGCAAAAAGTTTTGGGGAGGGCAAAGGCAGCCGGTTTTTCTTTGTGATTCCTGTTTTAGAAGATATCAGGAAAAAAGAACCTAAAGGAGCAAATAAATGAAACAAAAACCGTCGATGAAAACCATCAGATCCCTGACCGTTTCAGATCCGGATATGCTGAAAATCTTAAAAAGCGGTTACGGGTTTCTGGCAGTCATTGTTCTGATCATAATCATTATGGGGGTTGCTTTCTGGGGGTTTCACAGGCTTCGGGAGGATATCGTGCTGGGAACACAGACCTATGAACTGCTCAACAAGATGGGTGAGGTATTTTCCGATGTCAAGGATGCTGAGACGGGAAAACGCGGTTATCTTTTAACCAGTGATGTTGATTATTTGAAACCCTATCTTGAGGCCTCCCAAAAAATTGAGAATGCTTTTTTAACAATAGAAAAATTGATCCGGGACAACCCTGTGCAGAATAAAAATCTGGAAACGCTTAAAAAGATGGTTGTCTTTAAAATGGATGATCTTAAAGAAACCGTCTTAGTGTATGAGCACCAGGGGCTGGATAAGGCCCTTCAAAAGGTTAGAACAGATAAGGGAAAGGACATAATGGATCAGGTCCGCCTTCTGGTGGCCAAAATGGTAAAGGAAGAAAAAAAAATATTGGATCTGAAAAGAGGTCAGGTAGCCTATCATATTGGCATCGTCACCATGGTCATGATAATAGGTATTTTTTTGATCCTTTGCCTGGGGGTGCTCTCCCTGGTTAATCTGAATCGCACGATACAGGAGCAGAAACAACGGGTGCTCATATTGAACAGGGCCAGAAAAACGGCTGAAGAGGCAAGCCAGAGCAAGAGTAAGTTTTTAGCCACTATGAGCCATGAGTTGCGCACTCCCTTGAATGCCATTATTGGGTTTTCGGAAATTCTGGGTGAAAAAGTCTTTGGTGAGCTGAATGCAAAACAGGAAAGATATGTGAGCAATATATTGGCCAGCGGCAAGCATCTGTTGGGGTTGATCAATGACATTCTGGATATTTCCAAGGTGGAGGCAGGTAAAATTGAGCTGGAATTGTCAATGGTCAACATCAGGAGCCTGCTTGAGGCCTGCCTTGTCATGGTCAGGGAAATGGCCATGAAAAAGGGCATTAATCTGGATCTTAAGGTGAACCAGGAGCTTTTATTCCGGCAGATTGAGGCGGATGCGCAAAAGCTTAAACAGGTTATGTTCAATCTTTTGTCCAATGCTGTCAAATTCACGCCAAAAGGGGGAAAAATCAGTATTGCTGTGGAATTGGTTTCGGATTCTGGTGACAATGTCTCTGGTAAAGGTGCAGGTGACAATGTCTCTCGCAAAGGCGCAAAGGCGCAAAGTAAGAGCGATGATCTTCAATCACCAAATAATAATCTTCAATCTTCAATTTTCAATATTCAATATATAAGGGTCAGCGTGACTGATACGGGTATCGGTATTGAGCCGGAAGATCAGGAAAGGGTATTTGGCGAATTTGAGCAGATTGATTCCACCTATGCCCGCAAACAGGAGGGGACGGGTCTTGGGCTTGCTCTCACCCGGCATTTAGTTGAACTTTTTGGTGGCAGGATATGGGTTCACAGCAAAGGGCTGGGAAAGGGGAGCGCTTTTGCCTTTACCATTCCGTTTAAAATTAACGGGGGACATAAGAAAACCGATACCATTGAGTCCTCCAGGGATGGGAGAAAAAAGACCACAGTGCTGATGGTTGAAGATGATTCCCATGCAAGGGAACTTTTATCGGATTATCTTACACAGGCAGGCTATGGGGTTGTGCACGCCTTAACAGGGGAAGAGGTGATTGAAAAGGCAGAAAAATACAAACCGGTTGTCATAACCCTTGACATCATTCTTCCGGGCCGGAATGGGTTTGCCATATTAAAAGAGCTCAAGGCCAAGCCCGATACCCGTAATATTCCAGTGATAGTCATAAGTATAGTTGATGAAAAGCAAAAGGGTTTCGCCCTGGGAGCTGACCGGTATTTTGTTAAACCCATAGAAAAGCAGATTTTTCTGGATAGTCTTGAAAGTCTGATTGATAAAAAGTGAAAGGATGGTGAAAAATGGCTGGAGAAAAGATATTAATTGTTGAAGATAACCGCATGAATATGGAATTGGCCAATGATCTTCTGGAAATCGCAGGCTTTACTGCCCTTCAGGCGGACACAGCGGAAAAAGGGGTGTCCCTTGCCAGAGAGCAGTTGCCAAACCTCATTCTCATGGATATTTCCCTGCCGGGCATGGACGGACTTGAGGCTGCAAAACTTATAAGAGGTGATGAAAGAACCAGGGACATTCCCATTGTTGCCATGACGGCCCATGCCATGAAAGGGGATGAAGAAAAAGCAACACTGGCCGGATGTAACGGCTATATTACCAAGCCCCTGGATATCAAACTATTTTCCAATATCGTTAAAGGATTTCTGAATAAGAAAGACAGGTGATCCAAAGGTCAGGGAGGTAAAGGATATGACACTGGTAAATGGTCAAGCCCGGGCATTTGGCGATTTTAACTCTGGATCGGGCCGCATTCTTGTGGTGGATGATGAAGCGCGCAACCTGCGTATGATGGAGGCAATGCTCATTTCCAAGGGGTATGATGCAGTCCTGGTTGAGAGTGGAAAACAGGCCATTGATATCATTAAAACCTGCCTTCCCGATGTAATCCTGTTGGATGTGATGATGCCGGGTATGAACGGGTTTGAAGTTGCACAAGTGCTTAAAGCCAACAATGAAACATGCCATATTCCCATTGTCATGGTCACCTCTCTGTATGATGTTGAGGACAGAGTAAAAGCCTTTGAAGCCGGTGCTGACGATTTTTTATCAAAACCCGTTGACAAGACTGAACTGATCGCCCGGGTGCGTTCTCTTATCAAGGTCAAGGCCTTTCATGATCATCTGATAAATTATCAGACCCGCCTGGAAAATGAAGTGGAAAAAAGAACGAAACAGCTTAACAAAGCCTATGGAAAAATCAGGGAATCATCCTTTGGTACGATTCAGAGGCTTTCCAGGGCTGCTGAATATAAAGACGAGGATACGGGTGCCCATATTCAGCGCATGAGTCATTATTCTGCTGCCATTGCCAGACAAATGGGGATGAATGATACAGTTGTGGAATCCATTCTTCTGGCAGCCGGCATGCATGATGTGGGTAAAATCGGCATTCCGGATCATATTCTGATGAAACCGGGAAAACTTGACAAAGAAGAGTGGCAGACCATGAAACTGCACACTATTATAGGAGGGGCAATATTGACGGGAGAAAAAGCCGGTTTTATTCGACTGGCTGAACGCATTGCCCTGACCCACCATGAAAAATGGGATGGCAGCGGATATCCCAGGGGGCTTTCCCAAAAAAAGATCCCCATTGCCGGGCGGATTGTGGCCATGGGGGATGTGTTTGATGCCCTGACGTCAAAACGGCCTTATAAAGAGGCATTTTCCAATGAAAAATCATTTTCCATTATCAGGGAAAACACGGGATCTCATTTTGATCCGGATGTTTCCAAAGCCTTTTTTGCTGTCACAGACCAGATTTTGTCCATCAAGGAAAGTTACAAAGATGATGAAGCAAGCCTTTTACTTCAGATGACGGGAAAGACAGATTAAATATACCCTCCAGAGGCACAAGGCAAGATAAGGGAAAAAAATTATAAAGGATGAATTTTGAAGGTGAAAATATAAAATTCTTTTCCTCTGCCGGGACAAAATTTTTTAAGAATGACAGATAATTTTTTGTCAGGCAAAGATTGGAGTAAAGTATGTTCCAAGTTAAAAATGTATCAATTAGAATTAAGATTTATACAATAATAATCTTGTTATTGTCTCTCACCTTTATTGTGTGCTGGCGGGGTATTGCCGGAATGAATAAAATGAATAATCAGATCGACTCAATCGTTCAAGATCATTTTCTCCATGCACGAGTCATTGCCAATGCAAACATAGCGCTCATTTCATGGAACCGGGCTGTCTTAAACCATACCCTGGCTGAAAACAGAACAAAGATGGATGAGTTTGAACAGATTATGTTGAAGCAGAAAAAAGAACTGATCCTGCGGTTTAAAGACCTATCAAAGATGGGAAACCTAACTGAAAATGAAAAGACAATAATTAAAAATCTAATTGTCTTTTTTCACCAGGCTGATCCGATTCAAGACGGCGTGATCACCCTGTCAAAAATGGGGAATCAGGAAAATGCCAAAAGGATAATTCAGACCGAACTAAGGCCGATTGTAGACATGATGGATCAAAAAATGACACGATTTTTATCGTTTCAGGAAAAGCAGATACTGAAAATACAAAAAAGCACAGATATCCGCTATGAGCAGTCTATGAAAAGAATTTTAATCATCACTGCAATAGCCCTTATTTTTTCTTTTATGATCGTCCTTTTGTTTTCCAGGTCAATACTGAAAAATATAAATAAATTGGTCCAGGGGATGACATCTTTAGAACAAGGACATTTTTCCCAGGCTAAAATCAATATTCTTTCAAATGATGAGCTCGGATATTTGGGAAAGGGTTTTAATCATATGGCAAATCAAATTGAAAAAAATTTAAAAAGGAGTGAAGCCAGAACCCAACAGATTCTGGATACCACAACCCAGGGCTTTTGGATCATTAACAACGAGCGCAGGATCACTCAGATGAACACTGCCATGTGCAAGATGCTTGATATTCCCTTGGAAGAGGCAATAGGGGCTCCTATTGAGATGTTTATTATGAATGATAATATCACCAGGTTTGAAAAACAGCAGATTAAAAGGGAAAAAGGTTGGGCATCCAAGTATCATCTTGTATTAAAAAAAAGGGACGGAACCCCCATAGAGGCACAGATCAGCGCTTCCCCCGTATTTGATAAAAACAAAGAAAAGGTCGGTTGCTTTTTCCTGATTAACGACATTACAGAATTGAAAAATAAGGAAAAAAAACTTGAAACCCTCAATTATGAGATTAGCGAATTAAACATTAAACTTGAACAAAAAATTGCTATGAGAACAAAAGAGTTTAAAAGGGCAAAAATCGAAGCTGAGGCGGCAAACATAGCCAAATCCCACTTCCTTGCAGGCATGTCCCATGAACTTCGAACCCCATTGAATGCCATTATTGGTTTTTCCGGGATCCTTGAAAACCAGCATTTTGGAAAGCTGAATAAAAAACAGGCAAACTATGTCAATGATATCCTTGAAAGCGGGCAACATCTGTTATCCCTGATTAATGAAGTCCTGGATCTTTCAAAGGTGGAGGCAGGAAAAATGGTATTAAAACCAGAATTTTTAAATATCAATGATCTAGTTGAGAACAGTTTGCTGATGATACGGGAAAAAGCTTTGAAACATGGAATTGAACTTCAATTCAAGGGAGACGAAAAATTAACTGTAGCAAAGATCTATGCGGACGAGAAAAAAATGAAACAGACTTTATACAACCTGAATTCAAATGCCGTGAAATTTACACCCAGTGGGGGCAAAATATCACTTTCCACACACTATATTTCAAATTATGGGGAATTAAAAGAGTCGTTTAAAATCTTAGTTGTCAATGAGCAGGATTCATTTCCTGCTGTTGTTATCTGCGTTAAAGATACGGGATCTGGAATACCTTTTGAAATGACACAGAATATTTTTAAAAAATTTTTTCAGGCAAGCCAGGGATATTCTGATAAAACACCTGGAACGGGTCTGGGACTTCCTTTGACAAAAAAGTTTGTACAAATGCATAAGGGCAAAATCTGGGTGGAGAGTGAAGGAAAAGATAAAGGCAGTCGGTTTTTTGTGTTCCTGCCCAATAATAACCAGCTAACTGACGTCTAAGAGTTACCTGAGGGATGGCTCAACCCAAAAAGTGGACAAAGTGTTAAGACACTTTTGGTTAAATATTGAGAAAAGATTATCGTTTATGGGAATAGAATTACCGGTAAATATAATATTTTGATATTCCCGAAAAAGAATTCCAATCATAATGTTAGGATAAACAAATGATCCGACAAGTTTTTATTGCAATTTTGTTCATCTTCTTTTCCTCATCTAACAGCTCAATCGCATTGGAGAAAATAACGCTTCAATTAAAATGGAAACATCAATTTCAGTTTGCCGGCTATTATGCTGCAATTGAAAAAGGGTTCTATTTCGATGAAGGGTTAACCGTTGGATTGATAGAGGGGAAACCTGGTGGGAATGAAGTTGAAGACGTTGTTTCCGGTATAGTAAACTATGGCATTGGTATGTCGGATATTCTTATAAATCGTGTAAACGGATTACCTATTGTTGTTATCGCAAACATTTTTCAACATTCGCCGGCCATCATACTGACCAAAGAAGATTCAGGCATCTTAAATATTCATGATTTATATGATCGTAATCTAATGTTGGTCAAAGGGTATAAATCTGCAGAGATACGCGCGATGTTTCTCCAAGAAGGCCTTGATGAAACCAAAATCAATATACTGCAGCCCACATGGAACCTTGATGATCTTATTAATGACAACGTCGATGCAGTAGCCGCTTATATCTCTTCTGAGCCATTTAAGCTAAAACAAAAAAACATAGGCTATAAAATAATCAGGCCAATGAGATATGGAATTGATTTTTATGGCGATAATATTTTCACATCGGAGGCAGAAATAAAAGAACATCCTGAAAGAGTCTCTGCATTCAGACGGGCCAGCCTCAAAGGATGGGATTATGCACTGCAACATCCTGATGAGATTATTGATATTATCTTAAAAAAATATGGCCCGGGCAATAAGGAATTAAACAAAAAAGCCCTGGCAAACGAAGCAGCCGAATATCAAAAGTTAATTTTGCCCAATTTTGTTAAGCTTGGACATACCAACCCTGGAAGGTGGATTCATATCGCAGATACATATAAAAAATTAGGTATTATTCAAACGGGCTACACGCTAAAAGGATTCATCTACAATCCAACGAAAAAGATTTTTGACTGGAATCACCCTTTCATAAAAATTGGAAGTCTTCTTATAGCCCTTGGGCTTTTAATCGCCTTAATTCTGTTTATATTTAATCATCGTTTGAGAAAAGAAATTAACGAACGAAGCAATGCAGAACAATCGCTTCGTGAAAGCCAGGATCGGTATTATCGAGTTGTGAATACAATTCAGGATGCCATAGTAATTGTCAACCAAAATGGCATTATTCAATTTGTGAATTCAGCATTCTGTGATTTATATCAGTATTCTAAAAAAGAGATAATCGGCATGCAGGCATCAAGACTAATGCATCCAGAGTTTCATAAGGAACTTGAACGATTTGTAAAAGAGATAGAACAGACAGGAAATTTTTCCGGCAGCACTGTAGATGTACGAAAAGATGGGACGACATTTCATACAAATGTCAGAGGGCTTCGAATCATATTTGAAGGTGAACACTGTTTTTTTGCTTTAGTGCGGGATATTACAAAAAGCTTAAATGATGAAAAAGCCCTTATCGCTGAAAAAGAAAAGCTTGAAAAGGCCCTTGACGAGACAAGAAAGGCAAACAGTGCCAAATCCCACTTCCTTGCAGGCATGTCCCATGAACTTCGAACCCCCTTGAATGCCATTATTGGTTTTTCCGGGATTCTTGAAAACCAGCATTTTGGAAAGCTGAATAAAAAACAGACAAACTATGTCAATGATATCCTTGAAAGCGGTCAGCATCTGTTATCCCTGATTAATGAAATCCTGGATCTTTCAAAGGTGGAGGCAGGAGAAATGCTTTTTGAACCAGAATTTTTAAATATCAATGATTTAGTTGAGAATAGTTTGCTCATGATACGGGAAAAAGCTTTGAAACATGGAATTGAACTTCAATTCAAGGGAGACGAAAAATTAACTGTAGCAAAGATCTATGCGGACGAGAAAAAAATGAAACAGACTTTATACAACCTGAATTCAAATGCCGTGAAATTTACACCCAGTGGGGGCAAAATATCACTTTCCACACACTATATTTCAAATTATGGGGAATTAAAAGAGTCGTTTAAAATCTTAGTTGTCAATGAGCAGGATTCATTTCCTGCTGTTGTTATCTGCGTTAAAGATACGGGATCAGGAATACCTCCTGAATTGAGAGAGAAGGTTTTTGAAAATTTTTTCCAAGTCAATCAGGGATATTCCAGCAAAACACCTGGAACGGGTCTGGGCCTTCCTTTGACAAAAAAGTTTGTACAAATGCATAAGGGCAAAATCTGGGTGGAGAGCGAGGGCAAAGACAAAGGCAGCCGGTTTTTTGTGTTCCTGCCCGCAAAGATGCAGGAAAATATCACGAAAGGTTGATTCATGGAGAAAAAAAGATGGTAAAAATTTCAATATGGTCGGAAAAACTTATTTCCATTATAGGCTTATGTCTGGTTTTGGCAGGATTGTTTATTACAAGCTTTTACAATTTTCTTTTGTTTCATTCCCTTGCAGAGATTTTCAGCGTTGCCGTGGCCTTTGCCCTGTTTATGCTTGCCTGGAATGCACGGCGCTATATGGAGAATGATTTTCTTTTTTTGATTGCCCTGGGATTTGCTGCTGCCGGTGCCCTGGATCTGATGCATACGCTTTCATATACAGGCATGAATGTATTAAAAATCGATAATACCTATCCTGCTGTCCAGTTATGGATAGCGGCCCGTTATATTCAGGCCATAACGCTGGTGCTGACCCCGTTTTTTATCGGGAAACGATTAAATGTTCCCCTGGCTGTTGCCGTCTATATTACAACGGTCTGCCTGGCGCTGGGCTTAATTTTTTTCTGGCCGGTTTTTCCCGTCTGTTTTATAGAAGGTCAGGGACTGACTCCCTTTAAAAAGATCAGCGAGTATATCATTTGTATGATCCTTGCAACGGCCATTTTGTTTTTCCGGCAAAAACAAAGCACAATCCAGAGAACCGTTTTAAGATTCCTGATCGGCTCCATTGTCCTGACCATTCTATCGGAGCTGGTCTTTACCTTTTACATCAGTATGTATGGATTTTCAAATATTATAGGGCATTTTTTAAAGATCATTGCATTTTATCTTATATACAGGGCCATTGTTGTAACGGGTCTTACCAAACCCTATGACCTGCTTTTTCATAAACTCCAGAAAAGCAGGATGGCTTTAGTGGAAAACGAAAAACATTTAATAGATGCCAGAGAAATGGCAGAAGCGGCCAGTCTGATCAAGAGCGATTTTCTGGCCACCATGAGCCATGAACTGCGCACCCCTTTGAATGCCATTATCGGATTTTCGGAAATTCTGGGCCAAAAGACCTTTGGCGAATTAAATGCCAAGCAGGCAAGATATATCGACAATATCCTGACCAGCGGCCGGCATCTGCTGGGTCTGATCAACGACATCCTGGATCTTTCCAAGGTGGAGGCGGGCAAACTGGAAATTGAATTGTCAAGGATAAACATCAAGGGCCTGCTTGAGAACTGCCTGATCATGATCAAGGAGAAAGCCATGAAGACCGGTATAAAACTTGCGCTTACTGTGGAAAAAGAACTTTCATCCCTGGTTGTTGAAGCTGATGAGCGCAAGCTTAAGCAGATCATGTTCAATCTTTTGTCCAATGCTGTCAAGTTTACGCCAAAAGGCGGGAAAATTTGTGTGGCTGCTGAATTGATTTCGAATTTTGATGAGAACATCTTTTGCAAAGATGCAGGTGAGAATATCCCTCGCAAAAATGCAGGTGAGAATATCTCTCGCAAAGGCGCAAAGGCGCAAAGTAAGAGCAATGATGTTCAATCAACAAACAACAATATTCAATCTTCAATAGTCAATATTCAATATATAAGGGTCAGCGTGACTGACAATGGTATCGGCATTGATCCCAAAGATCAGGACCGGATATTTGGCAAATTTGAGCAGATTGACTCCACCTATGCCCGCAAACAGGAGGGCACGGGATTAGGATTGGCCCTGACCAGACTGCTGGTTGAACTCCATTCCGGCAGGATATGGGTTGAGAGTGAGGGGCAGGGGAGAGGGAGCCGTTTTGTTTTTATTATACCTTTGGGGATTTCGGATTGAATATTGAATATTAAAGATCTTTAGTGACAATCTTTTAGGAGAATATAAAATGGACTTGAGCAATGAAATAAGAATATCAGAGGATACCTTGATCGTATGGCAGTATTTATTGGATATCATGGCTGAAAAATTCATTGTTCCTGCTGCATTGCGACAAATTGCTTTCTGGAATTGAAAAAATACTTCTCTCTTGAATTTCAGACTTAATTATAACCTGAACACATTAAAAAAAAGGAGGCAGAGAATATGAATAATAGTCTAAACAAAATATTTTTTATTGCCGGCAAGATCATTTTATTAACTTTATTTTTCTTTGCTTTGACGGCCCAGGCAAGTGATGAGTGGCCTGGCAAAAAAACCTTTGTTATAGGGTTTGCCCAGGATAATATGGCCAATGACTGGCGTATGGCTCAGGTTATGGATGTTAAAAAAGAGCTTGAAAAATATCCCTTTATCACCTTTTTTTACACGGACGGCAAGGGCCAGGCAGCAAAACAGGTCCTGGACATTGAGGACATGATCCAGCAAAAAGTGGATATCCTTATCACAAGCCCCATGGATGCACAGGCCATGACCCCGGTCATATCTTCGGCCTTTCAAAAGGGTATTCCCGTGGTACTTATTGGTAGAACTATTACCACCCAGGACTATACCTGCTTCATTGCCCCGGACAACAGGCAGATCGCCCGGCAGGCAGCCATATATATGGCCCAGAAAATGGAAGGAAAAGGAAGGATATTGATGTTAAAGGGTGTAGATGGAGCAACCTCCACCATTTACAGGACCCAGGGTTTTCTCCAGCAAATCAAGTCATATGGGGGAATTGAGATTGCAGTCGTCAAAACGGCCAACTATTTGAGAAACGATGCCATCATGGTCATGGAGGAAGTTCTGGAGAAAGACCAAAAATTTGATGCCATATATGCCCAGAGCGACAGCATGGCCACGGGGGCCCGCATGGCATTAAAGATGGCTGGAAAAGATCCAAAAAAATTTCTGATGGTGGGGATTGACTATATCAGCGAGGCAAGACAGGCTATCAGGATTGGAGAGCAATCAGCATCCTTTACCTATCCCACCTGCGGAAAACAAGGAGCACAGGCTGCCTTGAAAATTCTGAAAGAGGAAAAAGTTCCTAAACAGATTAGGATTGAATCCATAATGATAACCAAAGATAATGTTGAAAAAATTAATCCGATATTTTGATATATATGGTACAGGAGCCGGGAAATTCAAAGGGCTTGTGGGATATAGGCCAACAAAGGGTTTATACGAATAGCGGGGAAAAGATGAAAAGCAAAAATAATTTAAGTAAAAAAATCATTTCAGGATTGCTGTTAACATTAATCCTTGCCTTTGGCCTGTCAGGATTTTTTATCAGCTACCTTGCCAATCGTGATTTTAAAAAAAATGCCATACTTAAAATCCAAGGGACCCGGGCCAATCTTATTAACCATGCAAGTGAAATGGAGTCAAACCTGCTCAGGAATGCTAAAAAACTGGCAGAAATGAATGAGATAATAGCCCCTGTGAACATGATTTCCCGCTATTCCAGTAAAAAGGATTACCAGGCAATTATTTTTGATCCTGAAAAGAAAAAACTGGCCCGGGAGCTTCAAAAAAGGGCAAGTGGCCATAACCACGGCCTTGTTGCGGTATATGACGGATTTGGAACTTTAATCTCTTTCTATTTTACAAATTGGACTGGAGAAAGAACGGGGATTGTTTCATTTGATAATGGTGAGCCCGTGTTCCTGCTGTCTGGAATACCTGACTTTGAAACCTGGACCGGCTACCCCATGCCCAATGTTTTTGAAGGGCAGATGGATGCTCCCGTTCCAAAGATCAACCAGGGCACCTTTTTGATTCACTATAATCGTTTAGCTCTTGAGGTCTGCGTTCCTGTCCAAAAAAAATACACTAATGGAAAAATTGAGACCGTTGGATTTATACGAGTATTAAATTTTTTAGACCAGGATTTTATGTCATATATGGGAGCAAAAACAGACACTGCCTGCCTTTTATTC
>Ga0233429_1002733_pt1 | contig 17841 bp, 4 predicted proteins | sample SI_118_April2016_3_FD_179879 | JGI IMG/M metagenome (GOLD analysis project Ga0233429, IMG submission 179879) | Seawater microbial communities from Saanich Inlet, British Columbia, Canada - SI_118_April2016_135_MG | ecosystem: Environmental > Aquatic > Marine > Inlet | place: Canada: British... | reverse complement strand
GATATCGAGTCGACAAAGGACAGAAACCCACATTTGATCGGGTGATGGCCGGTCTCGATGTGCTCAAGAAACACAAGGTTGAGTTCAACACGCTGACGGTCCTGCAGAATCACAACGCCGATCATCCCGTCGAGATCTATCGATTTCTGAAGGAGATCGGCTCAGGGTTCATGCAATTCATTCCGATCGTCGAACGTGTCGCGGACGATCCCGGTCCCGAGGGTCTTGAGTTAGTCGATCCGACCCACGAGGGGGGTGCAAAGGTTGCACGCTGGTCGGTCGGGCCGACTCAGTATGGACGATTCCTCTGCGGCGTGTTTGATGAGTGGGTCCGTCATGACGTAGGCGAGGCATTCGTACAGATATTCGATGTCAGTCTCGGCAGTTTCCTCGGGCAGGATGCAAGTCTGTGCATCTTCGCCGAGAAGTGTGGCAAGGCGTTAGTCATCGAACACAATGGGGATCTGTATTCCTGCGACCACTTCGTCTACCCTGAATACAATATCGGGAATGTGGCAGATCTTTCGATCCGTGATATGGTCGCCTCAGAAGCACAGACGAAATTTGGTGACGACAAGAAGGACACGTTGCCAAAGTACTGTCGCGAATGCGACTTCCGTTTCGCCTGTAACGGCGGGTGTCCAAAACAGCGTTTTGAACGAACGCCTGATGGCGAGGGGGGGTTGAACTATCTATGCAAGGGCTACAAGATGTATTTCGCCCATATTGCCCCCTATATGCAGTTCATGGCCAACGAACTGCGGCAGCAACGTCCAGCCCTCGCGGTGATGGAGTGGGCGCGCCGGCGTGACGAGGCACGAACTCCGAGCAAGGTTCCAGGGCGCAACGACCCGTGTCCCTGTGGCAGTGGTCGCAAATACAAGCGCTGTTGCGGGACAAAGGCAGGTGCTTCGGCCGCTGCGGCGAGCTGAACCTCAACCTTACGCAGTCAGCGGTATCAAACACCCGGGAGAGGGAAGAGGAGATCGATATGATCGACATTCAACTGCAGCGTGAGCAGCAAAAAGCGGTGATCACCGTCGATGGCAAATTGTTCACCGAGTATCGTTACGGGCACTTCACCTGCCGTCCGTGTCTATACCCTGTGCAGACCCCGGCAGGAACCGGCCTGACCCGTCACTATCCCTTTGCCGAAGTTGATGGCGAAAACCAGGATCACTATCACCACCGCAGCATTTATACGGCGCATGGTGAGGTGAATGGCTTCAATCTCTGGGATGAAAATGTGAAGGGTCTTGGCCACGGCTCCATGCTTCAGCGTGGTGAACCTGTCATCGGTCTGGCAAACAATACGGCGCAGATCGATGGCATCGTTGATTGGTACGGGCCGTCGGGGCAGCCGTTGCTGGAAGAGCGTCGCACTCTTCAGATTCGAGCTGAGGACGATCTGCGTATCGTCGACCAGCGCAGTGAACTGCGTGCCGTACATGGCGATGTCACCTTTGGGGATACGAAAGAGGGTGGCATGTTCGCCATCCGTGTCCCAACCTCGATGGATGCCAAGGACAAAGGCCGCATCGAGAATTCAGAGGGAAATGTGTACGAAAATGGTGAGGGAGAGGAGACGACCTGGGGGGTTCCAGCCGCATGGGTTGATTACTCTGGCCCCTTGCCCGATGGCAGCGAGTGGGGCCACACCGTCATCGACCACAAAGACAATCCGTGGCATCCAACCCACTGGCATGTTCGTGGCTACGGTTTGTTTACGGCCAATCCCTTTGGCCTGCACGATTTCAAGAAGGACGAAAGTGTCGACGGCAGTTGGACGATCAATGGCGGCGATGTCGCCGCCAGCCAGTTCCGCCTGATCATTCATCCGGGCCGGGGTGTGGATGCAGACCCCCGCATCCGTAAATTAATTGACGCCTACCAGAACACCGGTTCTTGAAGGGCCTGCTAACGAAGCAAGGTCATGCGGCGTGTCTGCACGCCCTCCGCTGTGGTGGCGCGATAGAAATAGATCCCTGATGCGGCAGGTTGGCCCAGATCGTTGGCGCCAAACCATCGCAGTGCATGTTGTCCAGCTGCCAGTTCATCATCAATCAGCAGGCGGATGCGCTGACCCAGCAGATCAATGACTTCGACGCGCACGGCACCGGGGCGGGTCAGCGTCAGGGGGATCGTCGTTTCAGGATTGAAGGGATTGGGGTAGTTCTGGGCGAGATCAAAGTCTTCCGGCAGCGATCCACCAAGATTCAGAACTCGTTCGGCGATATTTCCGGCCCGATCGCGGGCCCGCATTGTAACAACGCCCGTCACATTGGGGGAGATGGTCAGCCACTGGCCATCGAAATCAAAATCAGCCAACAGCGGTGTTTCATCGACCCAGAAGGTAACCGCATCCATGCCGCTGCCAGCATCGGTTAGCTGTAGCCGTCGCTGATCCTCAGCCGCCGCCATAATCTTCGGCGCCACGTGGTCGGCAAGCAGAGCATAACGACCCAGGACTGCGATGGACTGGGTCACCGAGTTCGGCAGGTGATTGCCTCCCATGAAGACCCATGAACTGCTGGTGCCATCGAAACGATAGAGATCTCCTGGCAGACCGGTTGTGGTCAGCTCCAGGACGGTTGGACTGAGCAGTTCTCGGGTCGCATGCACTTCAAATCCAGCACTCACTGGTGTCAGTTCGGCGGTGACGGCAACGGCAGAGGGGATGAGGACGACGAGGGTCTCCTCACCGAAGCTGCCGGGTGTCACATGAAGCTGCGCTCCACCGCCAGCGACGATGCGGCCAGCACCGACGCGGGTCGTGCCAACATGGATGCTGAGACTGTCCTTATAGAGGGTCTGGTCCTGCAGGGCGAGAGCGAGAAACTCGATCGTGCCCTCCATGCCGAGGGTGAGTACGTGCGAGCCGTTCCAGATACCATTGCCCAGATCCTCAATCAAGACATCTGTCCACTCGTCAATCTTGCTGCGCAATCGGGGTGCGGACATGGAGGCAGGGCTGTCGATCACATACAGATTGAGAAAGTCGGGCTGGATCGGATTCGGAATGATCGCCAGATCAAAGCCATCTCGCTGGACACCAGCGGATCCATCATCTGGCAACACCTGCAGCAGCAGACGGGTCTCGGCGACAGAGCCGTCGTTGGCATTGGCCCGTAGTGTGATCAGATGTGATCCCGTCACGGCCAATATGTCACCCGAAATATTGAGGTCGCCTGTCTGGGCGTCGATCTCAAGGCTCACGCCGATCGCCGCACTTGCCGTCCACTGCAGAGCCGATCCGTCCGTGCCAGCTGACACCAGCAGTTGCGACGGCGTCAGCGACAGCAGTGAGTCACCGATCAAGGTGACAGATTCGGTCAACTCGACCAATTCGAGACTCGGGGCTGCGAAGGCGATCTGAACTCCGATGAGTCCCTCAACGACAATGTTGCCAAAGGCATCAAGGCCACGGATCGACAGGATCTCCGCGCCGGTGGCATCTGCATCAGCGAGTACGACGACACGTCCCGATACGGCATCGACATAGGCCTGCGTGTGTTCGCCACCGCTAAGTTCCCATGCCAGGTCACCGTAGGAGGCACCCTGAAGATAGTCGCCTAGATCCAGGCTCTGGTTGAAGGCACCGGCCTCCACTGCCAGAGTGGGCAATGACGACAGCTGAATCGCCGGATTCTGCCCAGTATCAGGAGGCTCAGGATTGTCTGGCGGATCGTCGCCATCGATACCGAGGACGACGACCTGTATCAGTCCTGTTGTTGAGCGTCCCGTCGGGTCGGTTGCCTCCAGGCCGATCTGAAAGTCCCCGGAGATCGAATCAGAGGCGCTGATGGACAACACATGTGAGACCTCGTCCACGCGTACTTCGAGACCTGGTGCACCGGTGGCACGCCAGCTCATCTGCTCTGAGTCGTGATTGAGGTCCAACACAAAGGCATCCAGATCGATGGAGGCGTCGACGCCACCTGCAGGCAATTCAATCGCCGGTAGGGAAATCAGCAGGGGAGTGCCGTCGACGGGTGCACTGAAAACGAGTAGATCAAAGTTTGACTGTTCGCCACTTGGATCTGACACGATGAAACGGAGCGTTTCAGTGCCCTCGAAGCTGTCGGGTGCCGTGATGAGCGCAGCACCGGACGCACTCATTTGAACGAGCAAGTCGCTACCGATCTCGGTTTGCCAGCTCCAATTCAGATCATCCAGTGAATCGTCAGGGTCGGAGGCGAACGCCGCCAGGTCGACGACACTTTGCTGACCGGAGACCAGACCGAGTCGGTCCGGCGGACTCAGAAATTCGGGTGCCAAAGAGGCGACAACGGTTACCGTCAGCAGACTTGTCGCGATCTCACCTTCGGCGTCGGCTGCCTCGAGTTGAATCACTTCGCTGCCGAGCCAGGACGCTGGCGCCGTAACAATCATCAAGTCACCACGCTGCTCAATCTGGACGAGTTCATTTCCGCTCCAACTTACAGACAGAAACTTTGCGTCCTGCTCAGCATCACCAAAAATGTTGGCCAGATGCAAGGTCGAGTCCTGCTTCCCACGCGTCAGCTGAAGATTCGGCGACAACAGAGCCGTTGGCGGATCGTTCAGCGGCGTGACGGACAATTCAAGATCCGTTGTGTCACTGTACTGATACTGGTCGAGGACAGTGAGTCCGATGAGGGCCGTCCCATGCCAGTCTTCGGCGGGTGTAATCGTCGCCAGCCACGGTGGACCGGTGATCTCGACACGAACCGTCGGTGGTGCATCGACTTCCCAGGAAAGTCGCGAGGCTGGCGTGTCAGGGTCCTGCAGATAGGCCGTCAGATCCAACTCGTAGGCTACATCTTCGACGGTGATCAGAGGCGCAGGGGCCGTCAGCGTGGGACCTGCATTCACGAAGATGTCGACCACGGCAGAGCTGACCTGTCCATCTGGATTGGTCGCCGTAATGGTCAGTCGTTCCCAAGGCGAGATGCCAGATGGGGCACGAACAGTCAGGATCGATGTTGCCGCGTCGATTTCCAGGCCGAGACTACTACCGCCGGAGACCTGCCACTGGATGTCAGAAGGCCCGTATAGAGGATCGAAGAGGGCATCTGCAAGTCGAAAGGTGGTTGAATCCACCTGGCCTCGAGCAAGAACAAGCTCTTGCGGCAGGCCTTCGATTCCGATTCCCCGAACAATGATGCTGAGGGGAGTGATGAAGCGGAATGCATCGCTCGAGCCATCGGGTAGGAACACACGAGTTTCGCGCAAGCCCGTTTCGTCGATCCGTACATCGGTCGCTATGGCAGGGGCTTTGGCACGCAGACGAAAGGTCGCGACGCGGCCGATCCCACGATCGCTGGCGCGCACGACGCTGTAATCGATCTGCTCTCCAAGCGGCGAGGCTGCCGGGTCACCAGGTTCCAACCAGGCATTGCGGAAGACTTCACCATTGGCGAGAAAACCACCACGGGCAAAGGGCTGAAATCCTGCAATCCCTGGTTCCTGATCTTCCTCGACGATCTCGAAGATATCCTCGTCAAAGGTCAGGAAGATCGCCGCGCCGGAGATCTCACTGCCTTCGGAGTCGACCCACATTTCCACATCGATGAGGTCGCCCACAAGAACCGATGTCTGACTCACGCCCACATTGGCGTGACGCAGTTGCAACTGTGCAGCCATCAGGGGATCGGTCAGGAGGCCAAGAAAGAGCAGCCCCGTAAAGATCAGCAGGGCAGCAAAGCCCCGCGGCCGCATAGGATGTCGTGCCATAGTCCATTGACTCCGGTTCGAGCCGGGCAGCGCCCGGTCCAGGGCCATCCATCCTGGATGGTCCAGCTCTGATTCCCGCGAAGAGAAGCGCTTACCGCTCGTAGGGCTTCCCAGCCCTTGGCGAGGCAAACCACGTGCCACACCATGAAATCCCCGGGAGATCGTCACGACTGCTCACTGTAAGCCGTTCATCTGGCAAGAAGGGAGGAAAGGATCGCACCCGGGGGGCAATCCTTTCCCATTGTCAGGCAGATGAACCCCCGGTTCCCGTATTCCTCAGAGAGAATGTCCGTGGCACTGCCCTTGCTATCTGGTTGTGTGGAAGTCCGAGGTTCCAGGCGGGACCTCGCTTCCAGTGGGTGCACGATAGACCCGCACACTCAGAGCCGTCCCGCAGGATGCGGGGCACGCTGCTACTTCGATTCGGCTGAAGGCCACTCGAGTAGACAGCCCACCTCCCCAGTTGGGAGGTTCACCTTCCGACGGAGTGGAGGGCGACAAGTGAACCCTCAGAGCTGCCTCAGACTGCCGACGCATCCTACGTCGCCGGCGATCCCTGCGGGCCCCGCTGCCCGACTGCGCCCGACCCTGGGCCTGCATGCAGTCCTGGGGCAGGCGGTGCTGGCGATCGCTGTCTGTGTGGTTCTGGCCGAATACGCGCAGGCGGCACAGCCGACGCTGGAGAATCGCACACCCACGGGGTTCTCGGTCACCGATTCGACGACGAAGACTGATTTCGTCGAAGGCACGGAGGTTACCGTCCGCGTCGATCTCAATCAGGCGGCAACTCCGACCTACCCCGTCATCGGACATTTCCACAATCTTGAACGAGCGACCGCCCTCAACAGCGACGATATCGATGGGCTGCACGCAGATATCGCCGTTGCAGACGGCGGCGTCGTACATATGGCATGGATCGGTTCCGTCGTGGAAGGCACCGTTTCGACACCCGTCTACTATGTCAACTACACACGCAGCAACGACAATGGTGTCACCTTCAATACGGCCGTAAGCATCAGTGGTTCGCTGCGTTTTGACCTACTCACCGCCGATGGCGGTGGCACGTCCTTCTCCACAATTGATCTGGAGATCGACAGCCGCGGCAATCCACGAGTCGTATACGCATTCGATGCTTCACCAGACGGTCGCACCGCGGCGTTCAATAGCACGCCAAACAATATCTATCTCAACTATTCGCAGAATGGCGGTGCCAGCTGGCTGCCGGCAGACAATGCGATTCTCGTCAATGACTCGACCTCGACTGGTAACACGGAGGGGCGAGCCAGCGCCTTCCCACGTATGGCCATCGACGAGCGCGACAACATCTATGTCAGCTATGTGCGCGGAACGACTGCTTTAGCCGATGATATCATGCTGGCGCGCGTCGACCGCAGCACCAGCCCCTTCACTATGACCGCCGTGTCAGGCTTGAATGGTGGTGTGCGACTCACAGAGGATACGGAGCGCCAGACCGGCCCGGACGTCGTGCTTGGCACTGGCGACGTGCTGCATGTGATGTACTTCCAGGACGATGCGACTCCTGCCACAAGTCAGATTGAGCACAAGACGCTGCTGGCAGACGACTGGGACGATGCGAGTGCTTTTGGTTGGGACCAGGATGTGGCTGGCGCTGCTGTTGATCTGTTCGATCCCACGCCTGGTGGCAATGCGGCACTCAATACGGATGTGACTTTTCTGTTTCCGACGGCGCTGGTAGACACCATTTCTACGCCGGATCGGATCTATGCGTTCTACAAGTTCGGTGACGCCACACTGGAAAGCGTCGCCTACAATTTCTACGACTACGACCATGCCAAGGCAGGTGGTGGCAACTGGAATACGGGCCAGGCTTCGACGGTCTGGAGCACTGCCGCGAGTCCGATTTTCTCCAGTGGTGATCTGCAGACGAATATTGAACTCGAGTGGGAACTGGTCGACCGCGTCTCAGCGGTCCTGGACGATCGTCGCCCGGACAAGGGCGAGATTCATATTGCTTTCAGTGCTGGTTATTCAAATACGGCTGGCGCCGTCGCCGGTGAGCAGGACATCTACTACGGTTACTTCAACGGAAATACGTGGACACTGCCCGAGAAGGTCGGCGATGATGACGCGGGGACCATCGACGGGATCGCGGCGGCCGACGTTTTCCTGCAGGCGCCCATGCTCGCCAAGCGCCCAGGGGACGAGAACATCTACATGTCCTTCGTCGGTGGGACGGCAGAAGGTTATGGTGTCGACGATAGCTTTGATGCGGATCAGCACGCCTATTACAAAGTCCTTGGACGCGCCGTCGCTTCAGAAGATGAATCTGTGCCTGTCGGAGCCTATCAATACAATCTGACCTACTCACCTGTGCTGGCGCACGATGCGACGACGGATATCGAGAACAATGCTGTCTACGTGCACGTTGCCGACAATTCTGACGGATCAGGCCTCGGTGCGGCAGGGCGTCAGGCTGACGGCTTTCTCGCAGGAGACTGGGAGAATGTCGGCACGAGTCTACAAGACAATGACAAATACTTCGAAGGACTGATCAACGAAGACACGGCGTCAGACCATGAGTGGGGGGACGATGATGACAAGATCGGTCTTCTCGTCAAACTGAACATCCTTGGTTCAGACTCAGCGTCGAATCTGCAGTTGATCACGTCGTCCACTGCTTCCGATGCAGGGACTGGACAGGGTGCCAGGACGATACGAGTTGGCACCGCGCCGCAGGTGTCTCTGGCGATCGGTGATTTCTTTCAGCTCGGTGCCGAAATCGACATTGTCGACGCAAATCGCGCCCCTTCGTTGGCGCTTAGCCAGCCCGATGGCAACCTCGACTCTGCCAATACATCCTACACGATTCGCTATGAGCTGACGGACGTGGACGATGACTTCGGCAGTGGTCTGCAGGCGTCACTCTATTTTGCCGAGAGTGGAGCCCTCAACACGGTTCAGGACATTCGCATCTTCGGCACCCTCATCGCTGATGAGAATGACGACTCAAGTGTGAATGCCGTGGGTACGAACGATTTCCTTGAGGGGACGTCGCAATCCTACCTGTGGGATGATCCGCCGGACGCCCTTAAGAGTCTTCTTTTTGCATCGATTTTCCAGGTGCCGGATGGTGACTACTACATCTACCTGGTTGCCGATGATGGCAAGAATCCTCCTGCTTTCGTCGTCAGTCCGGGGGCGCTGACCATGCGCCACAAACCACTCGTGCAATTCGTCGATCCCATCGGTATAGATATCGTCGACACAGGGATCCGCACGGGCAGCAACGCGAATCCCTATGACTTCGACTTTTTCGTCCGAGACTTCGACGACCAAGGCAGCACGCAGGTGGCGCTCTTCTATTCCGCCGTGAGTGGATTATCGTCGGTTTCTGTCAGTGGCACATATCCGAACCAGCGCTTTGCACTGGGAAAAAGTGTCAGCGGTGCACGGGCCACCTTTATCGAAGGCACGACGGATCTCAATAGTGCAGATGTGGAGTACAGTTGGGACGTGACGGACTCGGTTTTCGTCGATGGTGATTCGAGTATCGTCTCCGAGGGGCAGTACTACCTCTATCTGGTTGCCTCTGATGATGATTTTGTCACCGTGGGGCAGAGCGAAGGGCAGCTGTCTGTCAGGCACTCGCCGTCGCTCACATTCTACGATCCACCGAAAGACACGCATCGCCAGATCAACTCTGGCAGCCAGGCCGTATACACTCTGCAGTGGCAGAAGGGGCCGGGGGACGCGGACTTCGATGACGATGCGACGATCGATCTCTACTACACGACGATCAGTCCTCTCACTGTGAACTACGAGGGATTCCCTGATTCCCTGTTGTCAGATGCCGACACCCATCTCATCGATACCGGGCTGAGCGAAGACGGTGACGATGGTGCCAGTGACATGTATGTCTGGGACTTTCGCAGCGTGGCGACGGACGTTCCTGCCGATGGAACGCAGATCTGGATCTACGGACTGATCAGCGACAGCAGAGGCAATCAGAACGCGGAACTCGGCGGGGCACTCACGGTCGATCACGACCCAAGGATCGTGCTCCTGTCCTCTGACCTAGATAATCTGGCCAGTTTCGAGCAGAACGATGTCCTGCGCCTCCGTTGGGACGACTATCTCGTGGATGATGGGGTTGGGACGGATGATGCCCACATCAGACTGTATGCGAGCACTCAAGCCTCTGGTTTCTTTACCACACTCGCCGACCTGGAAGCTGATGTCGGGGGTGGGTCGACGTTCCTCATCAACAGTACGGATGGTACGCTGTCGGGTCATAGGTCGATCCGCGAGAGCGATGCCGATTTCTACGACTGGAATACGAGACTCTTCGGTCCTGCCGGCTCGTATCTCATCTATTCAGCCATCAGTGTGGATGAGACCTTCGTAGACAACACACTTTCGACCTTTGACGTCTCGAGCTCTGCTCTCACGATCGGTGGTACCGCCACACCGCCGAATGTCGGATTGAGTCCGACAGACGCAGCCGTCGCCATTGGCGACACACTGACACTCGATGTCATGGTGCAGCACCCCAGCAATCTGAACCTTATTCAGATCGTTATCGATCTGAACAGCAGTGACTTTACGATTCTCGATCAGGGCGATCCGGGAGTCGTGCCATTTATCGATCTCGACAATGTCTTCACCGGTTCCACGCCGATAGAGAATCAGGTGGTAGGCAATCAACTTCGCTTCGCCAAATCCTCTTTCGTTGGGGAACTGGTCGGGACCGCCGCCGAGCCCGTCGCCCTGGCGAGGGTGCAACTGATTGCACGTACGACACTGACCGGCGCGCCGAGTGTCGCCTTCTCGAATTTTGATACGGGTACCGTCTTTGGCCTGGTCGGACAGGGTGAGCCCCTCGACTTCAACGATGGTCTGACCTTGGCCGATGCGGATCTGACGAGATTGAGTCGTGGTTCGATCACGGCGACAGTAGAGCTCGAGGGTCACACGGCTCCACTGGGGTCCGGTGACCACTCCACACTTCTCGATATCCATCTGCGCGTGCCAGGGAGCACGATAGATATCGACGATGCCAAGTTCATCGCCGCCAACGATGCAGATCTGAGCACGACGGATACGGTGGAAGTTTCCACCGATGCCGCAGGCGCGCTGACCCTGGTCAGTGTTCCTCCCGGTCGTTATGTGCTGACCGTGAAAGACACAAGCCACGTGAGTGGCCGATCGGATACGATCATTGTTCGCAATGGCGAGACCATCGACATCGTGTCCTCCGTCTCTGGCGCATTGGAGGTGCTCGGATTCTTTGGGTCAGACCTACGTGGTGATCCCACATCCATCCTGCCCTCTTCCGGGGCACAACTGATCGCCGGCGATGTGAGCGAGGACAATGAAATCAACGAGGACGACGTCAATCTCATCATTGCTGCGTGGGGCACGAATGCCGCGCTGCCGAGTTTCGAGCAGGCGGACGTCAACAACGATGATATCGTCGGCGCTTCTGACCTGACCGTGACAACGTCGAACTTCGGCAACAGCGAAGGATTTGGTGCACCGCCGGTCTACAAAACGACTCGTGCGGTAAACAACGATCATGCGCAGTTGGATCTACGGGTCATCGGTGGGCCACCGGGCAGTGCTCTGCGCCCTGGTGATCTACTAGGTATCGAGATAAACGCCGTTGGCCTTGGGCAACTCGCCGGCTATGAGTTCGAACTGGGTTTTGATGAGACGCGTCTGCAACCACTGACTGAACGCACAGAGCGTGGCGACATCTTTGACGCCAATCCCCACGGCAGCGTCTTCCAGACGCGCGTGGACGGCGAGCGCTTACTTGTGATCGGTTCAAGAGTCGGTAAGGATTGGGCTGCCAGTGGTGATGGTCGCCTACTACGACTGTGGTTCGAAGTCCTGCAGGAAAGCCCACAACTGGCTGACGGTCTGGAATTGGGCGAAGGCGTCCTACTCGATCCGAGCTATCAGAAACAGACGGTGTCGTGGCAGAAGAGCCTTGCAAGCCTCTTCCTGCCGCAAGAAACCACGCTGCAGGCGAACTATCCGAATCCTTTCAATCCGACGACGGTGCTGCCCTTTGCCCTCGACCGACCTCAGGATGTTCGCCTGGAGATCTACAATGTCCTCGGACAGCGTATTCGTACACTCGTGTCCGGGCCGATGGACGCAGGATTTCACACCCTCGTGTGGAACGGGCGCAACGACGTAGGACACCACGTTGCGGCAGGGCTCTACTTCACTCTGTTGGAGACCCAGTCAACTCGTCAGACTCGCAAGATGAGTCTGCTGAAGTAGCCCATGCGCGTGCTCCCGATCATCTGCCTGATCTTGGCTGCCCCAGTTTGGGCGGCAAAGCCGACCTTTGAGAATTCGACGCCTGTCGGGTTCGTCGAGGCGGATAGCACGACGACGGAGAACTTCGTCAGCGGTATCGACATCGGTATACGCGTTGATCTGAATCAAGCGGTGACCGATGAGTATCCGCTCATTGGTCACTTCCACAGCGTCGAGCGGGCCGAGCAACTGAGCGTGACGGACACCGATGGTGCGTGGGTCGATATCGCAATCGTCGATGTGGCTCCCTTTGGCACCAATGACAACATACCCAGCGAAGGCGTCACTCAGGCAGCCAGTCTCGTGACGGCGATCCACATGGCCTGGATTGAAGCGTCCGTATCCACAACGGGGCCTGTCTTTACGGGTGGATCGACCCCCGCATATGAGGTCTACTACGCTCGCAGCACGGACGGCGGGGCGAGTTTCAGCACACCTGTGACTGTTTCGTCGGGTCTGAGCTACTACGTCCTGACCACAGACGTGAGCGGCAGCTCGTTCTCGACACTCGATCTTGAGATCGACAGCGGCGGCAATCCTCGGGTTACGTATGCCTTCGTCACGACAGCAGATCGGAGTGCAAACCGCAACGTCTACTTCAGCTATTCGACTGACGGTGGGAACGTTTGGGAAACACCCCTCAGAGTTAATGATCTGGGTACGATCGGCCAAGGGGGAGAGGCCAGTGCTTTTCCGCGCATGGTCATCGACGATCGAGACCGAATCTTCATCGCCTACGAGCGTGGTACAGACGCCGCAGCGGGTGACATCATGCTCGCCAAGGTGAACGGTAGCACGTCGCCCTTCAGCATGGAAGCGATTGGTTCTGTGGGAACCGTCGGCAGTGCAGGCGGTGTGCGGCTCACGGACGACACCAAGCGCCACAGTGGTGCTGATCTCGCGCTCGGAGATGGCGATGCACTGCATGCGCTGTATTTCTCCGACAGCGACGATCGTATTGAGCACAAACGACTGGAGACGGACGACAGCTGGCTTGATGTGAGCACCAACGGCTGGAGTCAGAATCTTGACGGTGCCGTCGTGGGGAGTTTTGTAGATGAGGCGGCAGGTAATGCGGCTCTGGACGTCGATGCCGACTACTACTTCCCGACAATCGTCGTCGATCGTCTTCGCGTTCCGGATCGTGTGTACTCGATCTACAAGTTCGCTGATGGCACGCCGATCGAAGGCATCTATCTCAATCAATACGATGACGATGGATCGCTGGGTGCTGGGGCAAGCTGGGGAACGCCGAGCACAGCGTGGAGTACGGGGGGCACGCCGCTGTTCGCCGATGGCTTGGGAAACTATGGCACCGAATTGGACTGGGAACACACCGAGCGTATAGCTGCCTTCGTGGATGACCGTCTCGAGGACGAGCGTGGCGACCTCCACATTGCCTTCAGTGCCGGCTATTCGGGCTCCACGGCGGATGAACACGACATCTACTTTGCCACCTACAATGGCTCGAGTTGGACGCTGCCAGAACTCGTAGCCGATGTCGACAGCGATGGTGCCGGGACGGAAGATGGCATCGCCAATACCGACATCTATCTCGGTAGTCCAGCGCTGGCGCAGTTGCCAGACACAGACAATATCTTCCTGGCTTTCATTGGTGGTACCGGTGAAGGTTATGGAATCGATGGCGTAACCGACGTAAATCATCATCCCTATTTCAAGGTGATCGGGCGAGACATCACCGACGAGGATGAGTCGATACCTGTTGGCGCCTACGAATTCACGTTGCGCTACAAACCTGTGAATCCGAATATGGGGAACGACCAACCCATCTGGGTGCACGCGGCAGATCCAACGGACGGAAGTGGTCTTGGAGCGAACGACAGAACGTCAGATGGCTTCCTGGCTGGTTCATGGGAACGTGTGGGCACATCTCTGCAAGACACGCAGAAGCGTTTTGAGGGACTGATCGACGACAGCAGCACGGACAGTCGCGAGTGGGGCGACGAGGACGACAAGGTCGGTCTGCTCGCCAAACTCAATATTCTCGGTAGCGATTCATCATCCAATCTGCAACTGATCAGTGGCAGCTCTGCCGCCGAACGGAGCATTCTCGTCGGCACGGCACCCACCGTGTCCCTTGTGGCGGGTGCCTACTTCCAATTGGGTGCAAATATTGATATCGTGGCGGCCAACAGCGCACCGACGGTGGCGATCAGTGATCCAGACGGGTCCGGAGATACGGCCAATACATCCTACGTGATCACTTATGATCTGAATGACAGCGACGACGCCCTCTCTGGCTTATTGGATGCCGCATTTTACGCCTATCCATCGGCAGGGCTACGCACGGTGCAGGACATCCGCATCTTTGCGACCCTGATTGCCGACCAGAATGATGTCTCCGCGCGAAATGCTGCCGGTACGGATGATCTGACGGAGGGGTCGAGTCAGACCTACACCTGGGACGAGCCTCCGTCCGCACTGCAGACGGGCGCCCTGTTCGCATCGATTCAGAAGGTCCGATCCGGGAGCTACTACATCTATCTCGTCGCCGAAGACGGTGACAATCATCCGGTCTTTGCCGTGAGCCCTGGCAAGGTTGAAATCATACACGCACCCGTTGTAGTGCAGGTGGATCCGATTGCTGCTGATACTGTCGACTCCGGTGTCCGAACCGGTCTGCTCGCCAGTCCGTATGACCTTGATTTCACTGTGGTTGACTACGATTCAGAAGCACGTGTTCAGTTGTTTTACGCTGCCGTCACTGGCATCAGCTCTGTTTCGGCGTCCGGCACATATCCAAATCAGTCCTTCGTCCTGGGCAAGAGCCTGTCAGGCGTGCGCGGCACAGCCATCACAGCCTCGACCACTCTATCAGGCCATGAGCGGGAATACTCCTGGGATGTTCGCGACCCGCTGATTCCACAGGGGGCGTACTACATCTACGCCGCCGCCAGCGATTCGATCTCGGTTACGGTGGGTGTCTCGGCAAATCGCCTCGATGTTCTGCACTCACCACGCTTCACGTTCTACGAACCGGCGCGCAACACGCAGCGGGAGATAGATTCTGGCTCACAGCCCATCTATACGATCCAGTGGCAGAAAGGGCCGGGGGACGAGGATCTCGACGATGATGCCACGATCGATCTGTATTTCACGATGGTAGACCCTGTCACAAAGAACTACAGTGGGACGGATCCCACGGATCTACTCGACTCGGGTGACGGCAATGCGCAGCTGATCATCGATGGGCTGAGTGAGGATGGCGAAGGACCAGATGACTTCTACACATGGGATCTGAGAACGCCACCCAACGCGGTGCCTCAGAGTGGTGTGCGGGTGTGGCTCTACGCCGTCCTGGACGACGGCAATGGCAATGAGCGGGTGAGTGTTGGTGGCTCTCTGGTCATCAATCACAATCCCCATATCCTGCTCACTTCCAGTCTTCCGCAGATCAGTCAGGGAGACATCGTCCGCATCGCATGGGACGATTACCTGGTCGACGATGGCACGGGAACAGACGATGCTCACATTCGGCTTTACGCTTCTCGTACAGATACCTATTCGACGCTGACGACACTCGAGACCGACATCATTGGTGCTGGTGGCAGTGATGAGGTCCACCTGGTCAATTCGAGTGATGGCACCTCGTCCGGGACGATTCAGAGCGTCCGGGAGGACAGCAGCAACACATTCCGCTGGGACACACGCACGCCGAGTTTCTCGCTACCTGAGGGAACCTATTCGGTCTATGCGACGATCAGCGCCGATGAGACCTTCATCGACAATTCGCTGGGGCAACTCAGCCGCTCGGTGAATGAGCTCGTCGTCACTGGATATTCTGGCACGAGTCCCAATCTCGGTCTGAGCCCAAGTCGTCTGCGCGCCAGTGTGGGTGATACCCTGCGATTTGACGTCTTGGTGCAGTCGAGTGGTCTGACAGCCCAGGTCGTGAGTGCCGTGATCTCCGTGAACCCGACCCTGTACGATATCGTCAATCCCACGAGCCCCTTCACCGATGCGGATGAAGTATTCGCTTCCGGAACGGTGATCGAGGACACGACGATCAACGATGCCGTGCGCTTTACCAAACAGGATCTGAGTGGCGAAATCATCGGTAGTGACGATGATCCCGTGCGACTCGCACAATTTGCCCTTGTCTTAAAATCCGGATTCTCAGGTCTCAAATCGCTGCAATTTGATCCGGCCGAGGCGAATTTGAGCCTCTCTGGCAGCAGTGTGCCGCTGAATGCCAGCAATGGCATGTCGACGAAGAATGCGCTGATCGAAGCCGTCGCTCGTGGCCGAATCCTGACAACGGTGCTGTTGGAGGGGAGGTCGCCACCGATCGGCGATGGCGATCATGCCAGTCTGCTCGACGTACATCTACGTCTGCCGGGTAGCACAATCGACATCACGGACGCGGTTTTTCTGAGTGCCAATGACGATGATCTGGCCACGACGGATACACTCGAAGTACAGACGGTTGCGTCGGGGGATTTTGTCCTCGAGGAGATCCCTCCCGGACGCTATGTCCTGACGGTAAAAGACACGAGTCATGTGAGTGGCCGCACGGATACCCTCACGATTCGTGGTGGTGAAACCATTCGATTGAATGGCGCACGGATGTATGCATCTGATCTACGTGGTGATCCCTCGCTTCTGCTGAGTCAGGATGGTCATCGATTGTTCGCCGGTGATGTAACCGAGGACAATGAGATCGACGAGGATGATGTGAATGCCGTGGACGCGGCATGGGGTACAGATTCAGGCGTTGATCGATTCGAAGAAGCGGATATCAACAACGATGGCCGTGTCGGTGTGGAAGATCTCGCTGTGACCATCTCGAACATCTCGAGTCTGACAGGTTTTGGTGCACCCCCGGTGTTCAAGGGGCTGGAGCAAGAGGTAAGACTGGAGCTGCAAGCACCAGACCGTGCAGGAACGCCATGGAGGATGGGAGATGAAATCGACCTGATTCTCTACATTCGGGGAATTCGCGATCTGGTGGGCTACGATGTGCACCTGAAGTACGACGAGGGCGAATTCGATCTGGTGGCGGCAGCGGATGGCGGCGTAGATGTGGGTCGGATCTTCAGCGAAAGTCCGGATGGCTGGTTCACGCATCATGAGATCGGCCACGGCCGTGCAGAATTCGCCGCGGTTCGGCGCGGACGACGCTGGTCTGCTCATCAGGACGGTGAGCTGGTGCGGTTTCGTATTCGCCTGAAGGAGGATGGTTTCCCAAGGTCACTGCAGGTGTCGGCGGGCAAACTGCTTTCTTCGCAGTATGCCTCAACGCCTCTGGAGATGTCCGGGGATCCTCGAATTCTGGCGGCACCGACGGTATTTCGTCTGGGCGCCAATCATCCCAACCCCTTCAATCCGTCGACGGTGATTCCCTTCGATATCCCGGCTGCACAGGATGATTTCGCACCCGTATCGGTGTCGGTGTTGATCTTCAATGCCCTGGGACAGAGAGTTCGTGATCTGTTGGATGGTCCTATGGTGCCTGGTTTTCACCGTGCCACCTGGGATGGGCGTGACAACAGCCGTCGCCCTCTCGGCACAGGCGTCTACTTCTATCAGGTGCGCGTTGGACAACAGTTGCAAACCGGCAAGATGACCATGCTGCGCTGAGGCGACGCATTTCGCCGGCCCTCCGTATATTGGTGCGAACGCTGCTGCCGCGGTGCCTACTTGTCGCCGTGACCAAGAGTCAGCGACCTGCTCACCAGACTACGACCTGACACAATGATCGGTTTCGGATCTCTTGCCATCGACCGGGCCTCGCTGCGTTTCGTGGCGCTCTTTGCCCTGGGACTCGCGTGCCTGGGAAGCGTCTTCGAGGCG
>Ga0233429_1002721_pt1 | contig 17889 bp, 17 predicted proteins | sample SI_118_April2016_3_FD_179879 | JGI IMG/M metagenome (GOLD analysis project Ga0233429, IMG submission 179879) | Seawater microbial communities from Saanich Inlet, British Columbia, Canada - SI_118_April2016_135_MG | ecosystem: Environmental > Aquatic > Marine > Inlet | place: Canada: British... | reverse complement strand
ACTGGCTTTTTTTTATACTCCAATAAGTAATGAAATGCCCACAGAAAAAATTATTAAAAAAGCATTACAGATAGAAAAAGGAATTGCCTTACCCGTATTTACCTATGCAAAAAACGCCATTAACATTTATAAAATCAATAATTATGAAAACGATCTTGTAACAAGCGCCAATGATATTCTTGAGCCGGATATTGAAAAATGTAAAAAGATATCGTTGGAGGATGTTGACATTGCTATTATACCAGGGCTTGCATTTGATGATAAAGGTGGCAGGATAGGTTTTGGTAATAATTTTTATAATAAGCTTATCACAAAACTGCCTGAAACATGCAGAAAAGTATCCATTGCCTATGAGGAGCAGGTTGTTGATCAGATCCAGATGGAATCAAGGAAATTTACAGTTGATATTATTATTACGGATAAACGGATAATTTATAAAATATAATCACTGGTTTTTAGGTGTTGCGATCAAGTTTCCTTAGGGTTGATGGCTTTTGCAAATTCCTTTAAGTCCGGAGTTTTTCCCATAACAATTATAGTATCTTCAGGTTCAAGCAAGGTTTCAAAATGAGGATTAAAAAGCATTTCTCCGGAGGTTTTTTTTATGGATATAATGATTAGATTGAAATCCTGCCTGATCCCGGAATCTTTGAGTGCAACATTAGTATATTTGGAACTTTTCGGCATAAAAATTTCATCCATCTGAATGGCTTCTTTTTTTCTGGATAACGCAATTGCAAGGAATCTACTGACACTGGGTCTAAGCAGTTTTAATCCCATGGATATGGCTCCGATATCATACGGGGATTCAACAAAATTGGCCCCGGCAATCATCAGTTTTTTCTTAACATTGGGACTGCTGGCCCGGGCCATAATATAAATATCAGGATTTAATTGCCTTGCAGTTAAGACAAGAAAAACATTAGCAGTATCCGTTCCAAGGGCGGCAATAAGAAAAGATGCGTTTTCAATGCCGGCTTTGGCAAGAATTTCCTCGTCCGAGGAATCTCCCTGAATATAATGCATTTTATCTTTTTCCAACACACCAACAAGACTTTTATCTTGTTCAACTACAACAATGTCATTTGCCTCTTCTTTTATCAGTTGAGACAATACTCTTCCGATACGGCCGTATCCACAGACAATGTAATGATTTTTCAATTTGCGGATTTTTTTATCCAATCTTTTCCTCCCCAAAATTGCTTTTATTTCTCCTTCAACTATGGATTGTATGATAAGCCCGGCTATGTAAAAGAAATAACCGACACCGGCAACCAGGACGATGCTGGTAAATATTCTTCCTGCTGAGCTTAATTCATGCACTTCCATGAACCCTGCAGTAGTAACTGTAATGGCAGTCATATATACTGCATCAAGGAAACTCCATTTTTCAATCAACATATATCCTATCACACCCAATGCAAAAATAATCCAGGAAATGATAATTGCCCTGATGATATGTTGAAGTCTGTTCATGATGATATAAATAGCGATGTTAAGGATAAAAATCAAGATAAGATATCAGGATGTAAAAGGACTGTATCTTCTTGACGAGTGCGGTGGTTGCTGGTATTAAGGTGTACATGAAAAATGAACTCAAAAAATATTCCAGCCGCCGTCGTGAAATGGTGAAAAAACAAATCGCTTCAAGGGGAGTGACGGATCCACTAGTTAAATCGGCAATGTCTATTGTACCCCGGCATTTATTTGTCAGCGAGGCTCTTGTTGACAGCGCCTATGAAGATTTTCCTTTGCCCATTGGAGAGGGCCAGACGATTTCCCAGCCTTATATAATTGCAGAGATGACTCAAAGTCTGAATCTAAAAGGCCATGAAAGAGTGCTTGAGATCGGTACGGGATCAGGATATCAGGCAGCTGTCCTGGCCCAGATGGTATATAAAGTATATACAATCGAAAGGAATAATACCCTTTTTTTACAGACGCGAAAACTTTTTGATAAGCTTAAATACCATAATATCGTCACCCGGTATTCAGATGGCACACAAGGGTGGAAGCAGGAAGGTCCTTTTGATGCCATCATAGTCACAGCAGGCGGACAAAAAATTCCCAGCCCTTTGATTGAACAGCTTTCAACCGGTGGAAGGCTTGTAATGCCCGTGGGTGATAATTTGTCCCAGGAGTTGATACGGCTTGAAAAGACCGAAGACAGGATAAATACAACAAACCTTGGTGCATGTAGATTCGTGAAATTGATTGGTCAACATGGATGGAATGAGTAGTTCTAGAAGTAAATCGATGAGAAAGAATAAAGAACAATCATCGTCTATCAAAGAACTTCTTATGGGGTTTTGTCTTGGAACGGCAAATATTATTCCAGGAGTTTCCGGCGGTACATTTCTTTTGATTTTTAAAATTTATGAGCGTGTTTTTTCTATTCTGAACAATATTAACAAAGCCAATATTCTATTTTTCTTATCCTGTATCATCCGCCTTATTTTTAAATCAGGTAAATCAAGCTCTTTAGATACTTTTGTTGAGTTTTTAAGAAATAATGACTTTATTTTTCTTTTTAAATTACTTGTTGGTGCCGGTGTTGCCATTGTTTTTCTTTCAAGTTTGATGAAGTATCTAATCATTTCTCATTTTAGCGTTACCTATGCATTATTTTTCGGTTTGATCCTGATATCCATCATTATTCCGGTAAAAATGCTGAAAGATAAAAAAGCCTATCTTCTTTTTTTTGTTGTTTTAGGAGCTATCTGTACGATTTATGTGGCTTATGAAGTTAATCCTTACGAAAAAGTTAAAAAGAAATCAGAATTTTATGCAGGGAAGTATTTGGAAAATCAGGCTTTTGATAAAGAAAAAAAAGACGCAGCAGCCTTTTTATTCACAGGAAAATATACTTATGATGAATATGGGTATGCTTTGATTTGTGGTGCAGTTGCAGTTTCCGCAATGGTTCTTCCCGGTATAAGCGGATCATTGGTACTGATCCTTATGGGAGAGTATTTTGAAGTTATTTCCGCCATATCAGGATTAAAAACATTGAATTGGGAAAACCTGGCTTTTTTAGGGTGTTTCGGTATGGGTGTTATTTTCGGGGGCCTTTTATTTGCAAGACTTATCACTGCTGTTTTAAAAAGATATTATAATGCCACAATGGCATTCCTGATGGGATTGATGGTTGGATCTTTATATGCATTGTGGCCGTTTAAAAAAAGCATTATCATGGCGCAGCAATATATAAAAAAAGATGGAGTGATAAGTATTGTCAGGGATATGCGGATTTATACCAATATAAATGAAATTCCTCAGATGGGAAGCCAATTATTATTTCCTTTGGTGTTTTTTATTATCGGGTGTATTATTATGTCTTTTTTTGTGAACAAAGAATTTCAAAAATGATAAGGACAATTACAGGCTTTCCGGTGTAAATGCCACCACATCATCAATAGAGCTCGCATTACAGAAAATCATGGCAAGCCGATCAATTCCCAGGGCAATCCCAGCAGCATCTGGCATTTTTTCAAGATCAGTTAAAAATTTTTCCGGTAGGGGGGAGATTGTTTTTTTTTGAGATCGACGGATCTTGTTTTCTATTTCAAATCGTGATCTTTGCTCAACAGGATCAGTCAGTTCGGTAAATCCATTGGCAAGCTCAATACCGGCCATATAAAACTCAAATCTCTGGGCAACCTCAGGATTGCCCGGTAAAAGCTTCGCCAGGGACGCAAGGCTTGCCGGATAATCATATAGAAAACAAGGGGTTGTATTTCCAAGACGGGGCTCTATCTGGAAACTGATGATTTCATCAAAACTGCCTTCAAACAGCGCATCATTTAAAGATCTGTCTGCGTATAGGACAAAGGCCTGCTGAACGGTAAGTTTTTGCCAAGGTTGATTTAAATTGATGAGTTTATCTTGATATTTGATCTTGTTATCAAGATTGAGTCGTGTTGCTATAAATTTGATTAACCGCTGGCATTGATCCATTAAATCAAGATAAGTATCATTTTTAGCATACCATTCAAGCATCGTTAATTCTGACAGGTGATGCAACCCTCTTTCATTTCTTCTGAAACACTTGCAGATTTGAAAAATTTTATTGAACCCTTTTGCCAGGAGCCGTTTCATGCAAAGTTCAGGAGAAGCCTGTAAATATCGGTCTTCAGATGTTACAGGATCAATTTGAGATTCTGGAATAATATTAGGACAGACAATTGGCGTCTCTACTTCAAGATAAAGATTGTCGGTAAAAAAATCCCTTATGGCTTGAATCACAAGGGATCTTTTTTCAAGATGTGAAACGTTTTTTGAATCCAGTGTCACTTTATTTCATAGATATTTTTTGTTCTGTCCTGTAAAAAGATATTATTAAATTTATTCTTTTCAGCCTGGTCAAAAAATTTATACCCGGTTTCAATACAGGCTTTACAGGCATTGATCGGGATATGTACAGCAAGAATATGTTGCCCCGGCCTGGCCGTGGAATCTATTTCAAAACAGCCGCCACAATCCCGGCAGATTCGCACTTTTTCTTTTTGCTGTTCAAAAATATTATCTGTATCATAAAATACTTCCCGGTGTCTTACAGCAAGATCTCCAGGCGTGCCTGCTTTTTGTCTCAGCTCGTTTCTTTGATGCCAATAAGAATTAACAATGTCAGTGGTTTTTTTAATTTTATCCGTAATACTAACCGATTGTTTCAGGCGTTCAGAATTAAAATCCGGTTCAACAACTCCAGAGTAATCAAGACCTGCCAGGGCGAGGATAATACCCAAATTTACGTAGGGAAGCGCACCTTCAATGGAATATCCACCTTCAAGAACAGCAATGTCAGGTTTAAGAAGAGTGGTCAGTTTTGCATATCCCTGGGCTGAAAAATTCATATTGGTTAATGGATCTGTATAATGGTTATCCTGTCCGGCAGAGTTGACAATAAGATCGGGTTTGAATTCTTCTATAACAGGCAAAACGCAATTTCTAATAACATAAAGATAGCCTTCCGTGGATGTACCGGGTGGTAGCGGTATGTTCAGGTTTGAGCCTTTGGCATTAGGGCCGCCTAATTCTTCTGGAAAACCTGTACCGGGATACATGGTTCTTCCATCCTGGTGAAGGGAAATGAACAAAATATCAGGATCATGCCAGAAAATATCATTGGTACCATCCCCATGATGACAATCCGTATCAATAATCGCAATTTTTTTAATACCATACTGGGATCTGATATGTTCCACCATGATGGCTTCAATATTAATGTGACAAAAGCCACGGCCGCCATGGGAAACCCTCATGGAATGATGCCCGGGAGGACGAACCAGTGCGAATCCATTTTTTACCTCTTTATTTAAAACAGCATCTGCAATGGCTTTGGCACCGCCGGCACTGATTAGATGGGACTGGGTGGTAATATTTTTTTCATTGGGCACACAAAAATGGGCCCGCTGGATATCCTGGTAGGTAACAATATCTGGTTTGTACTCAATTATCCCATTGATATCAAAAATGCCTTCCTCTGTAACCTGGTCCTGAGTATACAGGAGTCGTTCTTCTCTTTCAGGATGAGTCGGATCAATGGCCCAGTCAAACGCAGGGAAAAATACAAGACCTGTTTTATGGTGTGCCTTTAACATTTATACCTCTTTAATTTATTGCAAAATCTTTTCAAAACCTTTGATCATACCAGGTTTTAGCTGCATTTTTGTCCTGAATATCTTACCCCTGGGCGAAAAATTTCGTACAATATTAAATTTTTGAAATTCAACCACTTCCACCTCACCTATATTGTCCGGATCTGCACCAAAATTAATTGCTTTTTCTTTTAAAAGCGTGTGTGCGGTCTCAATTAAATCATCTTCGGAAAATGTTTTGGAAATGGGTTCTGCAAATCCTTCTTCATGGGCAGTTACAATACCCTGTTCTGTATCGGCATTTAAAGAAACTTCACATGTGGTTCTTGCAAGAGCCGCTCCAATGGCATTAGCAACCGAAGATTCAGGCACTGCAATGGTTTTGATATGATAAAGTTCTTCAATCTTTTTGGCAAAATATGGAGCAGGTCCCCCGAGCACCAGTATTTTTCTCGGGCTGATTTTATATCCTTCAAGAAATTCATGGACAGTATAAACAGGTTTGGAATTAAGTTTGTCAATCATTTCAAAGGTTTTTTTCAAAATTATAGAGATGCATTTTTTGAATATTTGATCAGCTGTCTCACTATCCGTCAGGCCAAGTTCCATGGCAATTTTGTGAATTCCTTTTTGGGCATTTTCTTGATCTCCATCCGTAATCAGTCCAAGTACAAACAGGGCATCTGTCGGCGTTGGTTCAGATCCTCCAAAAGCCATAGCAGGCCCCAAACGTTCAGGGCCGATGATCAGTTCATTCTCTTTGATCCTGACTATGCTGTCTCCGCCAATTCCTTTTGAATCAGTTTGCAAAGATCGGATCAAGCTTTTATACCGACCCCTTTGGATGCCCAAGGGCTCCAATAATGGTGCTTTGTCCACCAGAAAGGCAATATCCGTTGTTGTACCGCCGATATCCAGCACAATGGTATCCTGTTTTTCAGTGGCATAGGGAATGGCTCCCATAATACTGGCAGCAGGCCCGGACAAAACGGTTTGACCTGGAAAAGCCATGGAAGACTCAAGGGACATGGTACCCCCGTCTGCTTTAAGGATTTGAATGGGAACCATAAGGCCCTTTTGTTCAAGGGAAAGTTTTACCGCCTCAAAAAATGATTTATGAAGGGAAAATACAGCAGCATTTAAATGGGTTGTGGCAATTCTTCTGGGGAAATTAAGATTCCCTGACACATGATGGCCCAAAAATACTTTTTTAAAATATTTATTTAAAATACGTCTAATAAGAATTTCATGGCTGGGATTTCGAACACAGAATTTACTGACAACGCCAACATATTCAATGCCAGCCTTTTTCATTTTTTTAGCAATATCTTCAATCTCCATTTTGTTAACTGGAGCCTTTTCTCTTCCCCTGTGATTGATTGAGCCGGCTACACAATAATAGTGTTCCCCCGTGTTAAAAGCACTGGGATCAATCCCAGGCCCTGCTGAGATAATCATTCCAACCGGATTCATGTTTTGCTGAACAATAGCATTAGTTGTCAATGTTGTTGAGATGACAATCCGTTTAATATTTTTTGGATCGATATTATCCAAAAGTTGGGTAAAGCCTGAGAGAATCGTATTGAAAAGATCTGCAGAGTCTGTGGGTACTTTAACCTTTTTCTTAATGCCGTCGCTGCTTAAAAGAACAGCATCCGTGTGTGTGCCGCCTACATCAATTCCTATAATCATTGGGTGTTTCCGATCCTTAATATATTACAGCCCAAAATTTGCTATTTTTACCGCAACAAAGCTTGTCAGAAAACGAAAGGCTTGTCAATCAGATTCTCTTTTGAAATCCGTCTTGAAAATTGGTTTTAACTTGAATTATTCGCATATTTAATTTACTAATAACCCTGTTTACTTAAAAGAATGGATACTATTTTGTAAGGAGTGGTGTATGGCAATTATTGAATGGGAAAAAAATGAATCAGTGGCAATCATCAATATGTGCAATGGTCCAAACAAGCAGAATCTTGAGTTTGTGAGACAAATGAATAAGTGCTTTGATGAAATACTTGAAAATAAAGAGATTTATTCAATTGTTTTAACCTCCACAGATGAAAAAAATTTTTCCCAGGGGATTGATGTTGAATGGCTGGGCCGAAAAATGAATGAACAGGATTTTGACAGCATAAAAGCATTTATGTATGGCATGAACACAATTTTTAAAAGAATTCTATTTATGCCTGTCCCGGTAATCGCCGCTATTAACGGCCACGCCTTTGGAAATGGTGCCATGCTTGCCTGTACCTGTGATTTTAGATTTATGAAAAAAGATAAGGGGTTCTTTTGTTTCCCGGAAGTGGATATCAGCATACCATTTCTTCCCGGTATGATTGCCTTTGTCAGAAAAGCCATTCCTGAATATAAATTTAATGAAATGATTCTTTCTGGAAAGCGTCTGGGTGCCCAGGAACTTGCTGACAGCCATGTGATAGTTAAAGCAAGCGTTAACAAGGAAGAACTTATCGAGGATGCCTTAGCATTTGCCAAAACATTTATGAAAAAAAGAGGGATTTTTGGCGAACTGAAAAAAAGGATGCACAAGGATATAATCACGGTTATGGAGATTGATGATAAAAAGCAGATTGAGTCCTTGAACCTTTTTATTGAAGGATAGAACTTGGACTTTTGTTAAAGAAAATCCTAATGGTTGCATGATGGGAAAATCAAAACAGATGAGGGTATGGATCTCTTTGTCAAATGAATCAATGACTGCCGATATTTCAGTGTTAATTTGAAACGGCTAGGGCCTTATCTTGTTTGTGTCTTCCAATAGACAGCACCATTACCAAAGTAGTCAAACTAAGAAAGGTGATGGTCATAAAAGCTGTATTATAGTTGCCGGTTGTGTCAAAAAGCCATCCGGCTGCAACCGGCCCTATGGCACATCCGATACAGGCACAAAAGTTGACAATTCCCAAAAGAATCCCGTGGAAACTAAGTCCGAACATCTCTGCAACAATGTTTGGCATAATCACAGAACCGCTTCCGTAACCAAAGGCAAAAAGAACAGCAAACAAATAAAACACCCAAAGCTCATTTATTGTCAGAATCAGGACAAGGCCTATTGTCATCATTCCTAGGCCAATTGCCAGAACAGGTCTACTGCCCAATCGATCCGTTGAAATACCGGCAATGATTTTAGCAAAAAATACGCTTCCCCCAAATATTGTCAGAATATTGATTGCCTCTATCCTTGAAAATTCAGCCTCAATGGCAAAGGGAATAATGTGAACAAGGATAGCAAAGGTGACCATTCCCCAGCATAAGAAAACAGTGCAGACCAACCAGAAAGAAATCGTTTTCATGGCCGCATAGAGATCAACCGGCAGGTTATTTTGAATCGTTTGAGTCTTTGCAGGGCTTATGGCAGACATAAGTTGTTTGTCCGCATACTCACCTCTGGGCATTCGCATAAAACGAGCTGATCCGAACATAATAATCAATGCTGACATACCGACCACCATATAGGAAAAGCGCCACCCTTTAAAGGAAATCAACCAGCCGGCAAGGGGAGTCATAAGCAGTGTGCCAGCCCCCATACCACTTGAAACGATTCCGGTCATAAGGCCTCTTCTTTTGTTAAACCATTTCGAGACCGTGGAAATAATCGGAACATAAGTACCACTGAGTCCAATACCGACCACTACGCCGTAAAAAAGATAAAGATGCCAGACTAACGAAACTTGAGACATCAACATATATCCTGCACCCAGCATTATTCCGCAAATGGATACAACCAACCTGGGGCCTAATCTATCACAGATACGGCCCATAAATATTCCGCAAAAACCTTCAAGAAAAATGCCAAGAGAAAACGCCCCGGATGTCATTGCCCTGGTCCATCCGAATTCGTCCAAAAGCGGGGTAAAAAAAACACCGAAGCTGTAGTTAACTCCCCAGGCAATCATCATCACGAAGAATGCAAGGCCCACAATAATATAGCGGTAAAAAGAGTTGGGTTCGAGCTTGTGAGGACGATTGTCCTTATAATTCAAAATTTTTCCATGCTTTTAACTCAAACCTTTTTAAATACGGTTGATGGATCTTGTCGGCATTTCCAGTGAATAGAAGTATTCGTATTCCTTATTGTTTAGGAAATTTTTCCAGCATTTTTACCAAGACGGGTTTTGGAACCATATCACTGATATCTCCGCCAAACTGTGCTGCTTCCTTGATAATGGATGAACTGGTAAATATCCATCTAAATCCGGTCATCAAAAAAACAGACTGCACATCTTTATTTAGTTTTCTGTTCATCAATGCCATCTGGAATTCACTTTCAAAATCTGAAAGGGCTCTCATTCCTCTGATAATGGCTACTGCATCTTTCATTTTTGCATAATCCACAAGAAGTCCGCCAAATGAATCTACCAGAATGCTGTTCTTACCGTTAAAGCTCTGTTTGATCATTTGTACTCTTTCTTCCATGGTAAATAATGCGTTTTTGGAAGGATTATTCAACACTGCAACAATAACTTTGTCAAAAATTTCCAAAGCTCTTTCAATAATGTCAATATGGCCGTTTGTTAAGGGATCAAAAGAACCAGGGTAAATTGCTATTCTGTTTTTCTGCGACATTGCTGATCCATCCTTTTTAATTTTTTTTTATAAAGTTAACATTTGTTTTTGAGTATTTTTTTTGTCTGTAAATGTCAAGGGCGGAAATTTTGATTTGAAGATTTTCTTTACAGGATTGTTCGGCAATAATGATACAATCTTTATTCAAAAGATCAGTAAATGATTTTTTTTGAAGGGCAACTTCAATATATCCCCTACCATATGGAGGATCAATGAACACAAGGTCAAACCGATGTTCATTGAGGATTTCAGAAAGGCATTTTTTAACAATATCATAATTAATAACCCTAGCCTTTTTTTCAAAATGGCAAAGTTCTATATTCTGATGAATTATATCACAGGATAGATCGATAAAGGTTGCATGGCATGCTCCCCGGCTTAATGCTTCTATGCCCAAGGCACCGGTCCCGGCAAAAAGGTCAAGCACTTTTGCCTTTTTTACCTTTTGGCCCAGTATGTTAAAAATAGCCTCCCGGGTTCGATCAGATGTGGGGCGGATTTGTCGACCCTGGAGTTTGACGAGTTTTCTGCCTTTGCAAAGGCCGCTAATTACTCTCATGAAAATTACGAATTATTTTTTTTATATATTTTACAGATGTCCCAAGTTTTTTAGCCGCAGATACCAAATCGCCGCCTTCAAGATTTAGTTTATTCTTTATAAATTCTTTTTCAAACCTTTTTTTTGCCTGATTGAGATCCTCTTCACAAAGAAAGAGTTCTTTTTCAATCAATTCAACGGGTGTGCATACCGGGTTATAGGGTAAAGGAATATCCCCCATATCAATATGATCCTTTTCAACCATTATTGAAAGCCGTTCCAAAAGGTTTCTCAATTCTCTGACATTACCCTGCCATTCGTAATCAACAAGAAGGTTTAAGGCGTTTTCAGATATGGATTTTTTCTTTTCTGAAGACTGTTTGGATAATTTTTCGAGAAATGTATCAACGAGCAAAGGGATGTCTTCTTTTCTATCCCTTAAAGGAGGAACCAGAATAGGTATCACATTAAGCCTGAAATAAAGGTCTTTCCGAAAATTACCGGCTTCGATTTCTTTTTCAAGATTTTTATTTGATGAAGAGATAAGGCGGAAATCCATGTGAAGGGTTCTTCCCCCACCGATTCTCTGAAATGTCTTTGATTCGAGAGCTCTTAAGATTTTTGCCTGGGTATTTATATTCATATCCCCGATTTCATCAAGGAAAAGTGTTCCCCCCGCGGCAAGTTCAAATTTACCTTTGTTTTTGGATGTCGCCTCTTCAAAGGCCCCCTTTTCATGGCCAAAGAGTTCACTGTCGAGATTTTCATCCGGAATGGCTGCACAATTGATAATGATAAATGGCTGTTCAGGCCTTAAACTCAATTGATGAAGGGTCCTTGCAACCATTTCTTTTCCAGTGCCATTTTCCCCGGTAATCAGTATAGAAGCAATAGAGGGTGCAGCGCTCATTATTTCTCCATACAGCTTCCGGACGGCAGGACTGTTTCCCGTAATAGAGTTTTTTTCGATACTTTTTTTCCGTAGATAAATATTTTCTTCTTCAATTTTTCTAAAGTTCAGAGCATTATTGATCGTGACCATGACCTTATCAATGGACAATGGCTTCTCAAGGAAATCATAAGCACCTGATTTTGTGGCATCTACCGCAGATTCGATGGTCCCGTGGCCTGTAATCATAACAACAGGAAGACTTGGGGCTATTTTTTTAATTTCTTTTAAGGTTTCAATACCGTCCATTCCCGGCATCCATATATCAAGCAATACAATATCCGGGGATTGGGTTTCAATTTTTTTTAATGCCTCATACCCATTAAAGGCATGGATTACTTCAAATCCATCGTCGGAAAGAATTCCTTCAAGGGACTCTATTATAGTTGTCTCATCATCAACAATCAAAACAGCAGGATACATCCTTTTTCTCCTGTAATATGTTAATTATCAAGCCGGAAGTTCAATAATAAATTTTGCGCCTTTGGGCTTATTATCCTGAACCCTTATTACACCATTATGATCAGAAATAATAGAGTTGACAATAGCAAGCCCCAGTCCCATACCTGATTTTTTTGTAGAGAAATAAGGTTCAAACAACCTGGTTTTTTCCTTATCTGAGATTCCTTTACCATTATCAGCAATTTCGATCCTTACAATTTTTAAAATTTCATCAAAAGAAACATCAATCAGAATTATCCCCTCTTTATTTACCGCATAGACAGCATTGTCCACCAGGTTGATAAATGCCTGTTTCATATGCTGATGATCAAGTTTAAGTACAGGAATATTTTGGGCAAACTGGGATCTGATATCCACTTTTTCAAGACCTTCCCTATAAAGTGCAATTGTTTCAAGAACCACATTTTCAATCCTGCATTTGGCAACGTTTGCATCCGGGAATTTTGCAAAAGCGGCAAACTGGTTAACAAGATTTCTGATCAAGTCCACATGTTCCACTATGGTGTCGGCACAATTTGTGAAAATTTCATCGTTTATTTGTGTACCATATTTGCGCTTTAGCCTTTGAGCCGACAATTTTATCGGTGTTAAGGGATTTTTCACCTCATGGGCAATTCTCCTGGCAACTTCTCTCCATGCAGCCACTCGCTGGGCCTTTTCAAGTTCGGTAACATCATCAAAAACAAGCACAGCACCTACATCTTGATCCTTGTCATCTTTTAATGTGTTAAGGTTTAAAGAAAAGTGCTTGGGTACTCCTGAAATAGTTGCGGCAAGAGGTATCTCAATCGTCCCCTGTCCCTGGATCACCTGGTCATAAATTTTATTGGCAATCTGTAAATAATCATTTTTCAAAACAGTTTTGAAATTTTGGTTTAAAATATCACGGCCGTCAATACCCAGCATGGATTCAACGGCTTTATTAATGGTTGTAATGGTTCCATTATTATCAATGGAAATCACCCCGGCAGAAATATTTTTTAAAACAATTTCAATGTATTGACGGCTTTTTCTAAGTTCGGCATTCTGGTTTTTTAGCATATTACCGGAAAGAGCAATCTGTTCCCTTCCTGTGGCAAGTTCTCTGGTCATTAAATTAAAGGATTTAATAAGGGTCCCGATTTCATCATCCGTCTCAAAATCGATCTGATAATTTAAATCTCCATCAGTAACCCTTTGTGTTCCCTCAGCAAATTTCATTATGGGGATGGTGATTGATTTTGCAAGCTGAAACCCGAACCAGATAGCACAGAAAACAACCAGAAGTGCAACAATTGAAAGAGCAATATAATAGGATATCTGAGCTGGTTTTTTAGCCAGCTTGAGTTGGTGATATTCTTCAATACCTTTTAAAATAGCTTGCAGGTTTTGAGACAGTTCCGGTGATATCAAAGTGGTGATAACAATGAATGCCTTCGCTTTTTTCGGATCAGTACCAAAAGGTATGGCAGCAATGGTTCTTATAAATTCTCCTTCTTTGATATTCTGGGAGATAGTGTGGGTGTACCGGCCTTCAGGGATACCGGTCAACTCATTACTGGTTAAAAGACCGAAATGAAGGTTTCCCAGTTCATTTGCCAGAGACAGGCTGACACGTTTGCCATCAGAAGTGTAAATTTCAACAGCATGCCGGTTAAATGCGCGTTGAATGACCTGGGAATGACGGGTCAGTTTTTTTTCATTGTTTTTGTCTAAAAGTTTTCTGGAGTCTATTTGAAATGTGGCTCTTTTGGCATAGAATTCATTTGTTTCTTCAATATATTCATAAAGTTTTTGGCCAACAGCCAATGAGCTGTCCAGGGTTTGCTCAACCGGTGCATTAAACCAAAAGGCAACACTGGTTGAAATAAACTGAATGGAAAAAAAGAAGAGAACAGTTGTCGGCAAAAGAGCAAGTACAATAAAGGCCGCAACCAATCTGGTTTTGAGTTTAGATCCTAAAATATTATTCTTTTTTTCATAGTAGAGTTTTGCAAGATTTCTAAATACTAATAAAAGCAAAGCCAGCAGCAGCAATAAATTCGTGTTTATCAGGATAAACATTACAACCGTGCTGGATAAGGGGAAATCACTGCCAAAATTGGTGATGCGGGTTTCAATAAATGTCAGGGCACCCACCGCGATCAGGATAAGGAGGATTAAAATGCCTTCTTTTTTTTTTCTGGCCTGTTCGTCTATTATTTGTTTTGATTCAGCCATATTTTTTAATTTAAGGCAAGATTAAGACATTTTGAGTACTAATAGGTAAAGTTGATTAAATACCAATTTGTTTCAAAATCCCAAAAAGAGACAAAAAAGAAAACAGTGTGGAGTGATAAGGGTAATGTGACTTTATCAAGCTTAGCCTTGATCCTAAGCTGGTATTTGTCCCCTTTTACAAGTTGGTTCAAAGGTATAATTTTTAAATTGTCAATTTCAGTCATCAAAGACTTTGCTTCCTCAAAGGACTGTGTGACAATTGCTTTTTCATCCTTCCATGTTTTTAAAACAGAGAATTCTTTTTTTAATGAGTTATACTTTAAAGTGGATTTAATTTGAATATCAGATATTTTTTTGTCAAACCAGGAACCATCGGTTTTATATAAAGTAATGTAAAATGAAAAAGTAGTTGAAACACCATTAAGTACAGCCTGGTTTATTTTTTCAGTAAATGCCTGCTTTATATCAAAATATGTTAAAAGATCATCTCGTGTGTTCGCAAGTTTGATATTTTCTATTGAAGCAGTTTCTTCAGCAAAGGCCATTAAAGGATAAAAAAAGCAGAAAAGTAAAATAGCTGCCAAAACAAGTGTAATCATCTTTTTATGTAAAAAAGAAGGTATCATTATATAAAAATATTATTCCATTTTTGCCGGCCCGGTTTCCCAGGCATCTTTGTTATTTAAAAAAGTTTCAATGAATAAATGATTCAGGGTGTGTCCTGATTTGTGGGTAATGATATGTCCCTGAATCGGCATGCCAAGGAGGGAAAAATCTCCAAGACTGTCTAACAGTTTATGCCGTACAAATTCATCAGGATATCTTAACCCTTCCTCATTTAAAATCTTATCTTTATCAATAATGATGGCATTGTCAAGGCTTCCACCCTTACCAAGGCTGAATTTTTTTAAAAGTTCCAGATCCTTGATAAATCCGAATGTCCTGGCACGACTGATTTCTTTTTCAAAATTGTTTTTTGCCCTGTCAAAGGAGATTTCCTGCTTTCCTATTAAAGGATGTTGAAAATCAATTTGGCAGGTTATTTTGAAACTTGGTTCTGGATAGGCAATAACCGATTTGTCATTATCTATAACTTTAATCGGTTTTTTAATAATCAAAAAATGTTTTGGAGCAGCTTGTTTGACAATACCGATATTCTCAAAAAGTTGTGTGAAAACTTTGGCACTGCCATCCATAATGGGGATTTCATGATCATCAACCTCCACTAAGGCATTATCAATTCCAAGGCCGGCAAAACTTGCCATTAGATGTTCAATAGTTGAAACAATGGCTCCATTGTTCCCCAGAACCGTTGCAAGGCTAGTGTCTACAACCAGCTTGAAAAGTGCTTGGATATCCTGTGTGCCGGGCAGATCAACCCGTCGAAATTTTATACCATGATTTTCCGGAGCAGGTTTTATTGTCAAATGCGTCTCTTTACCGGAATGAACCCCGGTCCCTGAAACAGAAACGGTTTGTGAGAGTGTTCTTTGTAAAAAATATTTGGTCATAAACTTTATATATTATAATTCATTATATGCTTATTAATTTAGTTTGCTATATATATCTGATTTTAAAAGACAAAGCAAAGCAAATGAAAAATTTCTTTGAGTCTGATTGTTTTGATAGAGAAAAATAAGATAAAATAGTATAAAGTATTATAATACCATCAGAATTAAACAATTTAAAAAGGAGCTGACTTGCTTGCAAAAGTAAACTCTTGTTCAGTGGCAGGAATTGATGGGTTTATCATTGCTGTTGAGGTTGATATTTCATATGGATTACCTGTTTTTAACATTGTAGGGCTCTGGAAATATCTGCGGCAGGGTTTCACAGCGTTCTAATGACAGGCCCGCCGGGATCTGGGAAAAGCATGCTGGCAAAACGGCTTCCAACCATCCTGGCGGATCAAGACCGGTTCCCGGAGAAATCAGCCTGGCGCACAATGGCGTGCTTTTTTTGATGAATTACCTGAATTTTAAAAAAAAGTATTAGAGGTTTTAAGGCAGCCCCTTGAAGATGGCAGGGTTTCCATTGCAAGGGCCAGCATGAAGGCAAGTTTTCTAGCACAATTTATGCTGGTGGCTGCTATGAATCCGTGCTCCTGCGGATATTTGTCTGATCCCATGGGAAAGTGCAGTTGCACTCACAACCAGATTCAAAAATACAGATCAAAGATTTCAGGACCGCTTATGGACAGAATTGATATTCAGATCGAAGTCCCTCGGGTTGAATATAAAGACCTCGCACTTAAAAAAAGAGGTGAGGTTTCTTTGCAAATAAGAAAAAGAGTAAAAAAGGCGAGAAAGATTCAGGAAAAAAGGCTCAAGGAAAAAGATATATTCAATAATGCCGGAATGCACAGCCGACAGTTAAAAGAGTTCTGTAACCTGACAAATGAATGTGAAAAAATCCTAAACCAGGCAGTTGATGTTTTAGGATTTTCTGCCTGGGCCTGCCATTCTGCCATAAGGGTGGGAAGAAGATGAAATATGATTAAAAAAAATTTATATTAGGTCCTTGAAAGGAATAGATATTGTGAGCGTTCTGGGGCCCTTCAAATGAGCTCACACGCACTCACGATTCTATTCCTTGGCCATTGCATTATAAATTGAGTTTTGGATACTCAATTAAATCCAGCTCTTTAATGAACCTGTAATCCTTTTGGTTTTTGGATACCAGGCGAGAGCTGCTAACAACAGCAGTTGCCGCAATCAAGGCATCTGCTATCAATAACCCATGACTGAGCCGATAGGTTTTGAGCAGAGCTGCTGCTGTATCGGAGATCTGCTCGTTCAGGCTGATGAGTTCAAATCTCTGTAAAAAATGTTCCAAAGATTTGAGCTCTTTTTTGTTCCGGCACCCGATGATCAGTTCCATCTGGGTGACAGAGCTTATGGCTAAAGATGATGTGTCTTCAATCTGTTGGAGGCAGTTTACAGCGTCTTCAATACAGCGGGCTGCATCAATCAGGATATCAGTGTCAACAATGATCATATCAGCTTGAACCCCATTCTGAGTCCCTGGCACTGCGGACCCATTGGCTGCTGTCTTTCATATCCTTGCGGCCTTCCCAGATCCCGATAAAGGGTTCATTGGCAATTTTGCTTCTGACAGCCTTTTTACCCGGACGGATTCTTTTATAACGTATTTTTAAAAATTCTATAAAATCAAAGACCTGCCGTTGTGCTTCTGGCGGCAGCGTTGCAATATCATTATTTATGTTATGCGGTTCCATTTTGTACCTCTTTATTTCATTGCCAGCGCTTTAAACTGGTGTTTTTTGATAAATGCGTCAAGAAGTGCTTTTAACATATGTCCTTCCAGATCCGGCACCGCATCCATTTTAACAAACTGATTAATCAGTTCTGCATCCTTACCTTTGCCAGTCACCCGGTTTTTATCGTTTTTAAGCAGATAATCAAGGCCTACATCCAGGGCATTGGAAAGTTTTATCATCAAATGCGTCTCTTTACCGGAATGAACCCCGGTCCCTGAAACAGAAACGGTTTGTGAGAGTGTTCTTTGTAAAAAATATTTGGTCATAAACTTTATAT
>Ga0233429_1002713_pt1 | contig 17926 bp, 16 predicted proteins | sample SI_118_April2016_3_FD_179879 | JGI IMG/M metagenome (GOLD analysis project Ga0233429, IMG submission 179879) | Seawater microbial communities from Saanich Inlet, British Columbia, Canada - SI_118_April2016_135_MG | ecosystem: Environmental > Aquatic > Marine > Inlet | place: Canada: British... | reverse complement strand
TTATGACGGTAAACCTGCATTTAATCTGCGCATTGATTTCATTATCAATTAAGACCACTTCATGACAATGCTGAATTGAGCATTGTTTCAATAACACAAAAGCCGTAATTTGCCGCTTTGTCGACTCAACTCTTTTAGGCGCATATTTCGGCTTCCTCTGAATTCCATTAAAAATCCTCTCAAATTTCTTTAAGTTTTGCCTTGCGGCCACATTGGCAGATTGAGCCCCAACCTCGTTTGCCTTGAATTTACAATCAACTATAAAATCTGCTAATAACTTTAGCTGGAATTTCCTGCTGTTATTTGGATTACTGAAGGTTTCAACTTTATTCATCTCTAGCTAAAAGTTATGTGTATAAAGCTTTCAATAATTCGCAATTCTGCTAACGTATCATTTCCAGTGAATGGGATAATCTTTAACTCTGGTGCAGAGGACTACGGTAATGTTTTCTCAGGACAATTATTTTTTCACCAAAGAAGTTGACTCTCTAGGAGATAAAATTGGTATAAATGGAAAAATCCGAAAAGAAAGAGCATATAAAAATGCTGAGGGAAGCTGGGGTTAAAGCCGGAATAATCCCTGTACAAAATCTGTTTAATGAAGACCAGAGGATTGAAGAAGTTAAGCGACTGGGGATATTAGATCTAAACCTGAGTAGTGAATCCCGTTACAGTTCCATTACTCAGGTAGCTACTTACCTTACAGGCTGTCCTCAAAGTACTATCAACATCTTAGGTTCAAATGTCCAACAGTGTAAGGCTAGTTTTGGTTTCGAGCCTGAACAAATCGACATGATGGAAGAAATGCCACGGGAAGTATCTATTTGTCAATTTGGTCTAGCCAAACCTGGGCAGCCACTTATTATTGAAAATATTTTAGAGGATCATCGGACCAAGAACTGGCAAAACATGCCATTTGATCCCGGCTTCCGATTTTATGCTAGCTTGCCGTTGATGAGCTCACGAGGTTTTTCAATAGGTACACTCTGTGTATTTGATCCTAAGTCTAAAAATCTAGATCATCAGCAGATCGATGGTTTGCGACTCTTATCAGATCAAATTGTACACATGCTGGAAAAAGAAATAAATTCAACAGGAGTCTCAGTTCCGGAAGTTAAAACTGAAGAACAGTCTAGCCAAATCAAGGGGAATTACTATTCAGCAACAAGTATCATTTTTGCGGATTTTGTCGGTTTTACCAACTTGGTGGAAAACAGTGATCCTGGTGAGCTTCTGGAGACACTTAACACTTTTTTCAGTGGTTTTGACAGAATTATTTCAAAACACAATGTACGAAAAGTCAAAACGGTAGGTGACTGCTATATGTGTGTTGGTGGAATACCATCTCAGCAAAAAAACCATGCTCAAGAAGCATGTGCTGCGGCAATGGACATGCTCAAGTTTGTGGAAGGCACAAACATTCAGTATGAAGTACTCGGAAAGCCCCGCTGGGAACTCCGGATCGGTATTCATTCAGGACCGGTTATCGCTGGAACTGCCGGAAATACTTTTGATATTTGGGGGGATGCGGTCAATATTGCTGCAAGACTGGAAAGCAGCGGTGAAAGCGGAAAAATTCACATCTCAGAAAAAACGAAAGATTATTTGGAAGGCTCCGGAAGTTTTACTCCAAGAGGCGAAGTGGAACTTAAAAACAAAGGTTCATGGTCTACATTTTTTCTTGATGGGCTCAACTGATTTTAGTTTAGTAATTAAAAAAATCAGTTAACAAAAAAGAAATTGTGGGATTAAATTAAGCTTCTATCCATTGGAATAATCGGTCACGTTCACATTTCTTTTCAGAACAACCGCCACAGAGTCTTGTTGTCTGAATTGTTTTTAATTTTCCTTTGCGTGACCATACTCCAAGCATTTCTTCCATTGCGCCTTCATCACTTTTAAAGTACTCACATAACTGACCAAGTGAAACATTCTTGTGTTTACGCAAATAATCTCTAATTTCAAATAATATCATAATATATTTGTTGTGCTGCCGAACATGACTATATTTTATATAAGTTGTTCATAGAGTTCTTAAATCAGCTTTAGGGACCTGGTTGACTGTTTGTTGTTAAAACGTGCTAGTCCAATAATTCCTGCAGAAAGCAACAATGTAATCGTAATAATCCATGTTATTGAACTCTGTGGATGTTGGGTGAAAGTCGCTGACTGATAGTATAGAACTGAAACACTCCAAGCCAATACAGAGAGATAGACTGAAGAAAACACAGCCCATCCCGGGCTTATTTCTCTCCAAATGGCGGCTAAAGCGGCAACGCATGGAGCATAAAGCAAAATGAAAAGTAGATAGGCAAAAGCGCCAGCAGTTCCGTCAAAGCGTTTAATCATGGCGCCAAAAGTGGACTTGGAAACTTCTTGTTCTTCAGCTGCAGTGGCAATGTCCTTTATCTCGCCAACCCCAATTCCCAATGGATCAGTAATAGTATCAGCGACACTTAGTACTCCAATCGGAATGGAGGCAAATGCGTTTTTAACAGCTTCTGACAACTCAAATTCTTTATCTTCTGGATTAGCACCCTCTTTGGCGTCCAATCCGGCATAAAGTGAGTCCAGAGTGCCTACTACTGCTTCCTTGGCGAAAATACCGGTAAAAAGCCCTACTGTTGCGGGCCAGTTTTCGTCACTGATGCCCATTGGAGTAAAGATGGGGGTGATGGTCATTCCAATTTTACTCAGCACTGAACTATCGCTGTCCTCGTTGCCGAAAGACCCATCAGTACCAATACTGTTTAAAAAACTCAATATCACAACTATGATCAGAATCACTCGTCCAGCACGGATCAGGAAACTTTTTAGACGTTCCCAGGTATGCATAAGAATGCTTCTTAGAGTAGGTACATGATAAGAAGGCAGTTCCATAACAAAAGGGGCACTATCTCCTTGTAGAAGGGTATTTCTTAAGAGCAGTCCCGTCAAGACAGCCATCAGAATGCCTATCAGGTAAAGTGCGAAAACAATGTTTTGTCCCTGTACTGGAAAAAATGCTGCAGCAAAAAGTGCGTAAACAGGTAGCCTCGCACCGCAGGACATCATTGGTGCCAACATCGCGGTTAGTGTTCTTTCACGGCGGTCTTCAAGAGTTCTTGTTGCCATTACAGCCGGCACACTGCAGCCAAAGCCAACCATCATTGGAATCATTGCTTTTCCGGGTAATCCCACGGTGCGCATAAGTCGATCCATCACGAAGGCGGCTCGGGCCATATATCCAGAATCCTCAAGGATGGTGAGACAGAGAAACATGAAGAAAATAGGAGGAATGAAAGTTGAGACGGTTTGGATACCTCCGCCCAGACCATCAGCTAGCAGAGTTACCAAAAGTTCCGGAATTCCAAGTTTCTCAAGGATGTATCTGAAACCATCAACCGTTATCGCACCTGTTAGCTGATCAAAAAAATCAATGAAGGCGCCTCCGACATTTATCGTCACCATAAAAGTAAGGTACATGAAAAGTAGAAATATCGGGATAGCAAGAAAGCGGTTAAGCACTAAAGTGTCAAGACGATCAGTGAGAGTTCTGGAGACCTCTCTGGTGCGGTTTAAAGTTTTACCGGTGATTTCTCTTACACGTCCGTAACGCAGGTCAGTCAAGACAAGATCAAGATCTTCTCCCAGCTCTGAGGCGACCTGTTTACGGAGATTATTAAGTTCAGAGATTGCTGTTGTAGAAAAATATTCCGGGCTTGGAATGTGCTGGTCGGATTCAAGTAAGTATAAACTCATCCAGTTTCTGGAATGTTCATTTCGTAAATTAATGGTCTGTTCTTTTTCAATCAGTGCAGATACTTGCGGTAGTACTTGCTGAATAGCTTGCGGCCACTGTACTGGATTAACAGAAGTTGTCGGTTCTCTTGAAACCTCTCCCAACAACAATTTAAGCTCTTCTAATCCTTGTTGTTTAGATGCAGTCATTTGCAAAACAGGGCAGTTTAGTTCATGCGAAAGCCCTTCGATGTCCAGTTGAAGATTAAGTTCTTTGACCTGATCCATCATGTTTGCTACAACGATTACGGGTATGCCCATTTCCAGTAACTGCATGCTAAGGAAAAGCCCGCGTTCCAGAGAAGTTGCATCGAGGATGTTAACCACTACGTCCGCGTTTTCAGACAGTAGAAAATCCCTAGCAATTTGCTCATCCGGTGAAGCAGCACTGAAAGAGTAGATTCCTGGAAGATCGACTATATTTACATCTTCTCCGGATATTTTACATGGCCCAGTTTTTTTCTCTACTGTCACTCCAGGCCAGTTTCCTACTTTCTGCCGTGAACCGGTTAATAGGTTAAACAGGGTTGTTTTTCCGGAATTAGGATTCCCCGCAATTGCTACCGTAAGTGGTTTCATTGTTTCACCATTTCAATGTTCAAGATGTCAGCTTCCTGCCTGCGTAAAGATAAATGGAAGCCGTTCACGAGTATTTCAAGAGGGTCACCCATGGGGGCGGTTCTAATTACACTGAAAAGAACGCCTGGTATCAATCCCATAGATAATAGTTTGCTCCGGTAAATTGGGTCTCCCTGACCGTAACCTGTCACCTTTACACGATCACCGGCCTTGAGATTTAAGAAATTGTTCTGCATCAGTTTCACCTTCTAAGGAATTCGTATTAAATATCTTTGATAAATTATTATTATAAAACATTTAAGACAGTACAATTAGTAAATATACGTATGTGCTAATTATTTAATTTAGTATAGATGATAACGCTTGGAAGGCATAGAAAAAAGAGAAGGGTGATACCATATACATCCTGAAAAAGGAAAAAAGGAAGGAGTACTAAAGGGGATAGTAGTAAAATATTTGTTGAATTATTTGGGGAAGAATAAACAGTAAATACACTGCTTGAATGCTAACTCAGCAAATAAAACATAGGTAACAGGAGGGCCGGTTCAGCATTTATTTCTTGTAGGAAAGTTGAGACGGTTTAACGAGCCTTTTAGATTAACTTTAATTGTCTCACCGCACTGAAATGAACGCAGCATAGTACTAAAGCTACTGATTTCCTCTTTGAGATCAGCTGAAGGCGTGAGTTCTATATTCAGATCAATTAATGACATCTGCGGACGTTTCTCATTGAGGCGGATTGTACCTTCAATTGTACCATCCAAAGATCCTTTTATTTGAATTTTCCGGATGGCAATTAAAGGTCCGAACTGCACGTCAAACAGTACCTCTGAAAAATCAAGTTCAGGGATTTGCAGATTAAGCAGGGCTGCTCCTCCGGCGATACGGATTTGGGCGTTACTAAGTCGACCTTTTAGTTTGCCTTCCGGAAAGCGCGCTTGTTGATTCTGCAGGGCATTTATATTTTCGATTTGAGAAGATAAGGAAAGACCTCCAGAAACAAAGGCATATGGAAGTGCGGCAATTAGTGGTACTTGTTCAAGTTCTACTCCTGCAAGAGAAATATCGAGCATCTTCCTGGACTGCAAGTCAGTAGAAACCTCGATTGTGCCTCCATGGAGTTGTCCAAGTATTTTTGCTTTTCCGGAAGTTATAAGCGGCAAAAATGGCGCTTCTACATTTTCAAGAATAAGCAGTCGTAGATCCGGAGTTGCTGCCAGCCATTCAGGAGTTCGGAAGGCAATTTCGGCTGTGCTTACTTTTAACCACCCCAACTCTAAAGCTTCAATCTCAACTGGAATTCCTGTTTGTGTTGTCAAACGTAACTGAAGCGCGTCCGCGATTGATTTGCCGGGAAAATTCTCTTTAAAACCCCAAAATGCCAGCACAAAAATCAGCAGCAGTCCGATTATAAATAATAATAAACGTTTTAAAAACCGCATTTGCCTCAACCTTCCTGTTGCTTGTGTACCTGAAACGAGGCTCGTACCTGCCTGTTACCAGGGCTGATACTGATACTCAAATGTGAAGTCCGTAAAACTGGGCGATGATTTTCCAATTTATAAAGCATAGACAAAAGCTGATCCAGTTTAAGTCTGTCTAAACCGACTTTGACACCCTCTGTTCCTTTTTGAACATTGGTCAGCACATTAAGTTGTAAATTGTCCTGAATCACTAGTGAGCGTGCGATATTTTCTACGAAAGAACTAAGAGCCTGAGGCATAACAGGCACGGTTGGTGTACGACGCAGTTGATCCCATTCACCAGAGAGTGCACGGATTTGCTTGATTTGAAGATCTTGCTGATCAAGTTGCAGCAGCAGGTTTTTTTCCTGACGGTTGAGTTGCTGCATACCCCATATTCCTGCCAGCAGAAAAACCAGCAGAAACATGAAAGCAATCAGCAGCTGCTCCCTCATTGAAATATCAGGCATAGGAAGCGTCTATTGAGGAAGGTAGAAGTCAGTTACGTTGGCCAAGAGAAACATAATTCCGCTCAGTTTCGCCTGTATAAATCTGGCGTGGCCGCCCAATCTTTGAAACACCATTACGCATTTCCAGCCAATGTGCAATCCAGCCCGGCAGGCGTCCTATAGAAAAAAGTACGGTGAACATATCTGTTGGAAAGCCCAGAGCTTTGTAGATAATTCCGCTGTAAAAGTCCACATTTGGATATAGATTACGCTCAATAAAATATTCGTCAGTCAGAGCTGCTTCCTCGAGTTGTTTGGCAATATCCAACAAAGGATCAGGTGTTCCCAGCAAAGCTAATATTTTATCACAGTACTCTTTTAGAATTGTGGCTCTCGGATCAAAGTTTTTGTATACACGATGCCCGAAGCCCATTAAACGGAAACCGGAATCCTTGTCTTTGGCCAGTTTTACAAATTTTTGTACATCTCCGCCGTCCTTGTGAATTTGTTCGAGCATTTCCAAGACAGCTTGATTTGCACCACCGTGTAACGGTCCCCATAGTGCGGCGATTCCAGTTGAAATTGAGGCAAACAAGTTCGCCTCACTACTGCCAACTAATCTGACTGTGGATGTTGAGCAATTCTGTTCGTGATCTGCATGTAAAATGAAAAGTACGTTCAGGGCCTGCACAAATTCCGGTGGAACCTCGTAATCTGTGGTAGGTACTCCAAACAACATATTCAGAAAGTTTTTGGCATATGTAAACTCGTTAATCGGATAAACGAAGGGCTGGCCGATATTTTTTTTGTATGACCAGGCTGCAATAGTCGGCAGTTTGCCCATCAAACGCCAAATTGCCAAATCTACCGCATCACTATCGGTTGCACTGAAATCAGGATAGAAAGTGGAAAGCGCGCAGACAATGCTTGAAAGAATTGCCATTGGATGTGCGTCCTTGGGAAAAGCCTGATAAATATGACGTACATCTTCGTGCAACAAAGTGTGACGTTTAACATTGTATTCAAAATCGTGCAACTGCTGATTTGAGGGTAATTCACCGTAAATCAGTAAATAACTGACTTCAAGGAAATTGGACTTTGCAGCAAGTTGTTCAATTGGATAACCTCGATAGCGCAATACCCCTTTCTCACCATCAAGGAATGTGATACCGCTTTCACAGGAGCCTGTATTGACGAAGCCTGGATCAAGAGTTATTACGTTTGTTTGTGAACGTAGTTTGCTAATATCAATGCCAATTTCACCTTCGCTGCCCTTAATCAGAGGGAGATCAACAGATTTTTGATTGACTTCAAGTTTTGCTGTGTCTGACATGGTGTCACCATTTTGTAATAAATGTTGTTTGTAGTAGAAATGATTTTCCCTACCCCCTGTCGACAGGGTACCAGATACTCACTAAAGAGCAAGATGTTCAGCCCAAAAAGTTGTGATTGTTAGTGAAAATTATTGTGGATTTGAAGGAGTGAATGCCCGGATTTACTACTGTTCTATAATTGTGTCTTCCGGTCTTTCGGACATATATTGAGTTTTAATCTTACTCTGCAGCCAAGCTTTAATCGCATTTCTGGTGCTCGGAATCAGCAGGGCAAACCCGACTGTGTCTGTTAAAAAACCCGGAGTGAGCAGTACAAGACCTGCTACTCCAATTAACAGTGCGTCAAGCAGTTCTCCGGACGGCATGTGCCCTTCTTTTAAACTTTCCTGGATGCGGAATAAGGTTTGTAATCCCTGAATACGGGCTAAATATGCACCTAAAAATCCAGTAAAAACTACCAGAGCAATTGAAGTAAAAACTCCAAATGCTGAGCCTATTTGTATCAACAAGTAGATTTCAACAACGGGAATGATGGTAAAGGCGAGAAATAACTTTAATAACATAAGTCTTAGACTATTTTGTGTGTCTTACAAAAGTATGGAAAAATCATGAAGAATCTGAACTAACCGGCGTTATGCTGAATCTGTTAATTCCGGAAATTGCCTGTTGTCCGCTGGCTTGACGTCCGATCACCCTCCAGTAGAGTTGATTCTTTGCTTTTGCTCTCATTAATCCCATCGCCATTCCCGGCAGTTCACCTGCCAGCGGAACCAGTTCCTTGTCTGCAATCCAGCGATTTCCTTGAGGTAAATCAAAATATGATCCAGAATCTTCAAATTTTTCATCTACACCAACTTGAATTTTGAATTCACTGAAGGCCAGACTGTCCCACTGAAAAAGGAAGAGTCCATTTTCTTCAAAGCTAAATTTGTCAGTCGGTAAAAGCAGCTTAATGTCACTCAGCTTGATGACGTTTGACTTTGCAATATTATTGTTTTCCTTCAGTTCTTCAATGTCGTTTTCAGGGTCAACAGTGGCAATTATCTGGTAATTCCCTAATAGTTGATCATCGGGAAGAATGTATTCCAAGTCGAAAGTTATTACTTCTCCAGGAGCCATTACACGTGTGCTGGGCATAGCAATGACAGATTTACGCATCGGTTGCTTAACATTGTAATATTGAATCTTCGCAGCAATATCCCTGACAATATCTCCGCCTGCATTCATTAAATTGAGACGTAACCTTAGCTTTTCACCACGCAATGCGTGCTTCGGTAAAATTTGCACTGATTCCCAGCGTAAATCCGGAGGATCAAATTTCAAAGGCGAAATGATGCGTTTCCCTGAAACTACCACTCCTGACGCAAGTTGAGTTTTAGCGACTTCTACGTCTTGAGGCGAAGCGATGAAGAAATAACGCTCATCACCCGGAGTGGTGTTAACTAAAATACGTTTAAACTTCGCATCCCAAACTCTGACGGAAATTTGATAACGTCCGGTATTTTCCAAAGCAATTTCATGCAGTACCCTTGCTGTGTCACCTGCCTGAATTGTGTAGACTTTGCGGTGCCGCTTTGTTTTTAGCTCCTCTGAATTTACTTTAATTTTAATTTCAACACCGACCTGTTTTGCTGCAGAACCTTGATTGGCAATAGCAGTTTGAACTAATTGATTATCACCATGTTTAGGACAGTCAGGATTAGACATGGATTTAAGAATCGAATTCGGAGAGTCAATGCTCATGTCCGGACCATCAGGCAGGGGGCAAGTTTTAGAAAGTACAATTGCAATGATTTTCAGTCCGGGGGACGGACTTGCCGGAGACAGGTTCGGTAAAAGTAGAACTATGAGCCCCAAAAAAATAAGTTTCAGCTGTAAAATCCGGGACATTTTTTACGAAGGAAGTGGAGTTTGAAATTTTTCTGTTCGCTTTATTTGAAACAAAAGCTTCTTCAACAGAAAATGATTTTCTACAGAATCATTGAAACATGCATGATTCATACACTTGATGTTTTCATACAGACTGAAAAATAAAACATTGTCGAAAATCTGCAAGTTTCTGAATTAAATACTTTATGAACAACAGACCAACTGTTCCAAAAAAAAATTAAGACGAGCGTTTAACTTGCTTTTAGCAGGGCTTCCGCCTCTTTTCCATTGCTGTTTTGCAGATGGAACCAATCACTACTGTTTTGTTTAAAATCTTCATGGACAGAACAGTGAACTGCTCCCAACTGATCAACCTGCACAATGCTAATAAGATGTAAACGTACCATTTCCAGAATTGACATGAAAGTGACTATAAACCAAATTCTAGCATTGTCACTTTCAAAAAGTTCTTCAAAGAGGCAATGCTGTTTTTTTTCGAATAGATCAATCAGTTCTTCAATACGGTCTTCTATTCGTACAGTTTCTGCTTCGATTACTAATCTGGAAATTTTAGGCATCCGTTTCATCACACGCTCAAAAGCTTCCAGCAGTGCAGAAACTGAGACGTCCTCAAATTCCGGATCAGCTTCCTCAGTATCTGCGACCAGTTCTACATTTTCCGGACGTTGAAAAACGTCCCGTCCCAAAATATCGAGCGAGCTTAGTTCAAATGCCGCGTCCTTGTAATGCTGATATTCCAGTAAACGGCGTCTTAAAATTTCTTCCGGATCTTCTTCTTCAAAATCTTCAATTTCAACCGGAGACTTAGGCAGCAAACTACGTGACTTAATCAAAATCAACATCGCTGCAATTTCTAAAAATTCACCTGCTAAATCTAGATTGATCGATTGGAGTTGTTCCAGGTATTCCAGATAGGACGCAGTTAATTCAGAAAGACGCACCTCTGCAATTGAGACTTCTTTTTTACGGATGAGATGGAGCAGCAAATCAAGCGGTCCCTCAAACAAGGGGATCTTGATTTCCAGAGGATTTTCCGGATTCGGAAAAATTGAGGATTGCTCTATGTTATTAGACTGAAATTCCATTGTTTCCATACTCATCCATGAGTGGAGGTTAGGGTGTTTTTATTCCGTGACCATCTCTGCTTTTTCAGAAAGTTCAGGAAGACCCATATCTTCCAGCACTTGATTGGATACTTTGTTAAGCTCTTTTGCTTTTTTGAAACGGGAACTGGCACGTTCATTAATTCTTTCCAAATCTGCTTTTGTACGGATAATGGTTGGACGAATAAAAATGATCAGGTTAATTTTTTCAAATTGATCTGTCTTGCTGCGAAACAACCAGCCTAGCAAAGGTAAATCCCCAAAACCTGGAATTTTGTCCTGGTCGCGTGCAATTTTTTCTTTGATCAAACCACCAAGTACAATAATTTCGCCATCTTCTGCAATCACGGAGGTTTTGATGGTACGTTTAAAAATCGTGATTGGGTTGGCTGTTGGATTCACAACATCACTTGACTCCTGGGCAATATCCAGTCGTATGCTGTTTTTTCCACTGATCTGCGGTTTAATTTCAAGTTTAATACCAACTTCCTTAAATTGGTATTCTGTTGTGGTAATATTACTCGCGCTGGTAATAGTTTTTGGTGAAACAGGTACTACAGAGACAACATTAATATTTGGTACTTCGCCCTCCTGAGGATTGTTAATAATCATCAATTGCGGATTTGCGAGGACATTTACGTCATTATTGTTTTGGACTGCTTTAACAAATGCTCCGAAGCTAAAAAATTCTTTTCCTCCAATACTGATGGTGTTTCCGTTCAAGACTCCAATTGTTGAGCTATCGGCAGCAATTGCCGCTGTTCCTCCTGTGGTGGCGTCTCCAGTGAAAGCACCTCCATTTGGAAATCCACCCGTAATTATTCTACCACTGTTAGTCGCTCCGGCGGCTTTCCAGTTGATACCTAAATTTAAACTTTTTGAAAGTGTGACTTCCATCACAAGCGCTTCCACATAAACCTGCATTCTTGGTACATCAAGCTCAACTATAATCTGATCCAGAGTTTTGAAGGCATCGGCCGGTGCAAAAATCAAGAGAGAATTCGTGGCTTCATCAGCACTGATTGAAATTTCGGACTGTGTTCCTGAAGCTACTGTTTTAGTCTGTGCTGTTGTTTCGAGCAACGGCTTTTCATCCTTCCGTGCAACCTCAGTGATTTTTCCTGTAACTTCTTTGAGCAGAGCAGCCATGTCTTTTGCAACTGCGTGCTGCAGATGGTAAAGTTTAAAATTACTGTGAATTTTCCCACTGTCCTGGTAGACATCGAGTTGTTTAACCAGGGATAGTATACCCTCGATCTCTATACGTCCTGCGATAATAATCAGGGAATTCAGACGTTCCTCTTCAATAATTTTCACTGGACTTGCCTTGGCGGTGTTTCCTTCCCCTTTTCCGGCAACCACTTTATCCGCGAATATTTTTGTCAGCAGATTTGCCATCCGTTTGGCCGATGTGTTTTCGAGCGGGATTAATTTTAGTTGCGTCTCTCCGGAAGTACCTTGTTCAGTGTCTAGTTTTGAAATCAGTTGAAGAACTCTATCGGTTGCTAAACGATCCGCAATGATGATCAACGCGTTCAATCGTGGTTCAGCAATTATTTTAACCGGACTGCCTGAAGCGGTTTTCCCTTCACCTTTTCCTGCAACCACTTTATCCGCGAATATTTTTGAAAGCAAAGGTGCCAGTATTTTGGCTGAAGCATAGTCTAATTGCTGCAGCATTATTTGACGGTTCCCCCGCGGAATATCAAGTTGATCTACCAGATCAATTATTTGCCCAGTTGTTACTGGGTTAGCAATAATTATCAGTGCATTAAAAGGAGCAAAGGGTACTATTTTGATTGAAGTCGTTTTTGGAAAAACTGTAGTAATGAGGGGAACCAGCTTTGCTGCATCAGAATATTTCAGTTCATGAATAGTTGTTTTTGCACCTTCAACAGGCACATCAACTTTTTCAATCAATTCAATAATTTCTTCAGTGGTATTACGGTTTGCGACGATAAACAATGAATTCAAACGTGTCTCTATCAGTAGTTTGAATTTAGTTGGCTTGCCGTTACGTACTAGATTTGAAAACAATTCAGAAACTGTTTTGTGAATTTCTGTGACATCGTTGTGAATTATCTGCTGTAAAGTGACAATCTGCTCCACACCTTCAGGCACGGAAGTGTCCAGCATATCAATGAGTTCCACAATACGGCTGACGTTGGATTCGGAATCGATTACTATCAACATATTCATCGGCTCATAAACGAGCAACACTCCTGTCTTGGAAAAAATTGGCTGTAATGTTGCCTGTATTCCCTTGAGGTCTGCGTGAAAAATAGGTATCAGACGCATAACATAGTTACCGCTTTTTCCGTTGATTTTTCCGCCATCATTTGAAATTGGTAAACGGGAAAAACGAGCGTCCGCCGTAGGAATTATCTCCACGACTTTACTCTCTTTTTTACGTACCATTGCCAATCCCTGACTGGCGAGAATTTTTTCAAAGAAGAAAAAAGCGTCTTCCGGAGTTACTTTGAAATTACGCGGGGCCGTGATTGACATTTGCCCACGCATATTTTTTTCTTCATAAACAAAAACTGTTCCGGTATTTTCCGAAATTATTTTGATGAATTCTTTGAGGATAATTGTTTGAGGCAGGTTGATGCTAACCTTTGAACCGCTGCTTTTTTTTGCCGCATGCAGTTCTACAGGTTGATAAATGTTAAACAGTAAGAGGCTCAGTAAAATAAATCCGGACAAGCAGGAATGTTTCCGGAAAGGCTTCGATTTTGAGCTAAAAAAGAAAGTCATGTATGTGTGGTTTTAAAATACTTTTAAATTCAGGATAGTTTATTTTTTGAATTCAGTATCCAGTCTGCACGTTCCAAATCTGCAGGAGTAGTGATTTTTATGTTCTGCGCTTCACCTTCAACTGTTGCAATAGTGCCTCCGCTTTTTTCAACTAATGACGCATCATCAGTAACTGTCCAGTTGTTTTCGACAGCCAGCATTGAAGCATACAGAAGTTGTTCAAAGAGAAATCCTTGTGGTGTCTGCACAGCAAATAATTCACTGCGCTCCACAACTTCAGTTTTTTCCTGAGTAATCCGTCGTATTGTGTCCACCAGAGGTAAAACCGGAATTCCTGCTCCGTATTCATTGGCCGCTACCAAAACACGGTCTATCAATTCCGTACTGCAAAACGGCCTGGCTCCATCATGCACCAGCACAATTTCCGGAAACGGTTTTTCCTGCAAAACCTTGAGTAATGCATTATGCACAGAGTCTTGACGGCGCTTTCCGCCTTCAACCAAAACAACTTCCTTTGGGATAATTTTTTCAAAAACACTGCGGTCCTGAGAAGCAACGGTCAAAAAAATCTTCCGAATTCCTGGGTGTTTTAAAAATGGTTCAAGGCTAAACTCAAGTATTGTACTTGTTCCTAAAGGAAGAAGCAATTTATTGTGTTCCTCCCCCATGCGGGTTCCTTGACCTGCTGCAACAATCACTACTACTGCATCCACGTTAGTTATTCATGCTGAATGTGTAAAGTTTATTGGTTCCACGGATAAGCTGTAACCTTGATGCTATTAGTTTAGCATCTTCTACATGATTTTTCGCTTGGTACCAAATGTCACGGTTTTCGTGCTTTTAAGAGGTTAAGCTAGATTGCTAAGATTATAAATGGAAAAAATATTTTACAAATATCTCAACTGCTAAGGCTAAGAAATATTGCTGCTAAAAGTCCAGATAAAACGAGGAATAATTTAATGTTACAAATTGAAAATAATATCAGACTTGTAAAAAAAAACACACAAACTAAACTATGTAAGGAGAGTATAGAGGAGGCTCACTGATTTATGTGAGTAATGTAAGTTGAAAGACCAACAGTTAATAAACCAATTTCACTTAAGGAAGTAGAAAATATGTCTGAAAAAACAGCATTCATCGGCCTCGGCGTAATGGGTTATCCTATGGCAGGATTCTTAGCCAAAGCCGGACACAAAGTTACAGTCTATAACCGCACCACAGCAAAAGCTGAAAAATGGGTGAAAGAATATGGTGGTGAGTTGGCATTAACGCCTGCGGAAGCAGTAACAGGCGCGGATTATGTTTTTGCCTGTGTGGGTAACGACGATGATCTACGTTCCGTGACAACCGGAGATGCGGGTGCCTTTTCCGGAATGGCTAGCGGAACAGTGTTTGTAGATCACACCACTGCATCGGCCAAGGTCGCCCGTGAACTTGCGGATGCTGCACATAAACTGGAATGTACTTTTCTTGATGCACCTGTTTCCGGAGGACAGGCCGGTGCGGAAAATGGGGTGCTGACCGTGATGGTTGGTGGTGACGAAGAAAGTTTCGCAAAAGCAGAGCCACTTATTCAAAATTACGCCAAGATGATAAAGCTTTTAGGACCTGTTGGTTATGGTCAATTGACAAAAATGGTTAACCAAATTTGTATTGCCGGAACAGTACAGGGTTTGGCGGAAGGTATTCATTTTGCGAAGAAAGTCGGACTTGACGTTGAGCAGGTAATTGAAACAATCTCCAAGGGTGCAGCTCAATCATGGCAAATGGAAAACCGTTACAAAACTATGAATGAAAATTTTTTTGATTATGGTTTTGCCGTTGATTGGATGCGAAAAGATTTGGGAATTGCCCTTGAGGAAGGCCGTTCCAACAAGGCACATTTACCTGTAACCGCACTGGTGGATCAATTTTATTCAGAAGTTCAGGCACTCGGTGGAAGCCGTTGGGATACTTCAAGTTTGATTGCCCGGTTAGAATCAATGAATAAGCAGAAAAAAAATTAAATAGTGGAGAAAAGTTTGAATATATTTGCAGGAAAAGTCCTCATAGACGGTAACTGGCAAGATCCTCAGTCCGGAGAAACACTGCCGGTAATGGATCCTAGTGACGGCAGCGAGTTTGGACGAATTGCCAGCGGTTCAGCCGTAGATATTGACCTCGCAGTTCAGGCCGCACAAAATGCGATGGATGGTGAATGGGGTAAAACTATTCCTGTGGAGCGTGGCCGACTCTTGCAAAAGTTGAGTGCACTGATTTTGGAACACGAAGATGAGTTGACAGAAATGGAAGCTCGTGATGTAGGAAAACCATTAACTCAAGCCCGTGTGGATGTAAAAGCCTGCGCACGGTATTTTGAGTTTTACGGCGGTGCCGCAGACAAGGTGCATGGTGAAACAATTCCTTATCTTGAAGGCTATACTGTGCTGACACTCCGTGAACCACACGGTGTGACCGGGCATATAATCCCTTGGAATTATCCACTCCAAATTATTGGCCGCACAATCGGTGGGGCTTTGACAATGGGTAACGCCTGTGTACTTAAACCAGGCGAAGAAGCTTCACAAACTGCGTTGATGGTCGGGGAATTAGCCAGACAAGCAGGATTCCCTCCGGGAGTTTTTAACATAGTTCCGGGACTTGGCGAAGAAGCAGGAAATGCTCTCATACATCATTCCGGAGTTAAGCACCTTTCTTTCACAGGTTCCACTGAAGTTGGAGCTTTGGTTCAACAAGCTGCCGCAAAAAACGCAGTTCCGGTGACATTGGAACTTGGCGGAAAATCACCACAAGTCGTTTTTGCAGATGCTGATTTGGAAAAAGCACTGCCTTTTCTGGTAAACGCCAGTATACAAAATTGCGGACAAACCTGTTCTGCCGCAAGTCGGTTGATAGTTGAAAGTTCAATTTACGAAAAATTGATGAACCGTTTAGCAGAAAGGTTCAAAGAGCTACGTGTCGGTCCTGCATTCCGTGATTTAAATTGCGGACCGTTGATCAGTCCGGAACAAAAAAATCGTGTGGAAAAGTATATAAATCAGGCAAAAGCCGACGGTTTAAATATTTCCGCAGAAGGAAAAATTATGGAAGATGCACCGGCGGAAGGGAATTATGTAAAACCAATGTTGATCCGTGATGTGCCTCCTGAACATGCAGTGGCGCAGGAGGAATTGTTCGGGCCTGTACTTGCGGCAATGCCGTTTTCCAGCGAGGAAGAAGCAGTGAAGCTGGCAAACGGAACTCCTTTTGGTTTGGTTTCCGGAATCTGGACGAATGATGGTGCGCGTCAGTTCCGGGTAGCAAAAAGGATTAAATCCGGTCAGGTATTTATCAACAATTACGGTGCAGGAGGAGGAGTCGAGTTGCCTTTTGGCGGAGTGAAACTCAGCGGTCACGGTCGTGAAAAAGGGTTTGAAGCACTTTACGGTTTTTCTGTTACCAAAACAATTGCTATACAACATGGAGTATGAAATGCGCTTAGAAAATAAAATCGCCGTTATCACCGGTGCAGGTTCAGGATTCGGTAAAGGTATTGCCATTCGCTTTGCCGCAGAAGGCGCAAAGGTAGTCATCGCGGATATTAACCTCGAGTCAGCAGAAAAAGTAGTTGCGGAAATAGGTGAAGCTGCCATCGCGATTGAGGGTGATGTCAGTCAGGATGGTGACGTTTTATCCATGTTTGAACGCACTCTCAAGCATTTTGGACGCGTGGATATTCTGGTTAATAATGCCGGAACCACCCACCGTAATAAACCAATGACAGAAGTCACTGAGGAAGAATTTGACCAGATTTTTGCGGTCAATGTTAAATCCGTTTTTCTGACTGCAAAACACGGTGTTCCGCTGATGAAAAAACAGGGACATGGTGTGATCCTGAATGTAGCTTCAACCGCGGGGCTGCGTCCACGTCCGGGGCTGGCATGGTACAACACCTCAAAAGGTGCGATGATCACTGCGACTAAAGCCATGGCGATTGAGCTGGCAACATTTAAAATTCGCGTCAATGCAATCAATCCTGTGGCAGGAGAAACGGGAATGCTTCATCTTTTTATGGGAGAAGACACGCCTGAAAAACGGGCTCAATTTGTTTCCAGTATTCCTTGGGGACGTCTAAGTCAACCTGAAGATATGGCAAATGCTGCACTCTTTTTGTGTTCTGAAGAAGCTGATATGGTAACGGGAACCTGTATGGAGGTTGACGGCGGACGCTGCATTTGAGATATTTCTGCAGAAATACTTTTTATGCCTGAATCACTTTTGATCATCACCGGAAATTGAAGCTGCCAATTTTCATAATACTGTTAATTTAACTGTAAAAATTTTGATGCCTGACGCTAATAAAATGACTGTCGCCTGTCTCGATTTTGAAGGTGTTTTGATTCCTGAAATATGGAAAGGATTGGCACGTCTCAGCGGGATTGATGAGCTGAAACTCACCACACGTGACATTGCAGACTATGATGAGTTGATGCGCTACCGTTTGAAAATTTGTGATCAGCACAAGCTGACACTTCATGACATTCATCAAGTAGTGGAGCAAATGGATCCGCTGGATGGTGCATTTGAATTTT
>Ga0233429_1002710_pt1 | contig 17934 bp, 16 predicted proteins | sample SI_118_April2016_3_FD_179879 | JGI IMG/M metagenome (GOLD analysis project Ga0233429, IMG submission 179879) | Seawater microbial communities from Saanich Inlet, British Columbia, Canada - SI_118_April2016_135_MG | ecosystem: Environmental > Aquatic > Marine > Inlet | place: Canada: British... | reverse complement strand
CTTACCAATTTTACTAATATCGGCTCTCATTTCTGGTATATCGCTTGGTCGCAACCTCTGTGGATCTTCTTTAACCACAACTTTTACTTTAGACAAACCTATTAGTTCATCTAACACAGCTTGCATGGTAACGCTTTGTCCAGAGCCAATGTTATACACTTCTCCTATCTCACCCTTATCCATTAATAATTTGTAGGCTTTGACCACATCTAGCACATCGGAAAAGTCTCTCTTGGCTGTTAAGTTGCCCACCAGAATCTGTTGTTGCTTGCCTGCTTCAACTAAAGCAATCTGCCTAGCAAAATCCGAAACGGCAAAGCCCACAGTTTGTCCAGCTCCAATATGATTGAAAGGTCTAGCCCTAACGATCTCTAAACCTTTGGCATTTGTGTAAGCTATAGCCAACATGTCTTGACAGATCTTGGAAACTGCATAGGGATTAACTGGACGTAAAGGGTGATTCTCACTTATGGGCAGTTCTCCCTCTTTGCTTAAGCCGTACTCATCTGCAGAACCAACAAACACAACTCTAGCTTTACTATTTAGCTCTGTCAGTGCTTGCAAAAAATTTAACTGAAGACGCACGTTGTTTAATAGTATCTTGGTCGCTTGCTCAAAACTATTACCCACTGTAGCTATTGAAGCCAAGTGATAAACTTGGTCTGGTTTAACTTTTTCCAAAAGCAACTTTGTGGCCTCGTAATCTGTTAAGTCAAGCTTGTGAATCTGTTCCGCCGGAAGCAAAGCATCTTTCCCATCATTACCAAAACTAGTGGCATGAAGTTCAATTTCCATTTCTTGAAGTAATAATCGAGTTAAGTGAGTTCCCACAAAACCTGTGCCACCAGTAATTAAAACAGTTTTCACCCTTGCCTTCCTATGCCTTGATATGTAAAACCAAGTTCTTTCATCTGCTCCAGATTAAGCCTGTTGCGGGTATCAAACAGCCACTGATCTTTACCCGCGTGTCTTAGGTTGGAGTAATCCATACCTATTAGCTCTGGCCATTCTGTAAGTAAAAATATGCAGTCTGCATCTTGGGGCAGTTTTTGCTGATCATCTACAACAATAAAGTTACCTGTCTCAAGCTCTGTGGCAAACACTTGTTTTACTGCATGGCTCTTTACCACGGGATCGTAGGCAACTACTTTGGCACCTTGAGATAATAGTTTGGGAATGAACTTGGTTGAGGGAGCTTCTCTTAAATCATCTGTGTTAGGTTTAAATGAAAGACCTAAAACTACAATTGTTTTACCACTAAATCCTCCAACTTTATGCTCATACTCTGCCAATAACAGATTAATTCTATTTTCATTAAGCATGTCTACTTTGACAAACAAGTTATCTGCCTCTCCAATTTCTTTTGAAAAATGCGCCAATTCTTTGACATCTTTGGGGAAACACGAACCTCCATAACCGGGACCTGGATACCAGTAGTGAGCTCCAATCCGTTTATCATAACCAATAGCTTTGACCACTTCTTCGATGTCTGCTCCACTTTTTTCGCAAATATCCGCCACTTGGTTAATAAATGTAATCCTAGTGGCTAGATAGGCGTTGGCTGTGTACTTAGCCATCTGAGCAGACTCTGGTCTAACTTTGACAATGGGAGCGTTGAGAGGAGTGTGAAGATCTTCCAAAACTTCAAAAGTGGGGTTGTTTTCTGCCCCAATCACCACTCTATCTGGACTCAAGGTATCTTGAACAGCTGTGCCTTCGCGTAAAAACTCTGGCAAAGAGGCCAAGTTAAACTTAACTTTTGTCTTTGATTCTATTCTTTTTCTAACTAGATCTAGAGTGCCGGGCGGGACAGTAGATTTAACAGCCACAATTGCATCTTCTTTGAGAAAAGGAGCTAGTGACTCTGCAGATGCAAATACATACTTGAGATCTACTCCACCATCTAGAGCAGATGGCGTCCCCACTGCGATAATAATTAAATCCGCATCTTCTATAGCCTTTTTATACTCTGTTGTAAAGTCAAGATTATTTTTCTGCTGAGTTTCTTTGAGCAGATCTTCCAGCTGGGGTTCATGAAAAGGTACCTGAGATTGCTTAAGCTTGGCGATCTTTTTTTCGTCTATATCCAGTCCATAAACCCTATGACCAAAAGAGGCGTAAACAGCAGCACTAACTACACCTACAAAACCTGTACCAATAACTGCAATTGTCATAGTAACCTTGAGTATATCACTCAAATCTGGGCATCGCCAAGACAAAATTAAGGGTTCAAAAAGATCGCCTCAAGCTCGCTCATAGAAAACCAGTGGTGATGCCGTATTGTCCAGTCTATAAGAGCCAGAGTATCTTCATAACGATCTTGGCTCCCCATCACTACCACAACCACATCTTCTGCAGGTAGTCTAAACTGGCTCATCAGAACTTGACCTGCCTCTTGAGTTGTGCCCGTTTTAATTCCTACTACTTCATACTCTCCACCCAATAGCTGATTAGTGGCCTGAATACTATGAATAGCCTCTCCAGAAAAATCGGAAATAGTAGTTTGACGAAGAGAAACCATCTGTCTAAGATCTTCATCTGCCATCACAGCTTGTCCGAGTACAACCAAATCATGAGCGGTAGTTTTTTGATTTCCAAAATCAAAGCCTGCCGGATCTGCAAACTTGGTTTGAGTCAATCCCAGCTCCTGGGCTTTATTATTCATAGCCAATACAAAACCTTCTTTCCCAGCTGGATAGTGATTGGCCAAGATGTATGCAGCTTGATTTGACGAAGTGACCAACATAGCTTCCAGTAGATCTTTGACTACCAACTCTTCTCCCAGTAAAAATAGTGGTTTCTCCGGCAGAGTGAGATCTGCTTGATCTACTGTGAGGAGTGTATTTAGGGTATAGGTATCTTTGACTACCAGTGCCGACATTAGCTTGGTGGTAGAAGCTGGAGGCCAAGATTTATCTGCCTGCTTGTTGTATAAAACTGTTCCGGAATCAAGAGCATAAACCAAAGCGATTGGAGCTTGAACATCCAAACCTGCTATATCACTTTCATTATCTGGCTTAACAATAGGCACTTTTATATCTGGGGGAGAAGGCAGTATTGGTAAAGCCCGAACAGGACCCAGCTTCATAATGGCCAACACACCCAGCAACAAAACCACCACACTACCCAGATAGCTCTCCTGCTTTCGCGATAAAGTCATATACTCATCTTAACTCATTTGAAAGGTAAATTGTTTTATATATTCTTCTGATGATTGACTTTCTTCAGGGAAATTAGTATTATAGGCTCTATTCAAGGTGAAAGAGCAATCTTGACGTCACTCAATGCTAACAAATGCTAAAGTGAGAGACACCTTGGGTCAAACTTAATCCATAACCGAATGAAAAACCGCTTTACCGGTTTTTTTTATTTTGATAACAACTTTAATTCTTTTTAACTTCCTACCTTTTTCAAAGATACCTAAAAATTTTTCTACCGATTCAAATGAATAATATATCTCTCTATTAATACTTCTAACATATTGAAAAGTTCCAGATCTCTCCACGATTGATCTAGCATATTTAAATAGGTCTAATCTACGATGAGTATCTTGAATACTTCTTTTTTTACCAAGTCCAGAAATATGCCTCCAACCATCTCTAGTTGCATGCACCTCTTTTTCTAAAGCAGGGCAATAGACAGGATTTTCTTGCCATTACTGATAAAAGGTCTTCTTTGTTTTATATCTATGTTTGTTTAAGTGATTAAGAAAGGATTTTTGATTCTTGGGCATTAACCCGAATTATATACGAAGCTTTTAGCCTATCAAGATTCAACTTTGAGCCCTAGCTCCTTAAGTTGCTCTGCAGAAATAGTGTTGGGTGCATCCATAACAGAAGTTCTACCTGTGGAAGTCATAGGGAACGGCACAATTTCTTTGAGAGATGTTTCACCGGCTAACAACATGACCAATCTATCTAAACCTAAAGCAATCCCTCCATGTGGAGGTGTGCCCACTTTAAATGCAGATAACATATGTCCAATGCTGTCTTCTATCTGTTCGTCTGTATATCCCATGGTTCGAAACGTGCTTTTCAAAACTTCTGGATCGTGGGCTCTAATACTACCCCCTCCAAGTTCATGTCCATTACAAACCAAGTCGTACTGAGTTGTAAGAATTTCTCCTACTTTTTCTCCTGCAAGATGATCTTTAAGATATTTTTCCTGAGGTTGACTAAAAGGATTGTGCGTAAATGTCCAGCCACTTTTACCATCACGAACTTCTGCTACATCTTTTTTATCCACTTCTTTAAAGAAAGGAAAGTCTACTACCCAAGCAAAAGCTAGCTTGCCGGCCTTTTTCTCACTCTCTGTTCTAAGATCAAACTTGTCTTCACCATATTGTTTAATAGCTTCTTTATAAGTAAAAACTGGAAACTGCTGGTCTCTCAAAACTCCACCCACTTCTTGCACTACAGTCTTGACCATTTTCTCAACCATCTTCATCACCCCATCCCTGTCTACAAAACTCATCTCTAGATCCACTTGGGTAAACTCAAAACCCCTGTCTGCTCTCAAATCTTCATCCCGTATACACCGGGCTATCTGATAATACTTTTCAAAACCTGCGGTCATAAGTAGTTGTTTGTACTGTTGAGGACTTTGAGGCAGGGCATAAAACTTACCTGGTTGAAAACGACTAGGCACTACAAAATCACGTGCCCCTTCTTTGGTAGATTTGGTTAACAAAGGTGTTTCAATCTCTACAAACTCTTGACTATCTAGCTCTTTGCGTATTTCCCTAGTTAGGTCCGATCTCAACCGCATGTTTTTTTGAAGTCTATCTCTACGCAAATCTAGGTATCTAAACTTCAATCTGCTTTCCTCGTTTACTTCATAGCCATCTGTGTCTATGGGAATAGGTAGTTCTGCAGACAAATTTAAAACTGTATAGTTTTTTACTTCTAGCTCAATAGCTCCCGTTTTTAACTCTTTATTAACTAGCTTTTCTGGACGATCTTTAATCAAACCCTCTATCTGGACCACAGATTCTGGAGTTAACTCACCCATCTTACCCACACCCACACACTGAATGATTCCAGACTTATCTCTTAGGTCAATAAAGGTCACCTTGCCATGATCTCGCTTACTATCTACCCAACCCTGCAAAACCACTTCCTTGCCCACTTTTTCTGGAGTGGAGCCAATCATTGTTCTTTTCATATCTATCCTCCTGGTATGACAAGTAAATTGTAACACGAGTAAATAATTTGGGGATTGCAGTAATATGAAGTTGTTATAGGATTGTTAATCATTAACTTGATTGAGTTATTTTGCTACACAAACACCTATATAACAACACGGAAATATGCTGATAAGAAATAGAGAAGTGCCACAAGCCATTAGAGTACTTGAAAAAGTTGTCCCCGATTCTGCATTAAACTGGCATAAAAATAGTTTAACAAATACCACTCCAGATAATGGACAAGTCGTTATTCGTTTTGAAGATAGGCACAATGTTGCCAAAGGCGAACTAAATGTAGATCATCATATGGGAGCACTTGGTATTGCCAGAAATCATCCCTTGGTAAAACGACCTTATGACTGGAAGTATTCGGCAGCTTCCACCATATTTGCCAGACTCTTAATTGAGGAAGTAATTCGAAAACAAGACGTATTGTTGATAGCAGATAAAACACCACTCGTCAAAGATTGGGACCAATATCTAGGGTTAGTAATTTTTACAGCTTTCCAGCAACATGGAATAGATGGGGTAGCAAAACTACTACTACAAACCAAACTAGTTCAGACAATGTATGAAACAGAGTTTTTAATCGTCTCATCCGAAAGAGAGCATGTAATTAAACCAAAAGAGTGTGATGAATTTCCCTCTTTCCAAGCTATGCTATTTGAACCAACCACAAAAGATTTGTCTCCTATAGTCATCATCGATGCAGCGTGTAGCCAAATTCCTAGAAAACCAGATGTGATGATTGGACAAAGATTAATTTACCTTGCACTGACTTCTCTTGGAGTAGATCTACATAAAGGAGTGATTACCATTTTTATAACCAATGCACCAAAAAATAGTCCTCCCAAAAAACCCAATACCAAAACTTATGAATATCTAAATAAAACACATGCTTTTGTAGGTATTTTTAAAATACACGATGACTGGACAAATCAAGATGAAGATCTAACTAAACTTACTCTCACTCATCAGGCTATCACTCAACTTTTTATGCCCCACTTCTCTTGTACAGTTAGTGACTCGAGTAGAAATAACTTACTGATACTCTCGAGAATGACTACTCCTAAACGCCAACAAGTCTTATCCCTTAACCCAAATTGCCCTAATCATTCTGTTAGGGGTGACAGCGACAGACCTTTACCTGCTCACGATATATATCATTACATCATGATGAGAGAACTACTTGAATATGGTTACAAAGAGTCCAAAATGTTTTCTCATGGAGAAGCCAGTTTTTTACATCCAAGTAAACTAACTAATAGTTAATGATGCTAATTAAATAGTTCAGCAACTTATATACTTATCTATATTGACTTTTTACAAATATGAATAGAGATTTTACCAAAAACTGCTCAATCAATCAAACCCGATCTTTTTTGCCACCAACTGGAGATTGGTTTTTTCTCGCCAGGTGTTTATATCCAACATACAAACTAGATTGATAGATGGGTGAGATTCAATTTCGGGTGCTCTAAACCCATGTCTCCACATCAAAACAGGTATCTGTTCACTAGAGTCACTACTTGGCTTTACAAACAGCATAAGGTGCATATTTTCCTTACCAATCTGTCTCACATGCTCCAGCTTCAAATCTTTAATTAAAAATACCGGCTGGGTGTTTTTCTTTCCAAATGGCTTGAGTGTCTCCACCAGTTTTGCCGCCTCCAAAGTGACCAAATCGTGTGGCAATTCACAATCTACAACCATCTTGTCCTGGAGTAATACTGAATCTATTTGTTCTTTGGCGAGTTTCTGAATTTTTTCTTTCACCTCTGCCACCATATCTCTCTCAAGACTAAAACCAGCTGCCAATGGGTGACCACCCAAGCTTAATAGATCCTTTTTAATCTGTCTTAAAAACTCTGTGATATGGACTCCTTCCACAGATCGCACAGAAGCCTTGGCTACGTTACCATCTCCTTTTTCATTTTTTGCTGTACCAATCACCACTGCTGGTTTATAAAACTTCTCCATCAAGCGTCCTGCTACCAAACCTATGACCCCTTCATGAAAATCATCATGGTGAACTACTATAATACTTTCTTCAGCTTGTTCTTTGGCCATCTCTACCGCTTTCTCCATCAGTTCATACGTCAAGTTCTTTCGTTCTTGGTTGACGCTTTCCAAATTCTTGGCTATCTGTCTAGCCTGCCTACGACTACCTGTGCAGAGCAAACGCAAAGCATCCAGTCCATGAGCCATCCTGCCCATAGCATTTATTCTGGGTGAGATGATAAAGCCCACTGTCTGTTCTGTAATTTTTTCAAGCTCTACTTTTGCCAAATCATATAGTTCCAGCAAACCAGGCCTGGTTGTTTGTCTCAACTGTTCTAGACCATGAAATGCAAAGCTTCTATTAGCGTCTTGCAAGGGCACTTGGTCGGCAATTGTGGCAATTCCACACAGGTCAAGTTGCTTTACCACCAGATCTTCGTCCTCTTTAAGCTTCGCCACCAACTCTCTCATTAACATCCAGGCCACCGTCGCCCCGCATAATTTGGTGGAGTGAACTATGGCTACTGCTTTAGGTTCTATGCTGTCTCCTGCTTTATTTTTTTCTAGCTGATGATGGTCGGTGAGGATAACTTCAACTCCCTGCTCTGCCAACCACTCTATTTCTTCGTGGGCAACAATGCCATTGTCTACAGTCACGATGACACTGGGATGAAATTTTTCTATGACTTCTTCCAAGGCTCCACGACTTAAACCATAGCCATGCTTTTGTCTGCTGGGAATATAGGGCATAACTTTGAAACCTAGACTGTTTAGAGTTTGCCAGACAATAGCGGAAGCACAGATGCCATCAGCATCATAATCCCCGTAAACTACTATCTGTTCCCGACTCTCTTTGGCTTTAAGTAATCTTGCCAGAGCTTTTTGAATTCCTTTGGCATCGATACCCACCTCACTGGGTGACAGTTTGAGTGGAGTAGGGGGGTGAAAAAATTTTTTCTTATCTTCAATGCTACGCACCCCAAGCAACACCTCTTCTAGTTCTTCTAGCGAAGAGGGGAGTTTTGGAAATTTTAGACTTATGTTCATAACCTACATAGCCTACCATAGTCAGCTTGATAGTCTATAATTGTTATCAGTCATGCCATCATTAACCAAACTATCACTACCACGAGAAGTCATTTTCATATTAGACAAACTCCAGTCTGCTGGACATGATGCCTATATTGTAGGCGGAGCTGTCCGCGACTTGATAAGATCTGCCAGTGCAAGTGACGAGGTTAAAAAAGAGGATCAAAACCCAGCTCTTTCCCCCTACTCTTTCGACTGGGACTTGACCACCCAGGCTAAACCAGAGGAAATAAAAGAGCTGTTTCTAGAAAGTTTTTACGAGAATGATTTTGGAACTGTTAGCATTACACTAGAAAACTTGTGGGAACAGATGCGGGTCTCTCCTCCATATAAAGAGGCTTTTTCAACTCTACTAACTGGACTTAATGCCCCTACTCCACCCAAGTTAATAGATCTAGCCAAAGCCAAGAAGGTTCACGTATCTTTACAAGATGGCGAGATTAATCAAGAAGAACCAGTCAAACCCAGAGTTCCGAACTTCGAGATCACCACCTATAGATCCAAAGAGTTGTATGAAGATGGTCCTCGCAAACCTAGCTCTTTGAGTTGGGGCGAATCTCTGACAGAAGATCTAAATAGAAGAGACTTTACTATCAATGCCATGGCTCTATCTATTCCAAAAGAAGTAATTCAGGATCTTTTGGCAGAAAGTAATGAGAAAGATGCCTTAACTGTCACCCTAGCACCAGAACAGTTTGAGATTATTGACCAACATGGCTCTCTGGATGATCTTCATTCTAAACAGATTAAAACTGTGGGAGATCCCGATTTACGCTTCAAGGAAGATGCTCTACGGATGTTAAGAGCTATTAGATTTGCGGTCCAGCTCAACTTCCAGATAGAGGACCAAACCCTGCAAGCTATCACTAGAAACTCTGGTCTTTTGACCCAAATTAGTATGGAGAGGATTAGGGACGAGTTTCTAAAGATGTTAGCTAGTTCCTATCCAAAAAAAGCCATTGAGTTACTAGACGAAACCCAGCTCCTGCCCCATATCTTGCCAGAGTTGCTTCAAACTAAAGCTGTGGGTCAAGGTGGTCATCACACCACAGATGTCTGGACTCATGCTCTGGACGCCCTCCAAGCTTGTCCCTCACTAGACCCAGTGGTTAAACTGTCTACTCTACTCCACGACATCTCCAAACCAGAAACCAGCAAAGAAATTAATGGTCAGATCACTGCTTACAACCACGAAGTTGTGGGGTCTAGAGTAGCTAAACAAGTAGCTCGCAGACTTAAGCTTTCAAACATAGATAGTCAAAGAGTATTTATCTTAACTCGTTTTCATATGTTCCATTACCAACCTCAAAACTCCGATGCCTCTATTCGCAGGTTTATGCGTAAAGTGGGTCTAGAAAATATCGATGACATCCTGGATCTGCGAGAAGGTGACAGACTGGGTTCTGGAGCTAGAAAGACTAGCTGGCGACTGGAAGAAATGAAACAGAGAATGATTGAACAGCTTAATCAACCACTAGATGCTACAGATCTGGCAATTTCCGGTCACGACCTCATTAAAGATCTGGGCATGAAGCCAGGACCAAAGATAGGGGAAGTGTTGAAGGCACTGCTGGAAAAAGTGTTAGATGAGCCGGAGATAAATACTAAAGATAGTTTGTTGAAACTAGCAAATAATATTGATCCGACATAAATAGATTTATAATTGGGCTTAACTGATCTATTTTGATCTGATATAATTTACTTATATGAGTGAAGAAAATCAAAAAGGTCTATCAATTGCTGATATTGTTTTTAAATATCCTGATATATCTAGACAAAATTTACTAGCACTAGTCGCAATAATGCAAAGGTATAGTGCTCATGGTACTCAAATAAGTTTTAGTGGCAAAGCTCTAGAAAGATTCACACATCTTAATGATGATGAAGCAACTATAGCCCTGGCTATTGAATACCTATTCAAATTAATTGAAGATGGAGCATATATTGATCACTATATTACATATCTAGCTGTTATTGAATTATTAGCAAAAAACAAAATGCCTGATTTGAAAACACTTATTAATAATCATGATGAAGTTAGTGCCTGATTTCTCAAGATAAAAATTGATAAGCCAAACTGGATCCCCCCCGCCAGGGCGGGGAGGATGACAGAAAGAGAGGACAAACTCAAGCGAGGATGACGCACCCAAGATTGTCATTCTCAATCTCGACAATCCGCCAGCCGGCGGAGGCGGATTATCGGGGGCGGGAATCCATGACTAAATCTTTTCAAACAAAATTTTAGGAGCGTCCAAAATAAACCAACTCAACTCGAATTGGCAATTTGCATCAAGTTTATTTTGCCGAGCGAGCTTTGATACTCAAATAATATTATTTCTGGAGCGAGCGCCTCCATAAATTTTAGTTTAAAAGATTTAGTTGGCGAATTACCAATGTAATCTACTAAAAGAGGAGTTATTTAAATCTCTTTGTCCACTCGACTAGTAGCGGTACAGCTGTGAAGCTACTGGAGTAGGTGCCAGTGACTGCACCGATCAACAAGGCTGTGGAGAACCATTTAATGGTGGATCCGCCTAGCAGTACTAGAGCCAACAACATAACTATAATAGTGACCGAGTTATTAATAGATCTGGTTAATGTTTCCAAAACTGCAGTGTTGGCTAGTTCTTCAAACTGGATTCTAGGGTGTTTGCGGTTTAACTCCCGTATTCTGTCATAAACCACAATAGTGTCATGCACAGAAAAACTTAAAGTTGTTAACATGGCAGTTACAAACAACACATCTACCTCTACTCCATAAAAATGACCTAGTAAACTAAAACTACCCAAGAGAATAAGTGAGTCGTGGAACATGGCCATGACGGCTGTGACACCAAACTTTAACTCTTTAAACTGCCTCCAGACATAGATAGCAATAATCACAGATACCAAGGCAATGGCTACGATAGTTTTAGAAAGTAGTTCCTTACTAATACTGGGACCAACCGACTCAAATCTTAATACTTCTGCTGCTCCATACTGCTGGGTGAGCTGGGTTGTAAGATCACTCTTCTGCTCTTCACTTACTTCTTTGGACTTAATCATAAACTGGGAATCCCCAGATTTTTGAACAGCACTTAAACCAAACTCTTCATCTACCAGCTCATCTACTTGAGCAAATGTTAGGTTTGTATTTTCTGGTAGTTTAATCTCTATTAAAGCTCCACCTACAAAATCTATAGAGGGCTTTAGTCCGTATTTAAAGAGTGAAAAAATACCAGGAATTAAAAATAGCAGAGAGATAGCAAAATAAAGGTATCTGTACTTCAATAAGTTCATTTTGTTCTTTCCCTTACAAATAACCTAATTAAAGTTCTAGTGATGACCACTCCAGTAATTAATCCCAAAAGCACTCCTATCAGGAGAGTAATACCAAAACCTCTCACTAGTCCACTGGTATTTAAAAATGAGAAGTTAAAGGGGTTGATTAAAACTAGGGCTGTTAAAATAGTGGTCACGTTGGCGTCTTTAATACTATCCCAGGCTCTACCAAACCCTAGTTCCATGGCAGCTGCAAAAGGTTTGCCTGCTCTCATTTCTTCTTTCATCCGTTCAAAGATGAGAATATTGGCATCTACTGCCATTCCTATAGATAGAATTAGCCCAGCAATACCAGGTAGGGTCAAAGTTACTCCCAATATCTTGTAGATAGCCATAGTAAACATGGCGTACATCAGTAAGGCAAAACTAGCCAGAACACCTCTAAAACCATAGACCAAGATCATGAAGCACATCACCAAAGCCAAACCAATGGCACCTGCTCTAACGCTTAAAAATACAGATTCATTGCCCAAGCTGGCCCCGATTGTTCTTTGTTCTAGGACTTTTATAGGTACTGGTAATGCACCTGCATTTAGCTGAATACTTAATTGTTTAACTTCTTCTAGGGTAAACTGACCAGTGATGACAGCCTGCCCAGTAAGAATGGGCTGCTGGATGGTGGGCGCCATGAGCAAGGATTGATCTAGGAATATGCCCAACATTTGGTTTTCATTGTCTGTAGTGATCTCACCAAACAACCTGGCGCCCTCTTCGTTAAACTGAAGAGACACCTCTGGCTCGTTGGTCTGAGGATTAAGAGCTGGTTGAGCTCTCTTAAGCTGAGCTCCAGACAAACCAGTATCTACAAGCTCCATACTAGTTTCTAGTCCTGCAGAATCTGTGGCAAGCTCTTGCTCATCTACTTCTGGTGGTATAAGTAGTTTAAAATCCAGTTGAGCTGTTTGACCGATTAATGCCAAAGCTTGGGCTGGATTACTCACACCTGCTAGCTCGACCATTAACCTATACTGGCCATAGTCATCACTGGCCTGGACTACTGGCTCCGCTATACCATACAGATCCACTCGTCTTAAAATTACTTCTCTGGCAGACTCCAAAGCTTGTGCCTTATCTTCTTCCTGGATACCACTCATATCTGCTTCAAGTACCACTTGCATCCCACCTTGAATATCTAATCCTTGTTTAAACTCAAATTTTTTATCTATAGTTCTGCCCAAGAAAGTAAAATGAATTCCTGATGTACCTAGGTCTGTATCAACAGACCAACCACCAATATCAAACTTAACCGGCAAAGATTCCGGCAAAGATATCCAACTGGCCACAAAAAACAAAACTAAGATAACTAGAAATCTTTTTATACTTTTCTGTTTCATCTAAATATTTCTATGCTCTGGCTGGCAACTTTCTATCTACAAACTCTTCTTCACTGCCTATCACCATCACTCGTCCCCCATATAATACATCCATCACAAAAGGATCGCGTCTAGTTTTTCTAAACTCAAATTCTTGAACGGTAAATACAGCGTAATTAATCTCTCTCTCTTGCTTAGCCTCGGCTTCTTTCATCAGTTGCTCTAACTCTGGCAAAACTACATCACCTATCACCAAAATATCCACCTCGCCTTTACTGGGCTTACTGCCACTTACAAACTTACTTGAAAACATAGCAAATTGAACTTGACCCAACTTTCTTCTATATTTACGAAGCTTAACGCCAAGTCCTGTAGTTTTGGCTACCATCTGTTCAATTTCTTTATAAAAAGGATAGTTTTTGTTTAAGTAGTAGTAGACTCTATTACCTCTTTGCTCATTCTTAAGTAATCCAAAACCTACCATCCGCTCCAACTCACGTCTGACTGCATTAATCTCTTCCTTTATTTCTCTGGTTATTTGACGCACATAATACATCTCTTCAACTTGGATAAAGAAAAGATTAAGGATTTTAACCCTAACTCTAGAGATCATGAGGTCTTGCAGTGTCGTCATATAAATTCCATTTTGGGCAGAAAAGTGCTAGTACTCTACATCTGTAGTTGTATCAAGCACACTAATCCAGATCATACCACGAGCAAACTCTACCGGCTTACCTTTGGCATCATTAAACACCAACTCTGACTCTCTGGTTTTTTTACTCCAAGTAACTTTTTCTACCCCACCATTTTTAAAGACCAAGGCGTTACCTCGACCAATAGTGGTGTACAACATGTGTTTAAGCTCATCAATAGGTCCTTTTTCTTTTGTCAACAAGACCACCACATTACTGGCCAAAACTGGTTTGTTGTTATTTAGATCTAGATGAGCCTCATCACCTTGGGTTCTAGCATAACTGTTGGTTGTAGCATCATACTTCCAAGAAACAGAGTACTGGCTGTATCCTTCCCAAAAATCATAAGCGATGCTACCGACATCACCAGATTCTGGCTTTTCATCTTGGAATGACCAACCGGTATAGCCTTCATACCAATCCATCGGTTCATAGACTTTTCGACCATACTTTCTTTCTGCAGACATGTTGGTCCAGTCTCTATCTGCAGACACTTCCCAAAGTCTTTCTGTACTGGTCTCCATAGTATGTTCTGTAGCCAAATCTCTATCTTCTCCCAGTCTATTGTAGTTTCTCACAAATGTTGGATAACCAATTGAGAATTGATTAAGATCGTTCTCTAAACTCCAGCCATACTTGGAAATCTGGCCTAAAGCGTCTGCAGGACCAGATAAGTTTGCCCCACCTACATGAACGTACATTGGCTCATTAAAACCTGATGCCCAGTCTACAAAGTAGGTTCTGGCAGATCGTATGGGAGCTAAAATAGTATCTTGTTTTTGAACGGCACAAAGATAGATAGGCATGAATCGAGTCACTCCACCTTCTGCAATGGCTTCAAAAACCACGTCTGCTTTTGAAAGTCCAGATTGAGGTCTGGCATCTACTGTGTTTTCGATCATCACAGCCAAAGGTCTTCTTTTTGCCCAAGCTGTTTGCTCTGTGCTGGTGTACATAACTCCGTTTAATGGACAGACTTGGTCTGCTGGTTCACTGGGATCAATTTCCAACAACAAACCCAGAGCTGTTTCATCATCTCCTTCTTCTACCTTGGGAGATGAACCAAGCTTGGTTACATCAACTCCACCACCAGTAAAAGAAAAGACTGCAAAAGAACTGACAGAAGAAACGATATATATCAAAAGTAATATAAGTAAAAATTTTCTAGACATGAACACCTTTCATACGCCGCTACAACTCTTTTGTTACGGACTAAATAATTCTAACTCAAATACCACCTGATGCCAAATAGCAGAATGAGCATCAAACACGTTATAATAATACTCCAAAATAGGTCTTTTTTAATATATTTGGTATCTACCAATATTTTTCTGGTTTTAGAAACTACAGTTTTCTCCGGTTTTTTTGGGACCTCTTTAGGTTGGACAGACGCCACTCTCTGTTGCTTTTGTTTGGCCAGTTGCTTTTGTTTTCTGGTGCGTCTTTTTTTAATTGCCATACTTCAATGATTTGATTAATATACTACTAGACTAAAGAAATTATTACCCTCCAGATATCTCTGGCTGTGATCAACACAATCATAGCCATCAAAATAATATATCCTCCGTAATTGAGATACTGCTCCAACCACCTTGATCTAAATCTACCCACAATTCTTTCTATCAAAACAAACAAAGCTCTGCCTCCATCCAAAGGAGGAATAGGCAAGGCGTTTACAATCGCTAGATTAATAGATAACATTCCAGCAAATGACAGTATGCTCAAGAAACCTTGTTCAAAAAAGCCACTGGTCTGGGCCTGATGAACAATTCCCACAGGTCCAGCAATATCATCTGGCACTTTCCCTTTAGTAACTGCATCTACCACTGTGTCTCGCAGTACGTCCAAAATGAGTTGACCAAGAGCAAAAGCCTCTTTCACTCCATACTCGGCACTTCTAAACGGCATCTGCCAAGCTGGGTAAAAAATATATACCACGTGATCGAAAGCAACTCCCATAGATCCTTGGTTTTCTGGTGTTTCTTCGTCAAGTCTTAAGTAAACTGGATACTCTATAGCAGACTCGCTACAGACCAAGCCCCGACAAGGACCTGTGGTAACCAGTATCACTTCTTGTCCTTTATATTCACCTATTACTTCTATAACTTCATCCACTGTCTGAGTTTTAATTAAGTCACCCCCTGCTTTAAAACCCAAGATGTTTACCTCTGTGGGGATTTGTGCGGCTTGAGCAGGAGAATCTGGAGCAATTAAACTAATTCTAGGAGCCTCGATTTCCTGAGGAATGCCTAGTTGTCCAAAAACAATGGTAAAAGCTAAAATTCCAAATACAAAGTTGGCTATGACTCCTGCCAAGATAACGGCTAACCTTTTAAGCGAACTTGCATGGTAAAAATCCCCGGCTTTTGGAGATTGTTTAGGATCTGGATCTTCCCCCTTCATCCGCACAAATCCCCCAAATGGAATCCAATTTAATGAAAACAGCACTCCTCGCCATTTAAACAACTTCATAGCTCTGGGTGGATAGCCTATACCAAACTCCTCCACCTCAATACCAGACCAGCGAGCCAATGCAAAGTGTCCCAGTTCATGAATAATAATCAGAAAAGATAGAACCACTACAAAAATTAATGCTGCCATGGAAGTACGCCTCTTTCTTATAAATCTAACAACTCCCGCTCTTTACTTTGGGATATTTCATCAAGAGTCACATTTACTTCCTTGAACTGTTCTGTCAACATATCCAGCTCTTGCTCTATATCGTCCTCGCTAATCCCTGCATCACCCTTCATATCTTCCGTCTCTCTTTTAACTTCCGACCTAATATTTCTAAGCATCACCCGCCCAGCCTCTATTTTCTGGTGAAGCAACTTCACATACTCTTTGCGTTTTTCTTCTGTCAGAGGTGCCACCACAATTCTGATAATATCTCCATCTACAATTGGATTAAAGTTAAGTCCAGCACTAGCAATAGCTTTTTCGATATCTGATAAAAGAGATTTATCCCAAGGAGATACTACTAACAGGTCTGGACTAGGCACAGATAATGAGGCCAACTCTACTAGCTTCATCGGTGCACCGTAGGCCTCAACCACCACTGGATCCAGCATCTGAACCGAAGATCGTCCAGTTCGCAACTGACCTATATCCTGTTTAACATGATCTAGGGTTTTAGCTGCTTTTTTCTGGAAGTCTGAAAGAGTATCTGGCATTGCACAGATTGTATCAAATAATCAGGATTTATATAATTGGGTATATTTACCAATCACTACTATTTTGGCTCTGCGATTCTAATATTGGTCTGGACGGGTGGGAAAACTAGATTGCGGCTGGGTTTTTCAAACTGACTTACTTTGCCAGATAAAACATCGATCTGTTCTCTCAAACTTAAGTCTGGGGGAACGGGAGTTATAGTTGGGGTAGGTTCTGGAACTGTCGTTTTAGTGGCAGGTTGTTGCCCTCCTACATTAAGCAGTAGATAAACCCCAATTATTAAAAAAGCCAAACCAATAACTCCAACCACAATTATCTTACGTCGATTTTTTACTAAATCTACCACTTTAACTTCTGGTTCTACTGGTTTTTTTTCTTCTTCAGGCAGATGTGGTCTACCAGATAAAATAGGATCTTCGATCGTAAACTGAGTTTGGTTGGGAAGGTTATTTTTGTTTATCATTATATGACCGATGCTAACTCACTTAAGTACTTCAAGGTTTTAATTAGATAGGCTTGAGTGTTTCCCAATAGCTTGGCACCCGTTCTATATATATCCAGTCCATTTTTTCTTTTGGGATCGAATGTTAGTTCTCGTTGTTGCTCATCCTCTGCCGACAGTTTAGCCAGTACAGATTCAATGTCCAAGTATGCCCTATCTCTTTGAGCTATCTTGGCTTCACTAAGTGGTAGATCTGCTTGCTTGCTTTGAATCTGTTGATAAATTTTAATTGTTTCCAGTCTCAAAGAGTTCAAGCTTGAGTAATCTAACAAAAACAAAGCTCTGTAGGAAATGTTGGCAGAATCTGCAATAAGTAGATCAAACTCATCTGCTGCCAGGTTGAGTGAAGCTCTGTCATTGATACCTGCTATTAAAACCAAGTGATCTTGATAAGCATGAATGTGGTCAATAATCATATTGGAAATCTGCGTCTGATCTGTAGGGAACATATCTTGGGCTACCACCACATAGTCATGAAGTAGATTGAAGTAGGTAATTAGAACATCTGTTCTCTGAACCATGGCTTTTTTTGCAGCGGTCAAAGTAGCCTCTACACTAGAGAGTGTGCCCAGTTTAACTTGCTGATTAACCGCTACTTGATAATCTTTTTCCACAAACTTGTATGACTCGATTTGCTGGACATATAGATCATGCAGG
>Ga0233429_1002708_pt1 | contig 17939 bp, 8 predicted proteins | sample SI_118_April2016_3_FD_179879 | JGI IMG/M metagenome (GOLD analysis project Ga0233429, IMG submission 179879) | Seawater microbial communities from Saanich Inlet, British Columbia, Canada - SI_118_April2016_135_MG | ecosystem: Environmental > Aquatic > Marine > Inlet | place: Canada: British... | reverse complement strand
ACAAACTGAGGCATCCAACAGGGAAACGAGGCACCGCCCCAAAAATCCTGGTAGGATAGTGATGTCTCGCCTTAGAAAAGGCGAGGGTAACCCATGCTCTTTGATATAAGCCCAGACTTTCTTGACTACCTGTGACCGCAGGAGGGGCTCATGGCCGACCAGAAGGCCAGACTCTCGTCGGGTTGTAGGGGGGCAGAAATGGGGATGGGGAATGGGCTACCTTTCTTTTCATCGGGTGCTCCTCTTTTTCTGTATAGGTGGACGCGAATTACCGGATAGATAATATGCGCCAACTTTCCCCGAAGTAAAGAGGCGATCTCCTTGCCCTCCATTTTCTCCTGCACGCGTATTTCCTCTTACTTTCCCCGGCTCAATTCGAACAAGATGGGCTCGCAATAGCCGCTTGAGACTGTCTGCTTTACTGGAGAATATCGCACTTTATTCGCACTTCATGTTGAGATAGATTTTTCCGGTCATCCATTCGTCGTCGATTTTCTCCTCCGCGGACACGCTTCTTTTCGCCGTCCTTTTCTTTGCCATGACCCCTTCCTTCTACCGGATGAGCACCATCCGTCGTGTTTGCCCCTGGATATCTGTGGACAGACGGCAGAAGAACACCCCGCTACCAACCCTTCTTCCATCTTCATCTGTTCCGTCCCAAAAAACCTGGTGTCGTCCTGCCGACTGTTTCTTGTCGACCACATTTTTAATACGTTGGCCAGCCATATTATAGATGGTTAGTTCCACTGAGGCTGCTTGTGGAAGCTTGTAAGCAATGGTGGTCTGCCCGTTGAACGGGTTAGGGTAATTCTGCTCAAGCGAAACAGCCGTTGGTCTAACGCTGTATCTCTCGTCTATAACCGTTCCTAGCTGCCAGGAATTCCATCGGTACACACCCCACGGGGTGGCTGCATACACCATCGCTGGATCGAACGGATCCACGGCCACATCATTGATCCAAGGATATCCAGCCAGATCATCGCTAATCACACGCCAGGACTTGCCGGCGTCTCTCGTCTCGAGCAGCTTTTGACCTGTGACGAAATAGATTTGGGCGGGATCCTGTGGAGCAAAACGAATCCTGGGTTTGAAGATGGGACTGGGCTCCAGAGGAACACGCCTATCCCACGTTCGTCCCTGGTCCTCTGAAATGTAGAGTCCTTCCAAGGTTGCGGCCCACAACCGGGCAGAATCCAGAGGATGCATCGCCAGGGCCGAGATTTTCTGGCCTCCTTGCACCTGCCCGGCGTACTCCCAGCTCAGACCTGCATCCCTGCTCTTCCAGATACTATCTCGGAGAGAAGCATACAAAGTCTCAGGATGGCGAGGGTTCAGGACAAAAGCACCAATATCGGGAACCGAGTTTCGATCTTCCGATAATCCACTATGCCGAACATCCCATGTGCGGCCATCATTGGCGCTACGCCGAATGCCCACACCGTGGCCAGCGATGTAGTAAACCCCCTCATCCTGTGGGGCTGAGATGATGACCGAATACGAATCGGGTGCTCCCACTCCTGAGATCCTGCTGATTCTGTTCCAGGTTTTGCCGGCGTCTGAGCTATATGTATAGGATGCACCCAGATGGGCGATCATAACTTTTGGTTGGGTCGGGTCCTGGAACAATACGTCGATGATGGATAAGAAAGTCGAGGAAAACGATCCCATTTCATCATCGGTCTGTTTTCCCCAGTTCGTACCTCCGTCCGTACTGGTAAAAACAACCGGCTGCAGCCAACCTTTCTTGTCTTTGCTGCCGGATCCCGCATAAAGCGTTCCCTTTGCATCGAACACGACCGTCCCCACTGAAGCGGAGACCTCAGGAGCCGGGACTTCTGCCCAGGTATTGCCTTGATCTTCGACACGCAGGAGCAACCTGCGGTTGAGCGTATTTACTCCCATCAGGAAAACCTGATCCGGTGCTTGAGGATGGGGCAGGATGCGCTCAATACGGTTCACGCCTGATCCCACAGAGATAGGCTCCCAGGTTATCCCGCCATTCCGGGATCGAAAGGCCTGGTTCGAGTTCCAGGCAAAGAGTAATCCCAGATGCTGCGGATGGGCTACCAGGCGTAGTACTCCTCCCCTGGCTTCTACAACCTGGACCCTTTCCCAGTTATTTCCGCTGTTGTTACTGTACCAGATGGCATTCCCCTGGGTTGCATATGATCCCTGTGAATGGTGTGGATCTACCTCTCTCACGGTCGCATATAACCCCTGTAGGCGGTGCGGGTCCACGGTGATGCTCCTCCATACACGGTCGAGGGGTTGGTGGGTCCAGGATTTTCCCCCATCTGCACTGTGGTAGAGGAATCCAGGAGACGATGTGTGCACAGGATCCCATCTACTTCCTGCGTAAATAACCCCGGGATGTGTGGGGTGCACCAACACGAACTCGATGTCCCGGACTGGGGTCTCCTGCCATGATCGACCGTAATCCTCAGAGATCACCAGACTATGGCTATGCACCCCATATAATTTTCCCGGATGGACCGGGTCAGTGGCCAAGAGGTAAGCGTCAGAGCCAGGCACAGGGATGGACTCCCACGTCATCCCTGCATCAGAGCTTGTGAGCACTTCTGATCCCGAGGTGTAGAGAGTGAAGGGATCCACTGAATCCACCAGAATGTCTCTGCCGACCATCATCCCCGTGGGACTCCAGTGCTCACCCCTATCCTCACTCCGCCAGACCCCATACGGTGTGGTGGCATAGAGTATCTGTGGGTTGCCGGGGGCAAATGCCAACCCCTTCACGTCCACCTGCCATCGTTGGTCCAACAGTTCAAGGGATTGCCAGGCACCCGTATGGGCATCGGAAACCGGAAGAGGTATCTGCATGGAAAACGTCTGTAGAGCACTGTGTCCCCGATTTCCCCAGACATCCTCAGCTCCCACCTCGATTAGGTAGTCGCCTGATCCTGGAGCAACCCAGGTGCCTTCGTAGTGTCTGTCCTGCTTTCGCAGCGGAATCTGAGCAAGCTGGGTGGTATCATTCGACGTGTAGACCATGGCCCACGCGGATCGGATCTGGCTCCCCTCCAGGATCTGGCTCTCTGGCAAGGTAATGCGGATGACATGATCCTGATGGGTCAGACGGAATTGCATCACTCGCGGCGGGCTTGGATCCCATCCATCCTGCACCCGTATGGACAGCGTATCTCGCCAGGTTGCGTGTTGGCTGCTCACGACGAACTCAAAGTTCAGCTGGGTACCAGGCATCAAGCTCGACGACAGGAGAAATTCCGGCGCATATCGGCTCATGGCGGGTGTTTTTTCGAGACTGAAAACCATCGCCGTGTCGCCGATGGGAACCACCCCTTCACTCAGCGGATGCAGATGAAACGTGAACGCCTGTAATAACTCCGGATAATCCCCCGACAGACTCAGGCCGATTCGAATGAATTCCCCTGCCTGTGCCTGGCCATCTTCATTACCCAGGGAATCGATGATTACTACTTCCTGGACAGACTGCCTAGGAGATACCGCCGTGACGGAAACTTCATGTCTGATTATCCGCGAATCACCGGCGTTGATCTCTATGAATAGTGCGGCAGTGTGACTGCCGGCAAAATCTGGTTCAAAGCTGAAGCGAAAGAACCTGACCCCGCTACCGCTGGATGATTGCTCTCCCACGGCAAGTCCATGGAACTGAGCTTCTGAACCAGTAATTCTCATTAATGGGTCATCTGTTCTCAAGTGTACGGTTAATTCACCTACATCATGCACTCCTTCATTGACCAGCATAAACCGACAGGCAAGACTTTCACCGGCCACAGGAATCCCATCTCCGTCAGCGTCTGCTATGTTGAAATTCCGTACATCGATGAGCAGAGGGGGAATCTGGACCTGCATTATAGCTTCACTTTCTTCCAGACGGATCCCCTCTATGCGGGTCCAAAAACCTCCGTCTTCACTATGGGAATCTGGATTGGTCTCCTGGGTAAAGGCCTGGTAGTGCATCCCATCAAAGGGATCGGTTGCATCGCCGAGATTGCCGCCATGACGTTCGCGGTAACCTCGATTGTGCGCCCAGAAATCCAGATTATCTCCACCGTGCCGATTGTCCGGATTTTGTCCCAATGGATAACCCGCATCCTGCCATCGGCCATCGGCGCATTCCAGATCCACGACCCATCGTCCCGGTTTTCCCTTCTCACTGGGTTGCCAGGAGATATGCCAGATCAACAAGCCTTCTCGGGGGATATTGCGATCATAATGAGTACTCCTGCGGCGTCGATATTCACATAGGAAATACTCCCCCCCGGTCAACGGCACTTTGAAAACCTGTCCTTGTAGACCGATATCTTCCAGACGGATCTCCTCCTCCTGCGCGGAAATGTCTACTAGGGCAACCCAGCCCAATCGCATCCGGCTCCAGGCGCAGAAACTGTTCGGGCCATCATTCCCATTCCAGCCAAACGCTCCCCAACCCATCAATCCCCAGGCACCGATTCCCGCAGAATCCTCTTCAGGAGGAGCATCTTTCTTCTGTAGAAAACCTGTGTTGTAGAAATCGGGTAAGCCCAGCACATGTCCATATTCGTGGCAGGTTACTCCCACCGCTTCGGCAAAAGAGCGTCCCTGCTGGATCGTTCCGGACCGGGGGGAGATTCGGATCGGGGCTCCATTCACGCCGAGATCGTTGGTCTCGAAGCTCACAAAAAAACCCAGTTCGGCAATGCCCGTCGCCGGACCCAGCAGGAAGTTGTTAGGCGCGGAAGGTATAATGACAAAAAGAATATCTACAAAACCATCATCATCCCCTGAGTTAGGCACTCCGTCGAACCCGTCATTGTCGTACTGGGAAAAGTCGATGTCTTCATCTGCCTGTTGAAGTATCTCCCCGTTGAATTTGCCGAAACGCCCAGGGGTGATAGAATCTTCGGAGAGAAAAAAGGATGCCGGATGCTCAGACGCGTATAGCTGGGGGGCAATCTCTCCCCTCACACGGAGTCGATCAAACGACATCGTATCATAGAAATGAGAGAAGCTACCGGTTAGCTCTGGATCGAAAATATCCTCACTCCACTCCGGCACTTGCCCCCAACCGGGTTCTTCATCAGCGAATTGGGCAAAGAGGACGATGGCGTTTCGGGTGCCTTCGACACGCAACCGAGCGAGTTTGGTTGCTCCTCTTGGGTCCATCCCTATCTGCTCTTTGGATAGGGAACCGGCGCAAAGAAAATCGCGAGCAAGCGTTAGAGAGGGACTGCTCAAGAGAAGGAGGGATAGAAACAGGTAGGATTTCATCTGATGGGTGGTACCCCGAAACCCAATCAAGTTGAGTATGCGCACCGGTTGGGATATGCTGCTATGGTACTGCCCTTCATGAAGCTGTACATGGGAATCATTTTATTAACACCAGCTTCTGTATTGCCACCTGCTGCCCCGTCCGCAATCTACATATATATATTCCACTACTCATTTCCCGACCGCTATCATCTCGCCCTATCCAATGCATTGTATATGTTCCTGCTTCACGCATATCCTTTATCAGTGTCATTATCTTCTGACCCGCTAAATTGAAAATGGAAAGATCCACATCCGCACGGGTTGATAAAGAAAAGCGAAGCATTGTTTCACTATTAAATGGATTAGGATAGTTTTCCATTAAAAGAAAAGATTCTGGCACACTCAATTCCTCCTCAACCGCCGTTGCCATTTGAGGATGCAGCAACCGTAAACGCTGATTCCCCTGTATGCCGGTCCAAATACTTTGCTCCCCATCGGGCCATATCACCCGTAGAGAGTCGGCCTGAGAAACTTCTCCTAACCCAAAATGGAACCATGGTTGCACCTGGCTACCATACCCATAGCTTGACTGTAGTTCCCGAATCTGTTGCTGGCCATCCGCATGCAGTTCTACACGAGCCCCTAATCCATGCACATTGCTTGCTACCCCTTGCAATTCAATCTGTAGCCATGATGCTAGTTTCAACCTATTTCGATAAAACGTGGTTTGTTGGGCATCCGCTATCAGCACATCCTGCATACCATCTCCATCCCAGTCTCCCCAAGTCAATGCACGTCCATTGCTTTCAGATCGTAAACCCAACAGGTTCCCTATTTCAATGAAATTTCCATCTCCCCGGTTGTGATAGAGTTGATCGCCTTTTCCTGTTGAATCAGCCCCTGTTAGAGCCAGATCCAAATCGCCATCGTTATCATAGTCAAAAAAGGCAGAGCCTACACTATGCCCCCCCAGGTCTACTTGGCTGTCCTTGGTAAAGTGGACAAGCTCCGGCGTTCTCAATAAATCACCTGGCGGCCCATCATTACGCCATAATATATTTTCCCCGCTCTCATTGGAGATAAACAAATCCAGATCCCCATCCCCATCATAATCCCCGAAGAGAGCACCTACTTCGGGAGGGGCTGTTTCCATATCTCCTGCGACATCCTTAAAATTACCCTCCTCATTGCGATAGAGCTTGCTGTGCCAGTGATTAGCCACGTAAAGATCTGGATCGCCATCATTATCATAATCCCCAATAGCCAATCCTCTGCCATTATAAGCATCATCTAAGCCCACCAAGCCGGCTACTTCTGTAAAATGACCTCTATCGTTGCGATAGAGTCGATTCATCCCTGTTGTTGCAAAAGCGGCATTGACCAGGTAAAGATCCAGATCCCCATCATTATCAAAGTCGAAAAATCCAGCACTTCGCCCTGAACCCGAATCTGCTAAACCTTCTGTATCTCCTTTATCCACGACCAGCTCTTCTGTGATATCCTCAAAGTACCCATCCCCCTCATTGCGAAAAAGGCGATTCATGCCACTCTCTTTACTTTTTCCTTGGTTTACTATATAAAGATCTAAATCGCCATCCCCATCATAATCCCCGATAGCAAATCCTCGTCCCTTATCTCCATCATCCACTCTAGCTAATCTCCCTACCTCAGTAAATTCCGATCCATCATTTCGGTAGAGTTTATTGGCAACTCCAAGGCGCACCAGGTAAAGATCCAGATCCCCATCATTATCATAGTCGAAAAATCCAGCTCCATTGCCCAACGTGTCCGCTGGCTGAGGAACTCTCTCAAAATATCCTTCTAGGCAAACAAATCCCACATGACGCTCCAATACAGGACTTACTATCTGATCCCTTCCATCCTGCAAAGCGAAGTTCAGCGTATAATCTGCTTCCTCTTTGGGTTCCCAGGTCGGCATGCTTATTTCCCGTACCTCTCCAGCATCCAAAAAAGGTTGGATAGAAACGAACTCAGCTACTACTTGCTCTCTATTTAGGATCTGATAGGTTGCTTGGAAGTCCTCTGAACGCCGGCCTCCCCTGTTCTCGATCAACAGCCGTGGCTGTAGTGTCATCTGTGACTGTAGTGGGTCTACGCCAAGCACCTGCACGCTCAATTGAGGATGAGAAATCTGGAGTAGGAAATCCATGCTCTCATTTACCAACTGATTGCGTGTTTCGCTCTCCATGTGGCTCAACCCAAAGGGAAGATATACCACACGGTATGTCCCATCATCCAAGCGCAGCCCTGCCACTTGGTCGTTCCCATCGAGCAAATAGGGTTCAGCTGAGGAAGTAAGTTGATTGAATACCAAGTGCGACACAGCCTGGGATATTTTCTCACCTGTTGTAGCATTATACAACGGCACAAGAGAGGCAGGCTGGATCGCTTCAAATCCAAGTGCAGAGGACAATTCTTCAGGCAAGTTTTGATGAAAAGAACGGCTAACAACCAGTACATTGCCACCTTGTTCCAGAAAGCGGGTCAGCGCTTGGTGTATTGAAGTGTTTCCTCTACCACTCATCCAGACTACCGCTTTTCCCTCTCCCATATATTGCCTAAGAAGGGCATCGCACCATAGCTCCTCCTGGCTGGTAGAAAGGAAATTGGTCTTTATTTCTCGAGTAGCTAGCACTTCCTCCATAAGTTGCCGAGAGGCTTGGTCCTCATACCCACCCACCAAGACCGGTTCCCACTGTGCAAAAGGCACATCCAGTTGCAGCGAAGATGGAGCAAAGAACACAGACCCCGTCGAACTATGCACCCGAGGTACAAGCATCACGGATGTTCCTTCAGGCATCTTTACATAGCCAAGAAATATTCCATTAGGCTGAGGTTCCAGGGAGAATTCGTCAATTATCTTCCTTTGCGTTGGACTGAAGGCCACTAATTCAAGCGCCGCTACTTCTCCCTCAGATATTTCTACTTCTACAGGTATCTCTTCATCCGCAGAGGCTACGGCCTGATTATTAACTATCTTTCCGCTTCCGACCATCCCCACAGCTACCTTGGGCAGGGATTCGGATATGGGTTGTATGGGTATTTTTATCTGCTCTCTGCTCCCCTGTAGCTGGACCTCTATAACCACTTCCTCTCCCGGAATAGCTTCCGGATTTAGGGTATAAACGGGGAATTCCAGACGGCGTCTTCCTCCAGGGGGTATATCGAAGCGTCGGGTAAGGTACCCCTGGTTTTTTCCATCCTCCCAGGTAGGGGTTAATTGATCTTTATCCCAATGCAGCGATACTCTCACTTCCTCATAAGTGGTCAACAACCCATTATCCACTTCCACGATTAATTGGACCGACTCGCCGGGTTGTAGTTGTCCATCTCCGTTGCCGGCGCGGGCTCCCTGAGGCGTGTCGTCAAGCTGTAATCCGCGCAACAGCAACCCTCCACCCCCTGATACCACACCCGCTATCACTAATCCAACGCTCGCCCCCTGTAATTCAAGAGCACCATCTGGGATTTTAATCACAGCAGTTACCTGTGGATCAATAATCAATCCGTACCAAGATTCTCCTGTATCTATCTCCTGAAAAACTATGGGATCTCTATTACGTCCGAAGCTTCTTCCCATGGCCATTCCGCCCTGCACAAGTAGTTCACTTTGCTCCGGGTCTATTCCTCTATGTAATCGATCTTCTGAGGCAACACGGATCTCTGTTCCCCAGTAGAGTATCAAAGATCCACTCGGCTTTACCTGAATGTCACCATCCATGATCACTACACCCGCCCAGTGTACCTCTTCTTGGATTTCGCCAGCCCAACGCGGGGGATCTATTTCTACTTTCATACCCGTCCCTTGACGCTGTATACGTAGGGAGAGGGGCGTTACGGCTTCTACCGAAAAATCCCCGACACTGGAGATTCCCGGGTTGGAATGCAGGGATAGTTCGGTTCGTTCTACTCCATCAAAGAGATCGCCAGCATCTCCCCAGTTCCCGTTGTGTGCGATGGCATAATCGGTATCGTGAGCCCAGCAATCTAAATCGTCTCGGCCATTTAGGGGAGCTCTGCGTCTTTCGTCTCCCTCATACTCATAAAGACCATCTGCGCAGACCAGGTCCACCAATTTATTCTCTTCAAAGGCATTGCCGACTTTTGAGGGTTGTACGTGCCACACTAACACCCCTTCACCAGGTAAGTGGTGGTTGTAGTAATGGGCATTTCGTCTCCGGTGCTCTAATAATAGATAGCCGGGCTCAGCTTTGATCTCCTGCTCTTTATTCGATTGGCTTATCAGATGTAGACGTGGCGGCAGAAAAATCTTGAAGATATATCCCCCTTCAAATAGATCATCAATCAATCGATCTCCTGGCTTCAGCACTTCCACCAGGCGCTTATTGTCAATACCAACCCAGCCCAACTTTTCCAGGCTCCAGGCGCAGAAACCTACAGGACCATCTTTCCGAGTCCATCCATGCGCCCCCCAGCCCATCAATCCCCAAGCACCGATTCCAGCACTATCCTCTTCTGGAGTCTGGTAAACCATATCATAGAGATCAGGCAGGCCAAACGCGTGACCAAATTCATGCGCCATGACTCCTACAGTCTGGGCAAAATTACCTATTCCTCCCAAGGAACCCCGACTCATTACTCCGCTGATCATTATAGGGCTGCCATCTGGGGTATGATCCTTTGTCTGGAATTCTTGGAAACCCAGACCGGCAATACCGGTAGCACCCTCTTTAATAAAACCGTAGGGAACTGATTTTAGGAGAACGAATATATAGTCCACTATTCCGTCATCATCTCCTGAATTGGGTATTCCATCTGGTCCATCATTATCATATTGCCCAAAATCCACTTCACTATCCACTCGGACTAGCACCTCCCTGACATAGCGACCGTATTCCCCTTGGGAACCAGGGCTTGCATAAAACGAAGTGGGCTCCGAGAAATCAAAGCGATGGGGTAAAACCGTTCCAGTAAGTGAAAATTGGCCGAAAGACATGGTCGTGTAGAAATGGGTGAGGCTACCGGATAGATCTGGAGAGAAAAGGTTGGCCGCTAAGGAGGGAATTACAATGCGGTCTTCGGGTTCATCGGCAAATCCAGCGAAAATAGTCAGTGCGTGTACGGAGCCCTTCGACGCCATCTTGGGAGGGCTTCCGGGCAGCATCACCTTGGCAGCCGGGTCTCCCGAAGTTCCAAGATGGTGTCCAGCACAGATAAACCCTTCTTCCGCATATAGAGGGTCTGTCCTTAGCCCAACCATCCCGATGATGAGTATCAGAACTATCAGCAAGCGCATAAAGCCTCCTCCCCCAAAAATGTGGAAGAAATCGAGGATTAGCCGTGCTAAATATTGGGATTTTACTGTATTTTTAATGAAATCGAATCCCTTGGAGAAAACAAATTTATATTTATTATTTTTAATAAATTCACTACCTTACACTTTCTCCGTCGTCAAAAAGGAGGATCTGAAAAGCGACGGAAATGGCTTCGATTTCATTGAGGAAGAAATCCTGGAAACGCGCAAGTAAACGGGGACCAGTACACGCGTGCGAAGAGGAGCGTCATTCCCTCGGTTCTGCGATTGGAAAAGATGGCCATGATCACTCCTGTCCAGCAATACTTGATCTTCTAATTCGCCGTTGTTCGTTCTTGGAGGAATTGGGCTACAGTGATGTTGCCCAGACATTGGAAGCGCGCCGGGAAAGTATGCGCAAAATAGAGGAAGGTCGAGCATACACAGAAGCGCATCAGCAGAGGATTGCCGAGAGCAAGCAAAGGCGGACACCTTCCAGGCGGCGCCACTGCCCAAAAAAGTCTTGACACTGTTACAGACGATCTCGTTCATGGGATGAGATCTCAGATTAACCTACAAAGCGAGTATAGAAATGCAGGAAGTCGAGTTCCTCCATCTTTTCCTCCGCGTCGGCGGATCCAGTCCCGCGCACACCCACCTGTTCTCGTTTTTTGCTGCGTAGCACGCAGGCAGAACAGTGGAGATCCGTCTGTAGTCTCATTTCCCTGTAGAAAGTTTCCTGTCGTCCGAGAAATCGGACATTCCTGCCTGTTTGCTGCGCTCAGCGACATGCACAAAAGTACCCTTGTGTGCGAACACCGGCGACAGGAGGAATTGACCGAATAGCTCAGTAACGGAAGGGTCATTCTCACCGGAGGACTCTTCTAGGTTGCCACGGCACAGAAGGTGTCGTGGGGTTTTTTATGGGAAAAGGGACATGGAAGAGAGCATTTGGCTGGTAGTCTACAATCGGGATTCGAGAAACGAACTCATCTCGGTAGAATGTGAGACGCACGTCGGCGTTGAGTGAGCCGTTTGATCGCCTACTTTCAGTACCCGGCATTGGGCAGACGAGTGCGTTGTCTTTGCTGGCGGAATTGGCGGTCTTGCCGACGGATATGAAACCGCCTCAGTAGGTGGCACACGCCGGGTTGGACCCCAGGGCTCGCGAGTCGGGCACCTCGGTGCACAGTGCCGGCAAAATCACCAAAGCTGGCAATGCCTATCTCCGTGCCGCGTTATACATGCCGACCTTGACGGCGGTCCGCCACCAACCCCAGGTCAATGCCTTTCATGCCAAGCTCATCGCAGCCGGCAAAAAACCGCTCCAGGCCATCGTGGCCGTGATGCGAAAGTTGCTCCATGCTATTTGGGGTATATGGCAATACAAAAAAGATTTCGAGGGAGAAAAATTCTATAAAACCCCCGCATAAAACCCTTTACTTTCAACAGAGTATCTGCGCTGTAGTGTCCGTGCTAGCCGCCGCGACTGATTCTATTAGGAGACGTAAGTGTTTGTTTTCCCGGACTCAAAGCCTCACATAGGACGGAAAGACATACGGGGATAAAACCCTCGGAGAAAGACCGCCGCGGATTGATTCCCCATAGAGCGTGTGCGGCGAAGCGGTTCCGTGCAACAGGAGGGTATACGGAATGCCGCCGTGCAACACATCGACTACACGCATTATCCGGAAAATCGGAGGGGTGCGGATTCTACTGTAGGGCACTCCGCATACCCCCTTTATCGTTAGCGCAACAGAAGCTGGCCAATGACAGCGGCCGAAGCAGGGAAGCGGAGAGTCGCTTTTCCACGACCAAGGGCTCGACCAAATAGCAGGCCACACAGGGTTGAGGAAAGGCCCGGATGTACGATAACTCCCGTTTATCGAAATTCTGATCACCCAAATCTCTGTAAAATAGACGCTCATACGCTGCGAAAGGACTACCTAATCTGCAGCAGTAATGTCGTCTACGTCACTTTTTTAGGGAAAATTGGGGGCATTACCCGGAACAAAGGAAATTCCTATTTTATTGAAGATCAGTCACTTATGAGGAAATTTAATTCGTTATTATTCTTCTGTATGGGACATAGATACCGTATCAAGCAAAAATGTCCCAAAAATGTCCCAGAACGAGGCAAAGGGTTATGGGCCGAAGCCCATAACCCTTTGTTTTTAATGGTGCGCCAAGAGGGGATCGAACCCCCGACCCGCTGATTAAGAGTCTATCTCGGGGGAGTTCTGCAAGTTGTTGACATTGCATAACTTCGGCGTAATCTCCTGATCCCACTACACTTCCCCGTTACCTTGCGTTATCGACGATGGTGTAAGATTAGGCACCAAACGGTCACCAGGCGCCGGAGATGGTCACCAGATGGACACCAGTGACAAGAACCAATAGGTGCACCATAACAAAGAGCAGAATGTTTTATGGCAACCACGAATCCTCAAAGATCTCTTTCCAGTTGTATTGAGGAACGGGTAGCATATCCGGAATGCAGATAGCCTTGATCCCGAGATAGTATTTCTTCACGAGTTCTTCAAGAAAATCAAGACAACCATCAAGATCAGCGAACGAAGGTGAGCTTACGTTCCCAGTCAATACTCGCTTATCAAAATGGGCTATTTGCTTGTCAGCGAAATCCTCCACCGTCTGCGCTTTGGCCCGTAGTTGGCATAGATCGCCGCTGACGATCGCTGGATCAACGTGACTTCCAATATTCCCACCAAACAAATCCTCAAACTCTTTCTCTGCAAAAGGTCCACGATGGATGGAGCAATATTGCGATTTTGAGAACACCTGCGGATTGCCGATGATTTCCTCAAGTAGGCGTGCAAGTGAGATACTGTCTTTGTGGCTCTTCACCTGCCGACGTATAGCTGTTGCTCCCAGCGCAGCATATCCATTACCCAGAAAACTGTAGAACAGGCTGGGTTTGTGAATACGAGGATTGTCCTCAATTATATCCTGTACTTCCCAAAACACATAGCGCTGGAGTAGCGCCCCCTGGAGATCCTGGTGTATTGCCTCTATCCACTTGTCCCACTTTCTAAATTTCTGATTCATTCGGCGCCGCCTTTGTTCTCCTGATTTTTCCCGTGCTTCTGTACGTAGATTTTGCGGATGATGTTTATCTGACGTATAATTTATTCCAGTTATGGCAGATTAGCTACTCTGAACTTCCGCAAGCAGGCAAGACTTGGGCAAAACAGAAGCGGAAACTCGACGCGAACTCATCGACCAGAAGCTGCGCCTGGCCGGCTGGAACGTCAGCGACCCGTCCCAGGTCGCACAGGAACTGGACATCGACCTGATCGGTGCAGGCCTGTTCAAGGAAGAACCCAAGACCAAGTACTCCGGCCACCAGTTCGCCGACTACGCCCTGATACAGCACGGCAAACCGATTGCCGTGGTCGAAGCCAAGAAGGCATCCGTCAGCGCGCAGTTGGGCCAGGAGCAGGCCCTTCAATACGCCCAAAACCTCCAGCATATCCACGGCGGACCGATTCCGTTCATCTTCTATACCAACGGCTACGACGTTTACTGCTGGGAGCCGGACTTCTACCCTCCGGTCCAGGTCCCCGGCTTCCCGACCTACGATGACCTGGAATGGATGCAGCAGCGGCGGGAAGCGCGCAAACCGCTCTCTGTCGAACTGATCGATACGGATATCGCCGGACGCGGTTACCAGATCGCCGCCATTCGCTCCATCCTCGAAGGCGTCGAGGCCAAACGCACCAAGTTCCTGCTGGTTATGGCCACCGGCACCGGCAAGACGCGTACAGCCACAGCCCTGCTCGACGTGTTGATGCGCGCCCGCTGGGCCAAGCGCGTGCTCTTCCTGGTCGATCGCATCGCCCTGCGGGACCAGGCCCTCGACGCCTTCAGGGAGCATATCCCCTCCGAGCCGCGCTGGCCGGAAAAAGAAGATCAAGGTTTCGTCACCGAGCGTCGCGTCTACGTCACCACCTACCCGACTATGCTCAACCTGATCCAGCACGACACCACGCCCCAGGACTGGATCTCGCCCCACTTCTTTGATGTGGTGATCGCCGATGAGAGCCACCGCAGCATCTACAATACCTATAAACAGGTACTCGACTATTTCCACGCCATCAAGCTGGGACTGACGGCCACCCCCCGCGACCACATCGACCACGATACCTTCCAGCTATTCGACTGCGGCGCGCACGATCCGACCTACGGCTACACCTTCGAGGAGGCCATCGCCCACGATCCCCCCTATCTATCGGACTTCGAAGTGCTCAAGGTGCGCTCCAAGTTCCAGTTGGAGGGCATCAAAGGAGATCAACTCCCTCCAGCCCTACAGAAACAGCTCATCGCTGAGGGCAAGGACCTGGATGAGATCGACTTCGAAGGGACGGATCTGGAGAAGAAGGTGACCAACTCCGGCACCAACGCGCTGATCGTGCGGGAGTTTATGGAGGAGTGTATCAAGGACGAATCCGGCACGCTGCCGGGCAAGACGATCTTCTTCGCCATCTCCAAGGGCCACGCCCGCCGCCTGGCAGAGATGTTCGATCACCTCTATCCGGAATATCAAGGCAAGCTGGCGCGCGTGCTGGTGTCGGAGGATCGGTTCGTCCACGGCAAGGGCGGACTGCTGGATCAGTTCAAGACGCAAGACTTCCCCCGCGTAGCCATCTCCGTGGATATGCTCGACACAGGCGTGGATGTGCCCGAGGTGGTCAACCTGGTCTTTGCCAAGCCGGTCTACTCCTACGTCAAGTTCTGGCAGATGATCGGCAGAGGCACCCGCGTGCTGCCTTCCATCCCGAAACCGTGGTGCAAGGAGAAGGACCGCTTCCTCATCATCGACTGCTGGGGCAACTTCGAATACTTCCAGATAGAGCCGAAGGGCCGCGAGCCCGGCGAGCAGGTTCCCCTGCCAGTGCGGCTGTTCAAGATGCGGCTGGATCAGTTGGAGGCGGCTCGACAGACCGGGCAGGAAGAGGTAGTCGCCACGGTCATCGAGGAACTCAGAGCCGATCTGGCGGCCCTTCCCAAGAACAATGTGGTCGTCGCCGAAGGACAGGCTCATTTAGATCAGGTGCAGCCGGACAGCTTCTGGCAAGGGCTGACCGACGCCGATCTGTCCTTCCTGCGATCCACCATCGCGCCTTTGCTGCGCGCCCGTTCCGATGCCGACTTCAAGGCGATGAGGTTTACCACCAACGGAGTCGAGCTGCGCACAGTTCTTTTGCTGAACCGTCAGGAAGCCTTTGACACCATCCGAGAGGAGATAGTGCAGCAGGTGGCCGAACTGCCTCTTACGGTCAACCTCGTCGGCCAGGAGCGCATCCTGATCGAAGCGGTGCAGGCCAACGCCTGGTGGGTCGGCATCCGTGACGAGAAGCTCCGCGACACGGTCGAACGACTGGCTCCGCTGATGCGGTTCCGGCAGCAGCGCAAAGACCCGATGATGATACTCGACCTGACCGATCTGGTGCAGGTCAAGGAATGGGTCGAGGTGGGACCCCATCAGGAGCGCGTCAGTGTTTCGGCCTACCAGGAGCGGGTGGAAGCCCACGTCCGCGAGTTGCTACAGAGCAACCCAGTCCTGCAAAAGATCCAACAGGGAACAACCATCACCGACGATGAGATCCATCAGCTTTCCCGCCTGCTGCGTGAGCAGGACCCTTACTTGACCGAGGACCTGCTCCACCAGGTCTATGATCACAAGGCGGCCTCCTTCATGCAGTTCATCCGGCACATCCTGGGTCTGGAGACGCTGGAGAAATGGTCGGAGACGGTCACCCGGCAGTTTGACGAGTTTCTCGCGCAGCACAACACCTACTCTCAGCTGCAAATCCGCTTCCTTCAGACCCTATGCACCTACGTGCTGCAGAGAGGCAAGTTGGAGAAAGCAGACCTGCTTCACGCTCCCTTCACACAGATCCACCCCAACGGAGTGCGCGGCGTATTCCCAACGCAAGAGATCGACGAAATCCTCACCTTTGCCCGGCAACTCGTAGCCTGAACAGGAGACTTAATGCTCAACGCTTCCATTCGCTCCCGTGTCGATGCCCTGTGGGACAAGTTCTGGTCCGGTGGCATCGCCAACCCGCTGACCGCCATCGAGCAGATCAGCTACCTGCTGTTCATGCGGCGTATGGACGAGATCGACCGCAAGAAGCAGGAAGACGCCGAGTTTCTGGGCCAACCCTACGCATCGATCTACGCCGAGAACGAGGCCTACCGTTGGAGTCAGTTCCGGCACCTTCCGGCCGATGAAATGCTGGCCCACGTCCGCGATAAGGTCTTCCCCTCCCTTAAAGCGCTGGGCAACGAGGACATGCCCTTTGCCCGGTCTATGCACGACGCCATCTTCATCATACCCAAAGCGTCACTGCTGGTCGAAGCTATCGGCATTATCGACACCATCTACGATGAGATCGAGCGGGAGCGGCAGGAGGAGGGACAGACCTTCCACGACACGCAGGGCGACCTCTACGAGTATCTGCTGTCGGCGATCGCCACGGCCGGCAAGAACGGGCAGTTCCGCACACCGCGGCATATCATCCAGATGATGTGCGCCCTGGTCGATCCGAAGCTGGGCGAGGAAGTATGCGACCCGGCCTGTGGCACCGGCGGTTTCCTACTGGGGGCGTACCAGCACATCCTGACGCAGCACACCAGCCCCGAGCTGCGAGAGAAAGAAGAGACCGGCCTGGAACGCGGTCTGGTGGGCGACCAACTCTCCGATGAACGCCAGTGGGAGGTGCTGCGCGAGCGGACCCTGTACGGCTACGACTTCGACACCACGATGGTCCGCATCGGCCTAATGAACCTCCTCACCCACGGCATCGAGCAACCCAACCTGAACTACAAGGATACGCTGGGGAAAGGTTTCACCGAAGTAGACCGCTACGATGTGGTGCTGGCCAATCCGCCGTTCAAGGGCAGCATCGACAAGGGCGACATCAACGAAGATCTTGAACTCAACACGACCAAGACCGAGCTGCTGTTCGTCAACCGGATCGTCAACCTGCTGCGCGTCGGAGGTCGCGCCAGTGTGATCGTGCCGGATGGCGTGCTGTTTGGATCGAGCAAGGCGCACCAGAGTCTTCGCAAGATACTGATTGACCAGTGCGAATTGCAGGGCGTGGTGTCTATGCCATCGGGGGTGTTCAGGCCGTATGCGGGAGTCAGCACGGCGGCGGTCACCTTCGTGAAGGGCGGTAAGACCGAGCAGGTCTGGTTCTACGATATGGAGGCAGACGGCTACTCGCTGGATGACAAGCGAGATAGGATCGAAGCCAACGACATACCCGACATTATCCAGCGCTGGAAAGACCGCAATCCGAAGAAGGACACGGACCGGAAAGCGAAGGCGTTCTTCGTCCCAGTAGAGGAGATCCGCGATAACAAGTACGACCTGTCAATCAACCGCTACAAAGAGATTGAGTAC
>Ga0233429_1002703_pt1 | contig 17962 bp, 24 predicted proteins | sample SI_118_April2016_3_FD_179879 | JGI IMG/M metagenome (GOLD analysis project Ga0233429, IMG submission 179879) | Seawater microbial communities from Saanich Inlet, British Columbia, Canada - SI_118_April2016_135_MG | ecosystem: Environmental > Aquatic > Marine > Inlet | place: Canada: British... | reverse complement strand
AAGAGTTCCACGACGACGAAGTTGGACTCGTAGTAAAAACTAATATGATGAACTGTAGCACTGCCGACGGACAATATTGTCTACAAGCGATGAAGAACATGACAAAAGACTTCCCAGACAAGAAGTGTAGTGTTTACTTAGTTCACGGAGATTTATCTCTCGGGCAGATGAATTCTCTATATACTCATCCAAAGATGAAGAGTTTCGTCACTTTCACTCACGGCGAGGGATTTGGTATTCCCATCTTCGAAGCAGCATATCATGGCTTGCCCGTAATCGCCCCTGGTTGGAGCGGACAAAATGACTTCCTCTATGCCCCCGTCAAAAGCGGCAAGCAAAAGAAAGCGAAGCTACGCCCCTTATTTGCAAAAGTTGATTATACTATGGGCAGAGTCCCGCAAGAGGCAGTTTGGGAGGGTGTAGTCCAGCAAGATGCTGGATGGTGCTATCCAACCGAAGATGGGGCAAAGTCTGCTATGAGGGATGTTTATTCCAATTACTCAAAGTATGTTGGATTGTCTCGAAAACTTAAAAAGCACATCTTGAAAAACTTCACAGAAGAGCAGATGACTACGCAATTTGCTGAAGCTGTCTTAGGGGAGAAAATTAAGGAAAAAGAATTGGATTTAGTACATGTCTAAAGTTGTTTATATTGCTGATTTTTTCATAGAACAGATTTCAGGCGGTGCAGAAATATGCGACGAAAATCTTATAAACATGTTTCTTGATAGAGGAGAGAAGGTAGTTAAGATAAATACTGTTGAGTTCAATGATAAACATTTTAACATGTATGAGAAAGCAGGATTTCACTTTATTGTGTCAAATTTTATTAATATGCCCGATATAGTTAAAAATCATATGATAAATCATCCGAATTCATATTCAATTATGGAACATGATCATAAATATCTTAAGACTCGTGATCCATCAAAATTTGATGACTTTCATGCTCCAAGTGAATATATTATTAACCGCTCCTTTTATGTCAGCGCTAAAAGTGTTTTCGCTCAATCTAAAATACACGCAGAAGTAATCCAAAAGAATCTAAAAATAAAAAACGTAATAAATCTTGGAATGAGTCTTTGGAGCGATGAGCAGTTGCAAGTTATTACGGACAATGTAAATAATAAGAAGAAAGATGATTTTTGTATATTGCAAAGTAATAATCCAACTAAGAACACACAATTTACTATAAATTATTGTGAAAAAAATAATATTGATTATACACCAATCCCGAGCATGAAATACGAAGATTATATTTGCGAGTTGTCGAAACACAAAACATATCTATTTTTTCCTAAAGTCTTGGAAACATTTAATAGAGTTTTGCTTGAAGCAAAAATGCTTGGTTGCGAGGTTATAACTACAAAATTAAATGGATGTTTGTCTGAAGATTGGATGGATGGAAAGAAAGGGGAAGAGTTAATTAATTTTGTTAAGAACCAACGAGAAGTAGTTTATAACAAAATTAAAAACTCTATTGAAGAAGACACAAAAGAAGAAAATAATCCACAATCTGACATTACTGTTATCTTGAATGCGTATCGACGCCCCTATAATCTTAAAATGCAGATTGATTCTATAAGAAAACAAACTCATCCTCCAAAAGAAATATGGATGTGGGTAAATGATCATGAAGATAATCATGGATTTGATTTTAAAAGCCTTGATGTTGACAAGATATTTCACAACGACTTCAATTGGAAATTTTATGGTAGATTTGCAGCAGCACTCTTGGCGGACACGGAATATATTTCGATATATGATGATGATACGGTTCCAGGAAGCCGATGGCATGAAAATTGCTTAGACACTATGCAAGTTAACGAAGGAATATTAGGTTCTGCTGGAATTATTTTAAAAAGCGATAGTTACGTAAATCATGACAGATGTGGATGGCCAACTAAAAATGAAGATATCACCGAAGTTGACTTAGTTGGACATGCTTGGTTTTTTAAGAGAGAGTGGCTCAGATATTTGTGGCAAGAAAAGCCCGTTACTTGGGACAATGGTGAAGACATACAGTTTGGATTCATGGCAAAAATACATGGCAATATCCCAACCTATTGTCCGCCACATCCACCAAGTTGTCCTGATTTACATGGATCAGTTCTTGGCAACGAGCTAGGAATTGACTCTAAGGCGACTTCAACGGATTCGAGTATATCACATCAGCGTTTTTTCTCTGAAAGAGACGAATGCGTTAGGGTGGGTATACGAAAAGGCTGGAAAACAGTTAATAACGTAAGGGAGTCGTAATGTTACTAATTAGTTTCGGAACAAGACCTGAATATATTAAACTTAAGCCAGTCATTGAGTCAATCAAAGGAAAGATTCCTTACAAACTTTTATTTACTGGACAACATGTTGACTTGCTGTCAGAGATAGATGGAGACATTCAAGAACTTGAAATTGAAAATGGAAACAATCGTCTTGACTCCATTGTTCAGTCTGTAATGAATAACGAAGATATATTTACAGATATATCGGCTGTCTTAGTGCAAGGAGATACGACTTCAGTATTCGCAGTTGCCTTGGCAGCATTTCATAGAAAGATTAAGATAGTTCATTTAGAAGCTGGATTACGTACTTGGAACAAATATCACCCATATCCAGAGGAATTCAATAGGTGCGCCGTCTCTCGTATGGCTGATATTCACTTATGCCCTACTGTCAATTCTGCTTCAAATTTAGAGAATGAGAGAGTGAATGGAAAAATACATGTCGTAGGAAACACTGTGCTGGATAATTTGGTTGGTATTCCAACTCTATACGACAAGCATATTATTGTTACAATGCATCGAAGAGAAAATCATGGCAATATGGATACATGGTTTAAAAAAATAAACAATTTAGCTAAAGAATATGACGAATATGAATTCATCATTCCACTTCATCCGAACCCTAATGTACAAAAACATCGTCATTTGTTAACAAATCTGACAGTTGTTGATTCTATGGAACACGCGAGTTTTATTAAAAAATTAGCAAGCTCTCATTTAGTGATTACTGATTCTGGAGGAATTCAAGAAGAATCATCGTTTTTTAAGAAAAAGTGCATTGTCTGTCGCGAGCATACGGAGCGAGGAGAAGGGCTGGAAGTGTTCTCCTTCTTGACATCAGAAGAAACAATAGAAGGGGTTTTTAGAGATTTAGTCGAAGACAATATCCCGTCTGGCGATTGCCCCTATGGTGATGGCAAATCCGCTGAAAGAATTACTAAAATTTTGATTGAGGAGCTTAAGTTTTGAAAGAATTTGATACAGCATTTAACAACCTTTTGGACAAAATATCTAAAAAAGAGAATTTTGCTTTCACAAGATTCTCAGATGGTGAACTGTTTATAATGCAAAACAAAACAGTTATTTTGGCAAAGGACCACTATGTCACTGGCGATATTAAAGGTCCAAACATTTATACGAAAGAAGAACAAAAAGAATTCTTACCCGAAAGAGATGGGTTTTACAGAGAGAAGCTTATAGAGTGTTACAAGCACAACCAAGACAACTATTTTAAGGGCATTTGTACAGGAACGGATGCACACGTTGGAACTGAAAATTTTAAGTATATGATAGATATTCATGGAGGAGATCATCCAAATTTAACTTTCTCTAATCTTTTGATAAATGCAAATTACCGAAGATTTGTTGAGGAAATGATTCCTTTATTTCAGGATAGGAAAATAATTTACATTGTTAATGAAAACGCAGATATCTCAAGATTACCTTTTGATATAGAAAAGACATTTGAGATTGGAGTCAATTGTATGATTAATGATTACGAGACAGTGGAGAAGGTTAAAAGTTATATAAATGAAAATGATATTAAAAATCATATTGTCCTGTGCTCTGCCGCTTCATTGAGCAATTATGTTATATACGAATGCTTTAAGGATAATCAAAGTAATACATTTCTGGACATTGGAAGTTGTTTGAATCCTCTTTTGCAGTTAGAGGGTTGGAAATATACTAGAGGATATCTTACTCACTATTGGTTAGGAAAGAATAGTAATTTTGGGACACAGGTTGATGTATGGCAAACTATAGATTGACTCCAAACGAAGAAAAATACTGGGAATTTATTAGAATCCTCAGAACCACCGACGGTATCGCCCAAGGTTTTATTAAACAAAATAATATTTCTCCTATAAAACAAAAAGAATATATGCTAAAATATAATCAATGTTTTCGAATATGTTTAGATGGAAACATTCCAGTTGGATATGTTGGAATTATTGATGATGACATTCGAGTTGCCACTCACCCTGATCACCAAGGCAAGGGCATAGGATCGTTTATGATAAATGAAGTAATGAAAGATACTCCATCTGCCGTCGCAAAAGTAAAGATTGATAACAAAGCAAGCTTAAAATTATTTGAAAAATGTGGCTTTAAGCTTAAGTATTATTTGTTGGAGAAAGAATGAGACACAATCCGTTTAAAATTGTTGAGATGTTCGAAGAAACTGTTGCAGACTACACAGGCGCTTCATATGCCGTGTCGGTAGATTCATGTACAAGCGCACTATTTTTGTGCTGCAAGTATTTGCAAGTAGATACGGTGACAATACCAGCTAAAACATATCTATCGGTTCCTCAATCTATTCTTCATGCTGGCGGGAAAATATCCTTTTCTGAAAAAGACTGGAAGGGAATATATCAGTTAGAACCGTATCCAATTTATGATTCAGCAAAGAGATTTACATCAGGAATGTATATTCCTGGAAGCTTTATGACGCTTTCTTTTCATATTAAAAAACACCTAAAGATGGGAAAAGGTGGTATGATATTGACTGACAACAAAGAAGCAGCAGAATGGTTTTTAAGAGCAAGATACGAAGGGCGCAGCAAAGTAAAATATCATGAAGATAATATTGAAATATGCGGCTGGAATATGTACATGACACCACAAGAGGCTGCGCATGGACTTATGCTAATGCAAAATTACCCAGAACACATGTCCGATATTCCCGAAGATCCGCCCTATCGCGATCTTAGAGAATTTGAATTATTTAAAAATTTATAAAGGAAAGGAATAAATTGATTCATATCATAACCAATCATCATGAAACATTAAAGTGGATAGAGATGCAGTCGTCGTACTTAAAAAATAATACAAATAATGATTATAAAGTTTATTGTGGTGTATCTGACTTACCAGTAGAAGTTAATCCACCATCGATAGAAAGATATAACTTTGATAATCTTGAAAATGTTGAAAATAAGCACGCTTATAAAATGAACTATTTATCGGATACGATTGACATGTCGAAGGAAAATCCGAACGACATGCTTGTTTTCTTGGATCCAGATGCGCTCCCTATTCAGCAAGGATGGGATCAGCTTGTTAAAGATGCTCTCGAAAAGCACAAAGTAATAGCTATTAGTCGCGAAGAGAACATTGAACCACTGCTGAGACCCGATCAGCGTCCATATCCTCATCCGTGCTTTCTTGCTACAACATTGGGTTTTTGGAAAAAGAATAAATTATCATGGGATCTCGACCCATCCCAAGGTGCCGATTGTGCGGGGGTATTGTTAAAAAAATGGTTAGCCGAAAACAACCATGACTGGGGTAGGTTATTGAGAAGTAATTGTTTTAATTTACATCCATTGAATTTTGCAGTATATGGTAATTTGATCTACCATCATGGCTCTGGAAACAGGCCAATATATGATTCAATCGATATTTGGTCGCGCCCTGAATTATCCCAAAAATATGGCGTATCATTAGACCTTCATTTCCCTGAATTATTAGAATTTAATCAAAAAGTTTCAGATTTAGTTTTTGATGCGATAAATAATGATTCTAATTTTATTAACATGTATTTTTGCGGATTCGATAGACGATAGGAGTATTGACTGTGAGTAAAAGTGAAAACATTTCTGTGTTCGGCGGGACAGGATTCATAGGAGGAACATTTTGTAAAATGTTTGAACAGGAATCTTTGGTAATCCCGCACCACCAAAGAGAACCAGAGACTAACAATGTATTGTATTTCATAAGCACAGTACATAACTACAATGTCTTTGATGATCCACATTTAGACATTAATACAAACTTAAATGTATTAATTGATGTTTTGGAAGAGTGCAAAAACAAAAAAGGATCGGTTTTTAATTTTATTAGTTCGTGGTTTGTATATGGAAAGACAGAAGATCTGCCAGCTAACGAAGAATCGCACTGCGAACCAAGAGGCTTCTATTCTATCACCAAAAGAACAGCAGAACAGTTAATAGTTTCTTATTGCGAGACATTTGATATTGACTATAGAATTATAAGACTTTGCAATGTATATGGAACGGCTGACTCAAAAGCATCAAAGAAACGAAATGCGTTGCAATTTTTAACTGGCGAGGTTGTTAATAGCAGAGATATAAATCTATATGATCATGGCGAGAATATAAGAGACTTTATGCACGTAGAAGATGTTTCTAGAGCCATTCGGGTTGTTATTGAAAAAGCTCCGTTAAATGATGTGATTAACATAGGAAGCGGAATACCACATAAATTTATAGAAATAATGACTTATGTGAGAGAAAAGACGAATTCAACAAGTAATTTTAATTTTATAACTCCTCCAGAGTTCCATAAGATCGTCCAGGTCCAAGATATGTATTTGGATGTTACCAAGTTAAATAATCTTAATTTTAAACCAAAATACACCATATGGGATGGTGTTGATATTTTAATAGAAAACTTAAAGGAAAAAGAAGAAAATGAGTAATAAATATGTAAGATTCTCTGGCACCAACCCTTTCGGTACGCAAGCTAAACTAATATTACACTTTGATAAATTGCACCAATATCTTTCTACAGGTGATGTTTCATCACCGATTTTTATGGAAGTTGGTCTGACTAACAAGTGTAACATGTCGTGTGTTTGGTGTATTACTGAAAACGGAAGAGACAATAAAGTCGGTGCCCAAATAGACATCGCAGCACTCAAGAAGTTTTTAAATGAATTTTCAGCAGAAGGAGGAAAGGCTGTTACTTATGCTGGACAAGGGGAACCAACGTTTTATCCACATTTTAAAGAAGCAGTTTTATCTGCCAAAGAAGCAGATCTACAACTTGGCATGATGACAAATGGCGTATATAAGAAAAGTTATAATTCTTTGATTGGAGAGTCTTTTGAATGGATTCGAATTTCTTTAGATACATTAGACGAAGTTAGTTATAAAGAATGGAAAAAAGTAAATGGGGTTGCTATCATTAAAAAGAATATTCAAGCCTTAAAGCATTATCCAGTTAAGGTTGGAGTTAATTGCAATGTTGGGCCCAATATTACAATAGACCATGCCAAACAATTAGTGCATTGGGCAACAGACAACAACGCTGTGGATTATTTACAATTTCGCCCAATCCTTCCAAGGTACTACAAAGAGACAGAAACGTGTTATAAAAAAACAGGTGTCACTGAAATTAATGCAGAAGTATGGGAATTCTTAGATAAACATACAATTAATCCTAAAATTAACCTGAGCGATGACAAGAGACTCGATCTTAAAGATGGCACAGCGTTTAATTTTAGAAGCTGTGAGGGTCATTTTTTTGAACCTATTTTAGCTGCCACTGGTGAAGTAAAAGTATGTACTTATCATCCGTTAGATAGACGCCTTACTTTTGGTAATATTTATGATTCTTCCTTTAAAGAGATCTGGCATTCCGATCAACGGAAAAAGGCAATTGAATTTGTTAGAAGTATTGACTATAAATCAAAATGTCAAATGTGTTGCAAGCTTGCAGAACCAAATAAATTGTTGGATTTCTTAAAGCATCCAGAAGAATGCAAAGATATTAATTTTCTGTAGAACGAGGATAAACTATAAATGCTCAATGTTAGCTTAATAATAAACACTGTGTCTAAGAATAGTGATGTTTGGGATATGTTTTTTGGACAAATTGAAAAACACTTTCCAGCGGATATAAAGAAGTTTGTCTTTGTTGATAAATCTCCTGAGCAATTGCCAAGTGATTGTGAAGTGGTTTATTATGATAAAGACAAGACATATCAAGAACAGTTCTCTTCGTGCATCGATGCCGTGGAAACTGAATATTGTATTTATATTTCTGAAGATTATGTTTTGTATGATGATGTTCGTGTGGATCTTATTGAAAGATATTGCAATGTTTTAAATAATAATCAAAATCTATCTTTTATTAGATTCATGCGAGGTGGTGTTGTCGATATGGGGTTAAATCGCTTTAGACATTATGACAACTTATTTGAATTATCTAATCAGATGCCTTATTTCTATACCAACCAAGCAGCGCTATGGCGAACGAAAGATTTGGGAAAAATTCATAAACTCGGACCAAAGCTACATATTGCTAATAAAGATTGGGAGAATTCTTTTGAGTTTCAAGCAACTAAGACTTGCCAAGAATTAGGAATCAAAGGGCTACATTGTTATTATGGCGAGAAAAAGAGAGGACTTTATCATTATGATACAATTGTTTTTCCTCACATCTCGACAGCCTTAGTAAAGGGCAAATGGAACATATCAGAATATCCAGTAGAATTAAATAAATTATTGGAATCATATGGTGTTGATTGTGTCTTGAGAGGGACTGTTTAAATGTTAATATTGGGTGATCTGTCTGCTGAAGTTCCTGATACAAATGCTTATCATTGGAACCTAGAAGAGCATTCGGATGTAGAGAATAAAGAACAAGTTTTTATGTACGGATTCAATGCCTCTGGTAACAGGGCACTACAGGAAGCCTGTCAGGAATTCGATAGAAAGGTGTATTTTAATAACTGGATCCCTTGTGAGTTCGCACAAAGAAGAACGACTGAATTTGATGCCTTCAGAAAGGAAGGATGGTTTGATGAAGTTTATTCCATTTGTCCATATTCAAATAAATGGCTGAACGAGTTAGGTGTTGATCGAGAATATAAGGATATCTTTTATCCATTTCACAAGAGGTTGATCCCTGAGAGTCTTGACAAAGAATATGATGTTATTTATCATGGCGGCATTCATGGACAAGAACACATAGATTGTCTGAGAGTAATGTTAAATTATAAATATAGATTCTGTAGCATGAGTTCTTATATCAATCAAACAACTGCGCAGTGCCTGGGATATGCCACTAATATTAACTTAACGTTTCAAGAAAAGATAAACTTAATTGCCAAAACTAAAATATCAGTGTGTTATAATTTAGTCCATATAAATCCAGACCACATACCAGCAATTAAGTCATATGATGATTGGCAAAAGAATGAAGCGTTCAGTGAAGTTGATGGTTGGAATGTTATGCCTCAATTCAAGACGCGGATGCACGAGGCTGCTATATCAAAGACATTGAATCTTGTAATGCGAGATAAGTGGAATATTGCAGAAAGATATTATGCGCCAGATAAGGAGTTTATTTATTTTGATGATGCTGATGATTTGAACCAAAAAATAGCAGATATTACAGCCGATTGGAAAAATTATAAACAGATAGTTGAAAATGCTTATAATAGAGCTATGGAATATACAACTGATAAGTTCGTTGAAACAATTAAGGAAGGTTAAATGAATTGTAGATCTTGCAACGGAGAGAAACTGAGTGTTATATTAGATTTAGGAAACCAGCCTTGGTGCAATGACTTTCTAACTGAAGAGCGTTTGGGAAAAGAAAACAAATATCCTTTACGATTGAACTATTGTGAAGATTGTGAATTACTGCAGCTTGACCATACTGTCCCAAAGGAAACAATGTTTGCAGATCATTGTTACTTATCTGGAATGACAAAGACATTGATTGATCATTTTTATGAAGTTGCAGAAGAAAATGTAAAACAATTTGATATCAAGGCGAATGACTTGGTTGTTGATATTGGCGGAAATGACGGCAGTCAGCTTTTGCAATATCGAAAAGCAGGCACCGAAAACGTTTTAAATGTGGAGTGCGCAGCAAGAGTGTCTGAAATTTCCAGACAAAAGGGAATCAACACTATTACAGAATACTTTAATCGCGACTGCGCTGAAGAGCATATTGGCGAAAAATCAGTCAAACTCTATAATGCTTCAGGTGTCTTCTTTCATCTTGAAGAGCTTCATAGTGTCATCGACGGAATCAAATTTTCACTGAAAGATGATGGTGTTCTGATTGTGCAGTTTATGTATGCAGGAACAATGATTGAGAAGTTAAACTTTGATACGATTTATCATGAGCATTTGTGTTATTATACTTTGCAAAGCTTGAACAACTTGTTAGCACCTTATGATTTGAAGATCTTCGACGCTTATTACTCCGAAATCCACAGTGGTTCGATTATTGCTAAAATTACACATGTTGATGGCTCATTTGATGTGGAGACGGAGAGGTATTTGGAACTCTTAGGAAGAGATCAGAAATACACTATTGAAGCATTTAAAGAGTTCGCCAAAGTTATCGAAGCACAAAGAGACCAGCTAAAAGACACTCTCGAAGGATTCAAGGCAGAAGGTAAAACAATTTATGCCTACGGTGCCCCAGCAAAAGGCAACACTCTCTTGAACTATTTTGGAATTGATAATACATTAGTAGATAAAGCTGTAGAGATTAACGAAATGAAAATAGGTAATTATTTGCCGCAATCTCATATTCCCATTACTCTTGAAGACAAGAATGATTTACCGAATTATTATCTGCTGTTATCACATAACTTTGCAGATGAAATTATTAAGAAAAATCAAGATATCATCGAGCAAGGTGTGAAGTTTATTATTCCTTTTCCGCATGTTGAGATTGTAGGAGATTAAAATGAAAATTAAACAAACAAATCATAGGAGATTAAAATGAAAATTAAACAAACATGTTTAGATAATTTAAAAAATGTTAAACCAGAAATAATATTATGATCTATTCTAAAGTATTAGTAACTGGAGCCACTGGTTTTTTAGGGAGACATTTGTGTCCAAAATTAAAGGCATTGGGTTGTGAATTATTTATATCTAATAGTAAACAAGTTAATCTTCTTCAGTATGATAATTTACGAGTGTATGATAATCATAAATTTGATTATATATTTCATCTTGCCGCTGTCACCAAGGCTGGCGATTATTGCTTAACACATCAGGGAGATCAATGGTTATATAATCAGACTCTCAACACAAATATATTAACGTATTGGAAGATGCAACAACCTCAAGCCAAAATGATTTGTATGGGAACGAGTTGTTCCTACTCACCCGCGTTGCCTATGGAGGAAGATAACTACCTTCTCGGTCCCCCTGAAAAGAGTCTATATACATATGCAATGACAAAGCGAATGCTTCTGGTAGGATTAAAGTCACTTCAGCAGCAGTATGGTTTAGAGTGGCTTTATTTTGTGCCCTCTACTTTATATGGGCCCGATTTTGAGTTACATGATAACCACTTTATTTTTGATTTTATTCGTAATTGCTATAACGCAAAATACAATGAGGAGGAGTTTGTAGTTTGGGGTGATGGCGAACAACGCAGAGAATTGATATACGTTGATGACGCTATTGACATTATGATCAAATTAATGAATGAAAAAAATGAAATTTTTAACCTCGGCACGGGCCAAGATTATACCATTAATGAATTTGCAACAGAAGTGTGCAATATTTACAATTATGACTTTAACTTAGTATGTCATGATATGAGTAAATATGTGGGGGTTCGTGAAAAAAAGATTGACATCAGCAAAATAGCGTGTTATCTTAATAATAAATTTGCACAAACTTCTTTACGTAAGGGCTTGTCACAATCTATTGAATATTTTAAAGAAGCGATATAATAACAGTGATCTCACACGAAAAGAAAATAGTTTTTGTACATATACTTAAAACTGGTGGAAAACCTTTAGTAAGTTTTTGGAACCTTATTGTGACGAATACCATGACACTACTAAGAAGACAAAAATATTATCACAACAATGTGATTGTAGTCGTATTCAAAAAGAGTTGGGTTGGAAAACAACAACATCATTTGACGATGGTCTAAAAATAGTGTATAATGATATTAAGATAAGGAGAGAATAATGAAAGTATTAGTTACAGGCGGCGCTGGATATAGCGGCAGTGAATTGGTTCAAGAAGTTGTTGGCGGAAGGAAGGATTATAAGATTGATTGTTTAACCGCAGATTTTAAAGATTGGGAAATTAGTTGAAACGACAAATAAAAGAAACACGAGTGAGGAGTGTTGTAAAAGCAATTGGATGGAGAATTATTGCCGTTATCAATAGTTTTACTGTATTAATAAGCAGCTTATCAGAAGATGCTTTATTAAATGCATTATATATGAATTTAACTGGATTGGTTCTTTACTACTTTTATGAAAGAGCCTGCAATCAAATATCACACGGAACAATGGAGATTGAATAATGAAAGTATTAGTTACAGGCGGCGCTGGTTATATCGGCAGTGAATTGGTTCAGTATCTGCTAAACGATGGATATGAAGTAGTGGTTGTTGATAATCTAATGTATGATAAAACATCACTACTGCGCTATACAAATAATCCTAATTTTTCTTTCGTTAAGGGCGATGTAAGAAACATCCCCTTGATGGAAAAACTAATGTCTGACGTAGACGTTATCATCCCATTGGCTGCATTAGTTGGGTTCCCTCTTTGCGACGACTATCCTCGTGATGCTCAAGAGATTAATCATGATGTCAATAGATGGATTGCACAGAACAAAAGTCCAGAACAGAGGGTTGTCTATCCTTGTACAAATTCTGGATATGGCGTTAGTATCGATGGTTCTGTGTGTACAGAAGAGTCTCCGCTTAATCCACTATCTCTCTACGGACGAACAAAAGTTGCCGCAGAGAACGAATATAAAAATGTTGAAAACTACGCAACATTCAGATTAGCCACAGTGTTCGGTCCAGGCTCACGTATGCGTTCCGATCTTCTTGTAAACAATTTTGTTCTTAGGACATTGCGAGATAGAGTCTTAGTTCTTTATGAATGCGAATTCATGCGAAACTATGTCCATCTTCACGATGTATGTCGTGGATTTATGTTTATTCTTGACAATTGGGAAGAGTGCAAAAACGAAACATACAATCTCGGAAATGATGATTTGAATATGAACAAACTTCAGTTGGCTGAGAAGATTAAAGAACATCTACCGCTTGAGATTATTCGTGCAGAGATCAATAGTGATCCAGACACTCGTGATTATATTGTGAGTAGCGACAAGTTTTACAACAAAGGGTATAAATGCAAGTACGATTTAGATGATGGCATTCGACAATTAATTACTGCGTTCTCTATTATAGAGGGCCCGTGGTTCGCCAATTATTAATATGACATATGTATTCGACATTGATGGAACGATATGCACCACTACCGATGGAGACTATGCTCTCGCAAAGCCTCTAGAAGCTCGTATAAGCTTGGTAAATAAATTATACGATGAAGGACACACAATAATTTTTCAAACCGCTAGGGGCATGGGCAGGAGTGGAAATTCTGTAATGCTGTCATACCAAATGTTTGAAGAAATAACGAAGAATCAATTGGACTCATGGAAAGTAAAATATCACTCGTTATTTTTAGGAAAGCCTTCTGGAGATTTTTACATAGATGATAAGGGAATAAAAGATGAACACTTCTTTGCCAATAAAGCACGTTGATAAGGGTTGGGGCTGGGAAAAATGGATAGTTAACTGCGAAGAATATTGTGGAAAGCTGCTATTTTTTAATGAAGGGAAGCGATGTTCATGGCACTATCATAAATTAAAAGATGAGGTTTTCTATTTACAATCTGGAAAAATGGTGGTATACTATTCTGTAGAAAACAATCCAAAGGAAGCAGAGCAAGTTATTCTGAATCCTGGAGATAACTTTCACGTATTCCGAGGATTACGACACCAAATGTTAGCCCTTGAAGATTCGGAATTATTTGAATTTTCAACAGAACATTTTGATAGCGACTCTTACAGACTTCAAAAGGGAGATTGAGAACAATGAACAGACGATACCTACCAACACTTTCTGAATTAGTAGATAGATTATCTATTGCACAATTGAAAGAAGTTTTTATTTCTGAGCACAAAGACGAGTATGCCCAAGAGATATCAGACATATGCCATGACATTCAAGGAATCTTAGAAGAAAATTCAGAACAAGCAACAGCGGATTTTATACGTGCAGTTGTAGTTCTTTCTCAGATGAATCTTCACATTTGGCACAATGAATCACAAGTTCGTGCTGGAACTGGAGATGGTAATCTTGAATTGACGCATGGGTTGAATGGAATTAGAAATACAGCTAAAAACAAGATTCAAGAAGTCTGCGGGGGGAGAAAGGATTATAAGATTGATTGCCTCGCTGCTGATTTTGAAGATTGGGAGATTAGTTGGAATGAATCAGGAAAGATAAGGTGAGAGTTTTAGTTATTGGAGATAGCTGTAAAGATGTGTTTGACTATGGTTTTTGTGAACGGCTTGCCCCCGCTGCTCCCGTTCCCGTTTTTGTTTCAAGAACAAGGAAGAGTAACAAGGGAATGGCAGGGAACGTGTTTGAAAATTTGATTAATCTTGGACTTGAATGTGATATTATCACAAACAAAAAAGAGATAGTTAAAACACGTTTTGTTGACGAGGGAACAAATCATATGATTATGAGGCTAGATTCGGGGGAAGAGAATCTTGAGCGGATAAGTAACTTGCACCTCATTCCGTTCGAAAAGTATGATGCAATCGTGGTATCAGATTACAACAAGGGTTTTATAGCATCAGAAGATATAGAATATATTTCCAGAAAGCATAGTATTGTTTTTTTAGATACAAAAAAGCTAATTGGCGACTGGGCAAGAGATATCTCATTTATTAAAATAAATAAGACAGAATTTGAAAGAACGAAACACTTGTTTGAACAGAAAGTGTGGATAAAAGAGAAGTTGATAGTAACTCTAGGATCGGAAGGTTGTGTGTATTGCGACGAGAAGTTTACTGTTGATAAAGTAGAAATAAAAGATTTAACTGGAGCGGGCGATACATTCTTGTCGGGACTTGTTCATAATTATTTAAACACTAGGGATATAAAACAATCAATTAAGTTCGCTAACAAGTGTGCGACAATTGTTGTTCAGCAAAAAGGAGTTAATATCATCAATGTCAATAATTTGGACTAATGGATGTTTTGATGTCCTCCATCGAGGACATTTTGAACTTCTTAAATATGCAAAATCTTTAGGCGACTACCTAATTGTCGGGATTGATTCTGATGCGAAGGTTCGAAAAGATAAAGGACTAGATAGACCATACAATACCGAGGAGGATAGAAAATTTGCTCTCGAAAGTATACGACATGTTGATGAGGTTATGATATTTGACTCCAGAGATGAGCTATCCAGTTTGATAAAAGATTCACGCCCGTCTTATATGGTAATAGGTTCCGACTGGAGAGGGAAAGATGTCGTTGGACAGGAATATGCACAGGAACTGTGCTTTTACGATAGAATGGGGAATTACTCAACTACAAACGTTTTAAAGGAGATGAAATGAGATTGGTTGTTATCACTGGATGTTTAGGGCTTATAGGATCTCACGTCACTAAACTGTGTTTAGAAAAGGGATGGAAAGTTTATGGAATTGATAATTGTACTTATGCTGCGAACATTGATTTAATATCAAAGTTCGAAGAGAATCCAAACTTTACATTTAAAAAACAAGACATCGCTGAATTGTCATATATACCTGATTGCGATTACGTTATAAACATAGCAGCAGAATCGCATGTTGGGAACAGCATAGTAAATTCTACCGATTTCATTCAGACAAATATTGTAGGTGTCAAAAATCTTCTTGAAGTAATCCGAAATAAACAAAACAATGTCAGCGATTTGCCTATTTTTTTCCACTTTAGTACAGATGAAGTGTATGGAGATATCTCGTCTGGAGAGCACACCGAAGAAGATTTGCTAAAACCAAGTAATCCGTATTCAGCTTCCAAAGCAGCGGCAGATATGCTTATTTTTGCATGGGCAAGAACTTATGAAATAAAATATAATATTATTAGACCTACCAACAATTATGGTATTGGACAGTATCCTGAAAAATTGATACCAATTTCAGTGAAAAACTTGATGAGAGGAAAGAAGATTAAACTTCATGATGAAGGACAACCAATTCGAAACTGGCTTCACTCTAGCGACACTGCGAGTGCGGTAGTGGCTATAATAGAATCTGGAGCATCGAACGAGATTTTTAATGTATCAAGCGACTTTGAACAAAAAAATATAGATACTGTGAAAAAGATAATACACTCCTATTTCGGCGAAAAGATAGACATAGGAGAATATATTGACTTAGGGCATAATAGAGAGGGGCAAGACGTTCGCTATGCGCTAAATGATGATAAGATTAGAGCATTAGGGTGGAGTCCGAAAATGAATTTTGATAATGAAATTGGACGTATTGTAGAAGATTATTCTACTAAATTTAGGTGGTAAGGTAATGACTAAAATAGAAAAACCTTGGGGATACGAGATACACTGGGCACAAACCGACGACTACGTTGGAAAACTACTTTTCATCAAAGCAGGACATCGCCTCTCAAAACAATACCACGAGGTAAAAGAAGAGACTTTATATGTTCTCAGCGGAGTCCTAACCAATTATGACGAACACGACACGCCAATGAAAATACTACCAGGTGAATCATTCCACGTCAAACCGAATCAGATACATAGATTCGCAGCAGATTCTTGCAGCGTCGAAGTAATAGAAGTAAGCACTCCTCACCTTGATGATGTCATACGTCTCGAAGACGATTATTCCCGAGAGTAATAAAAATATCACTTGACTAATTACTTTTAGTGTTTATATTTATATGATATTTAAGATATTATCTGTATCATGTTATAATAAACTTACAAACAAACACAAAGGAGCTTGCAACAATGCAACTAACTAACCAAGCACTCGGTGCCGTAATGATGGCGCTACAGAACTCACTTATGAATCAAACAGACATCGTTCCCGTTCTACAAGGGTTCGACTTCCAAAGCACAGATGATGGACTTGTTGTAAACAATCCTCCCGTTGTCGAAGTTGACGCACAAGACGAAAACACTTCCGACGCAACCGCTGTCTTTGAAGAATTTACAAAGTAGTGCCGAGGTACGTATACCAATGCCAGAGTTGCGAGAATGAATTTGAAGTATCACACTCATTTGGCGAAACAGTAGACGCCTGCTCCAAAGAAGATTGCAATAGTACCGAGGTAAAGAGAATACCTCAGTTCATAAATCTAGCTAAGAAGCAGGACGTCGAAGCGCAAGTTGGCTCTATCGTAAATCAACATATTGAGGAAGCGAAAGAAGAAGTCAAAACATATAAACAAGAAATGAAGAACTGGACACCGAAACAATGATTTATGCACTCTTAGCACTCTCCGTCTCTTTCAACGTTCTAATGGTTTGGTACGCAACCAAACTGCTAGGAACTATGAGATTCGTGCAGGAAAACGCAGAAGCAATACAAGTCATCAGTGAAGATTTCAAAGAACATCTAGACGCAGTAAACCAAATGGAAATGTATTTCGGAGACGAGACTTTATCTGAGTTATTGAAGCACGCTGAACACGTATCAACTCAGATATCAACTCTAAACGAAATATTAGAAGACCAAGATGAAGCAGAAGAAGAAGATGAAGAACAGGAAAAAGAATAATATATGGGACGTAGAGGAAAGTCAGGAAGACACTATTTCACGAAAGTACACGAAGACGCTATCATACAATACGTCGCAACCAACGACATAAAGGTTAGAACCCAACTATATGTAGACTTGATAGGTCCAGCATTTAGTGAAATGGTAGACAAAATAGTCTACACATACAAGTTCACAACCCTCCCAAACATCGACGCACTAAAAGACGAGTGTAAAGTTTGGCTCACCACCATTCTAGGCAAATACGATGCGACAAAGGGATCAAAAGCATTCTCTTATTTTAGCGTCGTAACCAAGAACTGGTTCATTCACAAGGTGAAGAAGAA
>Ga0233429_1002697_pt1 | contig 17989 bp, 14 predicted proteins | sample SI_118_April2016_3_FD_179879 | JGI IMG/M metagenome (GOLD analysis project Ga0233429, IMG submission 179879) | Seawater microbial communities from Saanich Inlet, British Columbia, Canada - SI_118_April2016_135_MG | ecosystem: Environmental > Aquatic > Marine > Inlet | place: Canada: British... | reverse complement strand
TGGTATTTCACTGGTGTTCTTTGAGTTCTGTCCCATACAGTGATACAGGACAGCTGTTTTTATACCGCTGAAACTAAAATCGAGAGAACCTTTTTTTAGATAAGACCGTGGAAATTGTATTGCTTTCTCATTCCCTTTTTGCGCAATAGCATCAATCTCCGGGCCGGCGGGATAGCCTAAACCTAAAATTTTGCCAACTTTATCAAACGCTTCTCCTGCCGCATCATCTATGGTTCCGCCGATCGGCTCATAATTAGTTTCACTATGTGTCAGGAATAGTGACGTATGCCCTCCTGATACAACAAGACTTATAGCTGGATAATTTATATCTTCATTCTCTATCTTGCTTGCATAAATATGCGCATGTAGATGATTGACCGTTAAGAGTGGTTTTTTCAATATCCAGCTTAACGTCTTGGCCGCTGTAAGTCCAATTAATAGCGCACCGATAAGCCCCGGTGTATTTGCTATCGATATTGCGTCTATATCACTCATCTTTGTGTTAGCTTCTGCCAGAGCGTTGTCAATTACTGTTATAATTGTATCTGTGTGCGCTCGACAAGCTATTTCGGGTACTACGCCACCAAATTTTGAGTGAAGGTCTTGCTGCGATGCAACTATGTTTGAAAGGACTTTTTTGCCATCTTCCACAAGAGCGGCAGATGTTTCGTCGCATGAGGTTTCAATACCGAGAATTATCATATTATCAGATGTATTTTAACGGAGTTTGTTCTGGAGTGAATATTGTTTTCAGCGTTGTATGTGTTTATGCAGGGTTGCTAAGTTTTAGTTGTTTTTGGAATAAACACTTATACCTTTCAAAACATCAATTGCCCTGGAAAGCTGTGTATCAACAAATTTTTCTTTATCATCATTAGCTTCTATTGGTTCTTTCCCATTTTTCGTTCGCATGTCTGCCGCATTAACTCTGGCCAGGTGCCGGTGTAAACCTCTTACTTCCTTTTGCGTGAGATCTACCTTTATGTCTGGCTCAATACCGATTCCATGAATCATGGCTCCGGATGGTGTATAGTATTTAGCCGTTGTCAGCTTCAGTGCTGAATTTTTATTTTTTATTGGTATCAAACTCTGGACTGAACCTTTGCCATAAGTTTTTGTTCCCAGCAAAAGTCCGCGTTTATGGTCTTTAACCGCTCCTGCAACAATTTCTGAGGCGCTGGCACTGCCATTATTAACTATTATGATCAGTGGGAAATTTTTATACGTTTTTGATTTATGTGCTTTATATTCATGATGCTGTGATTTGTGCCTTCCTTTTGTAGACACAATTAAACCTTTTTTAATAAACTTGTCCACCATGTCTACTGCAATATTTAAGAGGCCACCCGGATTAAATCGAAGGTCCAGAATGAGGGCTTCCATTTCTTGTTCCTCCAGCTCTTTAACTGCGGCATCCAGATCGCCTATTGTATTGTCTTGAAAACTGGTAATTGCGATGTAGCCTATCTTGCTCTCTTCATCAACGATTCTTGTACCACGTATACTGTTTAGATGGATTTTTGCGCGTTCCATAGTAATGTCAACAGACTCGCTTTCTCCCTCATGTATAACCGTGATTGTAACTTCTGTATGATTTTTACCGCGAAGCATTTCAATCGCCTCACGAATCGAAATATTCTTTGTTGATTTTCCATCAATCTTGATTATTACATCTCCAATATACACACCTGCACGAAATGCTGGTGAATCAACAATGGGAGTCAACACTCTTAAAAATCCATTCTTTAAAACGACTTCAATGCCAATGCCATCAAATTCGCCTTCTGTTTCAATCCTCAGTTCCTCGAGGCTTTTTGAGTCAATGAATTGGCTGTGTGGATCCAGGCCGGCAAGCATTCCATTATAAGCATTCATAAGCAATGCCCTCAGCCCAACTTCATCAACGTATTTATTTTGTATCTCTTTTATAATGCTTATGAACTCTTCAAAATCTTGATAAAATACATCCGGATTGAGTTTTTCCTCTTCTTGTGCATGCAAATAGCATGGATTTAAAGAGATAATAAATATTACTATCCAGATAATTTTAAGACGATTTCTCATTCTTAGCACTAAAACAATTTTAATTTTACCGCTTTATTACTTTCTGCGCGGTTTCTACCGTAATACCGTATGTATAATTCAATTTTCCCATATATCTCCTCTTCAAAAAAAGGGAAAGGGATTTGTAGGGAATTAAATGGGGAATACTATTGTTTTCTATATGTGGTGGGCAGAGCCGGAATCGAACCGGCGACACCGGGATTTTCAATCCCGTGCTCTACCAACTGAGCTATCTGCCCTGAATTTTTATTAAGAAGAGGCAATTTGTGAATTGCACCTACTCTGCTAAGACTTTCTCTGAAACCCTGTTCATAAATCTCATTTTGTCTCGTTCTAATTGCAACTTTAATTCGTCAGCACTTTCAAACCGGGTTTCCTCTCTTAATTTGTAAAGGAATTGAACTTCCAGGTCTTTTCCGTAAATCGATTCATTAAAGTCAATTATGTGAGCTTCTACTACAGGTTCATCATTCTGCGCGCTTTCTCCGAACGTAGGACAAGTTCCTATGTTGGTTATAGCGTTATATTCTTTTCCTTCCTTAAAGACCTTAGTGGCATACACTCCGGAAGGAGGTCTTATTTCATGGTGAAGATTAAGGTTGGCAGTGGGAAATCCTAAACCTTTTCCACGGCCGGAACCTTTTACAACTGTACCAAATACTGAAACACGTCTGCCCAGCATCCCTCTTGCCTTCTGTAAGTTACCTTGAATAACGTGCTTTCGTATTGTTGTGCTACTTGTTATTTCGCCTTCGAATTCTAAAGGATCGCATGTAACAACTTCAAATCCGTACTTTTCAGCATAGTCACGGACCATTGATGCATTACCTCTTCTGTCCTTGCCAAATGAGCAGTCAAATCCGAGTACAATGACTTTAGCGCCTAGCCATTCATACAGTATATCAGTTATAAAATCTTCTGCACTGATTTCAGAAATTTTTTTATCAAATTCCAATACTACCGATATATCAACGCCAAGTTGTTCAAATAATACTAGTCTATGTTCCAGTGACGTGATACATGACTGCCGTGTTTGTGAAAGAACGCTCTTAGGATGGCGATCAAAGGTTAAAATTACTGATTCTCCATTCCTTTTGTTCGCCAGATCTATCGTTTTTTGAATAACATCTTGATGCCCTGAATGAACACCGTCAAACACTCCCAATGTAACAACGGGGCAAACAAGTTTTTTCTGTATCTTTTTGATACCAAAAATTGTATCCAATTTGAACCTCTTGTGTGCGTTTAACTTTTGCTCTTACCTAACTGAGTCTTTGTGCCTATCCAGGATTCCCATTCAGTTGAAAAAACAAACTGCTTTTCCAAAAGATATTGTTCCATTATTAAATCTCTTTTTTCTTCAAAGCTTTTTGGATCAACCTTCTTTCTCTCTACCAGTTTTACGACGTAACATGTTTTTTCGCCTCTGTTTTCAACTGTAACGGCTGACTCTCCAACTTTTAAACCAAAAGCTGCATCAGTAATTTTAACTCTATCAGAGCCCAATATTTCGGTATCATCATCTTTGCTGATGATACCCGGTCTACTGACATATTTTGTTTCAATTATTGCTAATTTGCCGGCGTCATCCTTAATGGACTTTATGCCTTCTTTCAGAGATGTTTCATTTATTTTTTCAAGACATTTTTCTGCGACTTTTTCTGCCTCTTCAAATGCTTTTTCATAACGTAGATCTTCAGCAACCTTATCGTGGACTTCTTCATAACTCGGTATATGAGATTCGACTTTTTCAATTACCCGAAAAATAAGCTTGCCTCCCGTTGAATCTATAGGAGTCGAAGGGTCATTTACTTCCCTTTCAAATACTTGCTGTGGGAATTGCGGAAGATCAATAATCACTTCCCTCATTTCATCCTTTGTGAAATAGTTTGTTCCGTTATTCTGATTAGTTGGTATAACATGCGAGAGACCGTATTGCTTCGCGAGTTTGGCAAAGCTGATAAAGCCTTCTTTGTCAATATTCTCATATATTTCATCATCAGCATCAGCAATCATCTTGTTGGCCACCGTTTCGCGTTCTCTGAAAAGCATATTTTTCTTAATTTGTGCCTTCACTTCATCAAATGGCTTAAATTCCGATACCGCTGTTTCGTCCGAATCTTCACCTTCAGGGGTTTCCCCATTTTCTTTCCTAAACATAAGGTCCTTTTTCTCTTCGTAATATTTCTGCATTTTTTCATCAGTGATATTAATCTGTTCTTCTATTGCATCGGACCTTGTAATAATATATTCTACTTTAACTTTTTCAGGCTCTTTGTATCCGTATATCCCCTCTTCAGCATTTGGATAATTTTCATTATATTTATCGTAAAAAGATTTGATCTCGTCTTCTTTGATTTCAACACGACTGACAAAATCCCTTGCCTTAAGAGCCGTATATTTGATTTTTACCTGTTCGTTTTCTTTAATATATCGTTGGTATGCTTCGTTCTCAGTAACCTTCACAGAACTTTTTAAAAGGTATTGAAGCTTACGTGATAAAAGGTATTCTTTAATTGTTTTTTCAAACTGTGGTTCTGTTAAATGGAATACGTTTCCAAGCATACGTCTGAAGCCTTCTTTGTCTTCAAAGATACGCGGGTCAACAGGAAAAAAATTGCGTATTTCTTGTGCAAGTTCATCTTTGGTAATAACGATTCCCATGTTCTCTGCCTGGCCAAAAAGTGCCATCTGCCTCCAGACCAGTTGAGCGACAGGCTCTTTGGCTTCCCTGAAAAAAATCCTTGCCCATCTGGTGGCAGTATCACTAAACTGATCTTGCGTGACTTTACGGCCAAGAATTTCTCCGACACCTGGCTTAGGAATTATATATTCTGCCGCAGGTCCAATGCCCCATATTACCATCAAAAATACGACCAGAATACCCAAGAGCTTTTTCTGATTTCTTCTAAACCAACTTGTTGCTGCCATAAATACCTCTCATTTTATCGTTTCTGCACATACTAAGCTATGTGTAGGAAACACCTTATTAGTAAAGCACCTCTCAAAATACTGAATAAATTCGAATGTTGAATTATATAGAGCAACGTAGTAACTATCAACTGCTTTTTGTAAAAACTTATAATCCGGTACAATATACACTGATTAAAGTACAAAAAATGTTTTAAATTAGAAAACCCTTGACACTAACAAACACCTTTGTTTTAATTTTCAGCCTTAGTCTGTCATGTGTTTTTATTCTGAATCTTCAAAGAATTTAATAATATTATTCTATGGGAAAAAACCTCGTAATAGTAGAGTCGCCGGCAAAAGCAAAAACGATTGAAGGTTACCTGGGTAAAGACTTCACGGTACAGTCATGTTTCGGCCATGTTCGTGATCTTCCCAAGACGAATAAAGCGATAGACATAAAAAACGGTTTTCAACCTACATATGAAATACCTAAAGAGAAGAAAGACGTTATAAAAGAACTTAAAAAGTCAGCAAAGAAAGCCGACGTTGTATGGCTGGCAACTGATGATGACCGTGAAGGGGAGGCGATATCATGGCATTTGCATGAAGCGCTTAAATTAGAGGAAGAAAATACTCGTAGAATCGTTTTCGGAGAGATTACTAAAAAGGCAATACTTAATGCGATTGAATCACCAAGAAGTGTTAATATCGCTTTAGTCAATGCGCAGCAGGCCCGGCGGATTCTGGACAGGCTTGTAGGGTTTGAATTGTCCCCCATTTTGTGGAAAAAAATCCAACGTGGTCTTTCTGCAGGCAGGGTTCAGTCTGTTGCCGTAAGAATGGTGGTAGAGAGAGAACGTGAAATTGAACAATTTGATACTAAGTCATTCTTCAAGGTTAGTGCTGAGTTTCTTGTTGAGGGTGATAAAGTATTGAAGGCAGAGTTGTCCGAAAGATTTTCCTCTGAAGAGGAAGCTTTGGAGTTCTTAACTAAATGCATCGGAGCTGTTTTCACAATAGATAGTTTAGAGAAAAAGCCGGGACAGAAGAAGCCGGCTGCACCCTTTACCACTTCTACATTACAACAGGAAGCCAGCCTTAAACTCGGATTCTCCGTAGCGCAGACTATGACCCTGGCTCAGCGTTTATATGAATCAGGTAAGATCACCTATATGAGGACAGATTCTGTCAACCTTTCAGAAACCGCTTTAGAAAATGCTGCAAAGGAAATAATTTCTGCATATGGTGATGAATATTCAGAAACAAGACAATATACTACCAAGTCCAGCTCTGCTCAAGAGGCTCATGAAGCTATCAGGCCTACAGAATTTTCAGAGAAAAGCGCAGGTGGCGACAGAAACCAGACACGCCTTTATGAGTTGATATGGAAGCGTGCAATTGCATCGCAAATGGCTAATGCTCGTATAGAGAGGACCACTGTGAAAATCGGAATTTCCACCGTTCCTCAAACCATGAAGGCTACAGGTGAGGTCATCACCTTCGAAGGATTCCTCAAGGTTTACCTCGAATCGGCTGTTGAAGAAAATGAAGAAGAGGAAAGCAAAGGAATTTTACCGCCATTAACGGTTGGGCAAGAACTCAACCTTGACAAAATGAAGGCCGTGCAAAGGTTTACAAGATCCCCTGCAAGATTTACAGAAGCAAGCCTCGTTAAGAAACTGGAGGAACTAGGTATCGGTAGACCGTCTACATATGCTCCTACCATTTCTACCATACAAAAAAGGGGATATGTACTCAAAGAGCACAGAGATGGCAGGGAGAGACAATATCTGGAAATGGTCCTGGCAAACAACGAAGTTAGTTCTGTTGCAAAAACGGAGATTACAGGTGCTGAAAAAGCCAAGCTTTTTCCAACAGATGTCGCCAGGATAGTAAACGACTTTCTGGTTAAAAATTTTCCAAGAGTTACTGACTACTCGTTTACTGCTTCCATAGAAAAGGAGTTTGATGATATCGCCTCCGGCAAGCTGGAATGGGATAAAATGATTGGTGCATTTTATGGAAGTTTTCATGAAAGGGTAGAAGCTACGGAGGCAATAGATCGGTCTGAAGTAGACACCTCAAGAGAACTTGGCAAGGATCCTAAAACAGGGAGAACCTTATTGGTGCGATTGGGGCCATACGGACCTATGGCTCAAATCGGAACTACTGAGGAACTTGAAGAAGAGGAGAAGCCTAAATACGCTAGTCTGCTTAAGGGGCAGTTGCTGGAATCCATCACTTTTGAGGAAGCCGTTAACTTATTTAAACTACCGAGAGAAGTTGGTACGTATGAAGACAAAGTAATCGTTGCTGCAATTGGCAGGTTTGGGCCGTATATTCGGCATGACAGCAAATTTGTTTCATTAAAAGACGATGATGATCCCTACACTATTGAGCAAGACAGGGCCATTGAATTAATAGAAGCCAAGCGCAAAGCTGATGCTGAAAAATTCATCAAATCATTTGACGAAAATCCCGAGGTGCAAGTGTTAAACGGAAGGTACGGGCCTTACATAAAAGTTGGAAAAAAGAATGTCAAAATACCTAAGGACCAGGAACCTAAAGACCTGACTCTTAAAGAGTGTCTTGACCTTGCAGAAAAAGCTCCTGAAAGGAAAGCAAGGGGAGGAAAAAGAAAGACAAAAACTGCCACTAAAAAGAAAAAGTAGGCAGTTCTTTAGCGAGCGGAAAGAACACTAATACTTCAAGGTAACATAGCCTTTTGATTTGATGAGGAGGGAAACAGATACACCAGTGTCTACAAACTTTTTCAATACTGACTGAAATTCAAGGGCAGTCTTGACATCGCTGGAACCAACTCTTAATATTATGTCTCCGGGCAATATACCCGCCCTTTCTGCCGGACTATTACTTACAACATGTCTCACAAGTACTCCATGTGCTTTCTCCTCTTCCGGGGATAGGGTCTCAACTGCTAAGCCTACATTGAGGCTTGTTTGTCCGAGAATCGCTCTGACTGTTACATACTTACGTCCAGACATATTTCCTGGCTGTTCATCAATATTGATTGTCAGTAATTTTTCTTTTTTGTTGCGAATGACTATTACTGCAACATTACTGCCAACTTTCGAAACCCTTATGGCTTTCTGCAGATCGTCTATATTCATGATTTCACGTCCGCCAAACTCAACAATAACGTCACCGGGAAAAATGTTTCCTTTTGATGCGGGGGTGTCCTGCCACACCTCGGATATGAAAGCACCCTTATCTGACTCTATATGAAATTCTCTCAAAACATCGCCTTTGCTTTTTAGATTTAAATATGCAGCCAGGCTGTCATTGATATCCTGAAGTCCTACTCCCAGATAGCCTCTCACTACTCTGCCTCTCTCAATAAGGTCTGATATGACCTCATTTGCAATTTCCATGGATATCGCAAAACCGACTCCCTGAAATCCTCCTGTGCGTGTTGCGATAGCAGAATTAACTCCGATAATCTCACCGCGCAGGTTTACCAGTGGACCACCGCTGTTACCCGGATTAATTGCGGCATCTGTCTGAATAAAATCTTCGTATGCAAAAGGTTTGGCAAATGGGGTAATGTGTGTTCTTCCTATTGCGCTTACTATGCCTGCGGAAACAGTCTGGCTATATCCAAATGGATTGCCAATGGCAATGACCCAGTCCCCGACATTCACGCTCTCTGGATCTCCAAGAGTGGCTTCTCTGAGATCGTTACATTCAATTTTCAAAATTGCCAGGTCCGTGTTTGGATCCTGGCCGATTAGCACAGCGTCATGCTTGTCCCCGTTGTGTAGTGTGACCGTAATTTTTCCGTTTTCAAAATCACTTACAACATGAAAATTGGTAAGGATGTACCCTGTTTCTTTTATTACTATTCCGGAACCGAAACTGGGCTTATTTGAATCCTGAGATTTGTTATTTTCACCATCAGGAGAGGAAAGAGGAGATTCTTCATCGTGTGGGTTAGTGGCCGTTCCATAAGCGCCTTCTGCTACAATGCTTACGACCGAAGGTGCTACCAGGCGAGATACTTTTTGGAAAATCCGTACAAATGGGTTTACAATCTTTTCCAATTCTAAAAGATCTTTTCTTAACTCCTCAACTTCACTGCCAAAACATACTCCATGGCTGAGTAAAAGCAGAAAAACAAGACAAATTAAGATTTTAGCACGCAATAGCTTTGAAAACTTTACATACATAGTACGAGAAATTGTATCAAAATAATCGCCTTTTACAACAAATCATTTGATTTTCAAGCGGGCATTGATACTCTATTGTGAACGGTTGTCACAATGTTATCGAAATAGTGGAGCGGTCGAATTTTAGTTACTGGACAGGATAGTAAATATGAAGAAAGGTAAGCTTATTGTAGTTGAGGGGACTGACGGGAGTGGTAAAACCGTGCAAACTGGGCTCCTTACGGAAAGGCTGTCGAAAGAGGGCTATCGGGTACAAATGACAGATTTTCCGCAATATGGTAAATCGTTCTTTGCAGATATGATAGAGAAATATTTGAAAGGTGAATTTGGTTGGCCGCAGGAATTGAGAGACCATCTTAAAAAACATCCACGTCTCATCGAAGAAAGTTCCACTACAGGCAATGACAGAACTGAATATCTTGAGTCACGACCCAATGAGGTTGATCCTTATCTCACTTCCCTTCTTTATGCGGGAGATAGATGGGAGGCAAAAAACCAGATGCACAAATGGCTGGAGGAGGGAAGCATAGTTATATCAAATCGATATGTCTGTTCAAATATGGCTCATCAAGGAGCGAAGATCAGCGATGTTGTAGAGCGAAAGAAATTTTATAAATGGATTGAGGCGCTCGAGCATGAAGTTTACAATGTCCCAAGGGCAGACTTTACTATTTATCTGCATGTTCCGGTAGATATTTCCCGGGAGTTAATTAAAACAAGATTAAGAGAATCAGAAGGCCTGAAATCAAAGATGGATTTACATGAAGAAGACACTGGATATTTAAAGAGAGTTCGGGGTGCATATGTAGAACTTGCTGACAGTGATAGTAACTGGTGTACTATAGAATGTGCAGAAACCAATCAAATAAAGACAAAGCAAGGTATTTCGGAAGAGATTTGGCATGCGATAAGTGGGATTTTAAGTTAACATCTTCGGAGTACTTTGAATGTATGCATGTAACTTGTTTGTTGATAGACAGTAATAGCTCTTGATACCATGGAAATCTGTTCTTGACATATTATATGGCAATAAACTAGAATGAAAGGCTTATAGTTTCAATTATTAAAACAGATACGTATTAAGGAGGGGATTTTTGGAAAATATATTGAATAAAGATATAAGGGCAGTGATAGATCAATGTCCTGAAGTTGGGCGTATTTTGGAAGAATATAATATCGGTTGTGCCCCATGTTCTGTTGGAAGTTGTCTGGTTAGCGATGTTGTTGGGGTCCATGGCCTCGATCCACAAACAGAAGCCACTTTGATGTATAAAATGGAAAAAGCACTTTATCCGGATAGAGATATTCCGGAACCTAAGGTAGACATGTCAAAAGTGGTACCGAAAGAGATAAATTATTCTCCAGCGGTAAAAAATCTTGTGGATGAGCATGTATGGATAAAACGGCTTTTGGCCTTAATTCCTACTATTACTGATTTTGTCGAAAAGAGTGAAACGGTTGATAAAGATCTTGTTATGAGTTGTATTGATTTCATACGAGGTTATGCTGATAAGTTCCACCATATGAAAGAAGAGGATATCCTCTTTAAATATGTTGATGAAAAGTCTGAGATAATCAAGGTTATGTATGATGATCATATCACCGGAAGGAACCATGTTAAGAACGTTGTTGAAGGTGCCGAAAGTGGAAACAAGGCTCAGATCAAAGAGCACTTGCATGGATATAGAGATTTGCTGACCCAACATATAAAGAAGGAAGATGAAATCTTGTATCCATGGATAGAACGTCAAATGTCTGATAATCAGATTGGCGAGTTGTTTCAGAGGTGTAGTGCGGCAGATGCATCAGTAGGAGAAGAGCTGCCGAAGAAATATGAAAAATTTATTATTGAATTAGAAGAAAAATTCGCAAAGGAGAATTAATAATGAGTGATTGCTGCCCAGGATCAAAAACAATGGATTTTAGTGATGATGAACAAACTGAAGATGAAACAGGCGCACGCCAATCTCAACTGAAACAGTGGCCGATTCAGTTGCATTTGGTTTCCCCACAGGCACCTTATTTTCAGGAGAAAGACGTTTTACTTGCGGCAGACTGTGTGCCTTTTACTTTAGCAGACTTCCACAAGGACCATCTTAAAGGAAAAAGCCTGGCTATTGCCTGTCCAAAACTGGATTCAGATCAGGATGTTTATGTGGACAAGATCGCTTCTTTGATTGATGACTCAAAGATCAATACTTTAACAGTAATGATTATGCAGGTACCATGTTGTGGCGGATTGGCCCAGATTGCAAAATCAGGTGCAGACAAGGCGACACGCAAGATACCGGTTAAGCAGATTGTTGTAGGTGTAGAAGGCGGTCAAGTCTTATCCGAAGAGTGGCTATAAAGGTTTGTACTAACTTTTAAATATTAAGAATTCCCTGAGAGGTCAAGTGCCTCTCAGGGTTTTTTTATTCATTTTTTTCATATACAAAAAATAATACAAACCAAAGCCGACTGAAAATGAATGAATTTTCTTTTATAAAATGGATAAGAGGTGATCAAAAAAAAGACAAGAACGTCATCATTGGTATCGGTGATGATTGTGCGTCTATCAGGATTAATGATGATAATGTGTTCCTGGTTACCACGGATATGCTGGTAGAAGGTACACACTTTGACCTGAAAAAAAGTACACTCGGAGAAATTGGAAGCAAGTCTATCGCCTGTAGTATCAGTGATATTGCCGCTATGGGTTGTTCAGCAAAATATGCGGTAGTTTCAATTTGTTTCCCTCATGAGACTAAGACAAAATTTGCCAGAGAATTGTACCGTGGTATCAAGAAAATGGCAGATGCTTTCAACATTAAAATAATAGGCGGAGATATTGTCAGCAGTAAAAAAACAGTGGTTATCAACGTAACGATGTATGGCAGAAATGAAGGGCTAAAACCCGTATCCCGATCTGGCGCGAAGGTGGATGATGTCATAATGGTAACGGGTGAATTAGGCGGGTCAATATTAGGAAAACATACCACGTTCAATCCACGCTTGAAAGAAGGCCTATTGCTAAATAAGAAATTTAATATAAATTCTATGATAGATATAAGTGACGGCCTGACAGCGGACCTGGGTCACATTCTTGAGGAGAGCGGGGTTGGTGCAGTTTTATATGAAGACGAAGTTCCGATATCGGCAGATGCAAAGAGGCTTGCACGTAAGACCGGGTTATCAGCACTCCATCATGCTCTCCACGATGGTGAGGATTACGAACTGCTTTTTACTCTTTCTGATAAAGAGTCAAAAAAACTTTTAGCTTCCAGGTCTTTTCCTGCACGGTTGTCAAAGATAGGACATATCAACAAATCAAAGGGAATCAAAATACAGGATACGGTCGGTAAGTTAAAAAGAATAAAATCAATAGGGTATAACCATTTTAAATAAAAACAAATTTACTTTTTCAGATAATTTCATCCACATTGAAACAGGAGAGATTGAGCAGACAATCGAGTCTGGCCGTCTAATAGGTTCTCTCCTTAAAGCAGGTGACGTAGTTGCACTTATAGGTCAATTGGGTGCCGGCAAAACACATTTTACAAAGGGGATTGCAGAAGGCCAGGGTGTGGAGGACAGGAAGGTAGTCACAAGCCCTAGCTATGTGATAGTTAAGCAATATAATGGTAGATTACCAATTTACCATTTCGATGCATACAGATTGAAATCAGCTGATGAAATGTATGAAATTGACTGTGTGGGTTTTTTCTGGGGTAATGGTATATCAATTATTGAATGGGCGGACAAAGTGATAGAATGTCTACCGGACGAGTTTATAAAAATTACCATTAAGATAGATGGCAAGACATCACGAGGTATCAATGTATCTTATAATGGAGAAAGGTACAGAGGTCTTATGGAGGAGATTAAGGAGGCGGTTAAGTGTCTAGAATAAAGGTTTTACCAGAAACAGTTGTAACCAAAATTGCTGCCGGTGAGGTCATAGAGCGTCCTGCCTCAGTTTTGAAAGAGTTGGTTGAGAATGCGATTGATGCAGGTGCAACGCAAATAGAGATACAATTGGAGGAGGGCGGTAAAAAACTTATAAAGGTTTCTGACAATGGCGTTGGAATGGATGCCGATGATCTCAAGATAGCATTTTTAAGCCATGCAACAAGCAAGCTGCGAAGCGATGATGATCTTTTCTCTATTAATACACTTGGGTTTCGGGGAGAAGCCCTTCCAAGCATTGGATCAATTTCACAGACCAGGATTATATCCCGCACAAAGGATGCATTAGTTGGTTCTGAAATTCAGATTGAGGGAGGACAACTTGGTAAGATAAAAGAAAAAGGGGCGCCAGAGGGCACGCAGATAGATGTGCAAAATTTATTTTATAATACTCCAGTTAGGCGCAAATTTCTGAAAAGCACGCAAACTGAAATGGCTCATATATCAGAAATGGTTACAAGGTTTGCATTATCGTATCCAAAAATCCATTTTACAACTCTTCATAATGGAAAAAATGTCTTAATTTTTCCAACTGCCAAAAACCTGAAGGAAAGAATAAACACCATCTTTGGAAAGGAGATAAGCGAAAATCTTCTTGAAATCAATTTAAAAGAACCTGATATTTCTATATATGGTTATATCCTGCCGCCAACACATAATCGCCCAAATACAAAGATGCAGTTTATTTTTCTTAATGGAAGGTATATCCGAGACAACATAATTTTTCATGCTATAAATGCTGCTTATCGAAACCTTTTGATGTCCAGACGGTCACCCATTATTTTTTTAAATCTTCAGATTGATAGCAGGGAAGTTGATGTTAATGTGCACCCGACAAAGATTGAAGTCAGGTTTAAGAATACTGGGCTTATTCACGACCAGTTATATGCCGCTATACGTTCCGCCCTTATGAAGACTGAATCTCACACTTCGTTTCAGGCGATGAGCCAAGATAATCGTCCCAACGCAGAATCTTCTACTGTAGCTGCCAATACATTTGTGGGAGGTGTTGAGGCACAACTCAGGAAGGATAAAGAGGTTTCATCGGATGATAGAAAAGAGTCTGTGATGAAGTCTATGTCAGATTTCTTTTCAACCTCTCCTGACAAGGAAACTCCTTATCGCAAAGATGAGCATAAACAGGCAGTTTTGCCATCTGCAGAGGATAAGCCTTTATTCAAACAGGAAAGTAAGCTTACTTCTCATATACAGATCCATAATTCGTACATAATTGAAGAAACTGCAGAAGGTTTAAATATAATTGATCAGCATGCTCTGCACGAGGTTGTTCTTTACCACGAGATATGGGAACATATTAAGTCGTCAAGACTTGCAGTACAGAAACTGTTAATTCCTGCATTAATAGAACTGACACCTCGTGATTTTGTTACTATTATGAGTCTCAAAGAGAAGTTTGCTACTTTAGGATTGGAAATAGAAGAGTTTGGGAAAAGTACAATCGCGATTCGTACACATCCACAAATTTTAAAAAATCTGGATTTTCATTCGCTTATTCAATGCGTTCTAGAAGAGATTGATAGTGACGACGTTAAAAGTGAAACAGATAATATTTTAATAAAAATTGTCCAGGTAATGGCCTGTAAAGGTGCCGTCAAGGCTGGCCAGCGGCTTGCGCCACAAGAGATCCAGTCTCTTTTAGAGCAGAGGAAAGACAATATTGTCACTAGTTTTTGTCCCCATGGCCGTCCCACTGCGCTTGAATTTAAGATATCTGAACTAGAGAAACAATTTAAGAGGATCTAGATAAGAATTTTAGATGATAATTAAACTATAATTTGCAATATATAGCGATATTTAAGTAGAAACACTACACTATATCGTAATTATAGAAGAAGATTCATAAGGCGATAATAATTATAAGGTTAACTTTTTCCTTGACGGTTTATAGGTTTATCTATAACATATCTCGTTTGGCAATATTTTAACAATTTAACGGAAATGGAGTTGGTTTTTTTATGGCAAAGATTCAGATTTCTGAAAATGAGAGCTTGCGTGAGGCGATTAGAAGATTTAAAAAGATGTGTGATAAAGAGGGCATAATTAATCAATCAAAACGTTATGCTTATTTTGAAAAACCGTCTGATAAACGTCGACGTGAAGCGAGCAGGAGAATTAAAAACATAAAGAAGGCACAGAATCCAAATGCGAATATTGTTTAACGCATAAAATTTGCATTTTTTTGTGATTCGAAGAAACAATTTTAAAGCCAGCTGGAACGACATATCATATCGAGTACTGCGAATCTATATGACGTTACTGTATAGATATCACTTCCGTAATTACTTATCAATAATGTAGAGACTCTCGTTACTCTTTTTCATCAGGGTATATTTCAAGTAACGGACGTTTAGTAACTTTTCATCTCGGACTCCTGAAACTATTTTTACGATGTACGGTTTTGAGTCGGATGATAAAAATTACAGCAGTCTTGAAATTATAGAATGAACTGCTTTTCCCTTTGATACTAAACTTCTACTTGATAGACATATAGAATGACTACTGTTTCAAATCAAAAAACATGGTTAGAATCACACAGATACTACCCTTTTAGTGCCTATCTAAGGGAAAATTTCTCCGTGAAGATTCACAAAGTTTCAATTCATGCCGGTTTCACGTGTCCAAACAGGGATGGATTGGTGGGTGTTGGTGGGTGTACTTACTGTGCTAATGAAAGTTTCAGCCCAAATGTACGGGAAACCATCTCGCCTATAAAAGAACAGGTTGAAAAAGGTGTGGAGTATTTAAAAAGAAGATATGGCGCTGAAAAGTTTATTGCTTACTTTCAGGCTTTTACGAATACATATGCAGATGTTGATACACTAAAGACTCGATATGATGAAGCGTTGTTAAACAATGATGTCATAGGACTTTCAATTGGTACAAGACCAGATTGTATTACGGATGAAATACTGGCTCTTATTCATACGTATACTAAAGAATACCATGTATGGGTTGAATACGGCTTACAGTCAATTCATGATCGTACCTTGCGAATGGTAAATCGTGGACACGATTACAAATCCTTCGAAGATGCGGTAATACGCACAAAAAAGAGAGGTGATATAAAAATATGTGTTCACGTAATCCTTGGTCTTCCTGGAGAAGACAGGAATGACATGATGGAAACGGCCCAAGCAGTTTCTTCTATGGGTATTGACGGAATAAAACTCCACCATCTGTACATTGCTAAGAATACGGCAATGGCTGAAGATTACGCCAAGGGTAATATTAAGACATTGGAAGTGGAAGAGTATGTTTCGCTTGCTTGTGATTTTTTAGAAAGAATTTCTCCGGACATAGTTGTGCAAAGATTAGTTGGTGATACACATGGCGACTCCTTAATTGCACCAGTTTGGAAAGCAAACAAGGGTGATGTATTTGCTGCAATTACAAATGAATTAAAACATCGCAATTCATATCAAGGTTCAAAATATACGCCATCATACCCTACGTTACCGTGAATATAAGTACTTTAGACCTTATCGTACGAGAGCAATAATGCTTGACATGATAAAGTTTGGATAGATATAATTCTTTAGCTTCGTTTTCTACCAAATTTGAATGCGGGCGTAATTCAGTGGTAGAATATTGCTTCACAAGCTGGGTGTCGTGAGTCGAATCCCATCGCTCGCTCTCTATGCAAACAATAATTTAGTATTCGTAAATTTTCGGTATTAATGCCTTTGCCAGAGAGAAAATTTATCAACTCGTAGATTGCACTGAGTGGTAGATTCTGTTTGCTATTGTTTGCTGGCAGACAGGGAAAATTCAATGAATAGCATAAATCTGAAGGAGAGCACGTCGGTTGAGAAATATTCCGGTTTCAAAAGGGTTTGGTAGCGTCGTGATGGTGTTTCTCATCATGATCCTCCTTACAGGATGTGCTACAAGTTACAGAACCGGTGTGTACCCTCCTCCAAAACTTAAAAAAGAATTAGATTCATTAAAATCTAATACAAGAACTCAAAAATCTACAAGATATACGATTAAAAAAGGTGATACTATATGGCGTATAGCACACAATAATGGTGTTTTGCCTGACGAAATTATAAAAGCTAATAAAATCAAAAATGTCGAGAATATTAAGCCTGGACAGCAATTAATTATACCAAGAGGTGTTAACGTTGGTAAAGCTGCACCTGCAAGGAAGGCTTCTGTGTATACCAGGAAGTTAAATGAATCATTTAAATGGCCTATACGTGGCAAGATATTGTTCGGATTTGATAAATGGATAGATGGGTATAAGAACAAAGGAGTTGATATACAGGCGGTTAATGGACAGCCTGTGAAGGCATCAAAAAGCGGTATAGTTGCATTGACTTCAGATACACCTGATGGATGGGGCAAGGTTGTCGTACTTCAGCATGATGATGGCTCTTACACATGGTATGCATATAATTCCAGAATACTTGTCAAAAAAGGAGATTATGTTCTTCAGGGACAGACCATTACAGAGGCAGGCAGTACCGGTAGGGCAAAGGTAGAGAAACTCCATTTTAAAATATTTTTACACGGAGTACCTGTAAACCCGATATCTCACTTACGATAAATGATTATATGCGGATTACAAAGCAAATAGTATAAATCCTAGTTTAATCAATAATTTGTAATGCCATGCAAATTCTTTCCTTTTGCAGGAATTTTACAGACATTTTTTTATAAATTAATGAAAAATATTTGGGCACCATGGCGTAAGGAATTTATATTGAGTAGAAAAGAAGAGAGTTGTTTTTTCTGTGATGCTATAAAAGACAATCAAGACCGTAAGAATCTGATTTTGTATAGAGGCAAGGAGTGCTTTTGTATACTAAATAAATATCCATATAATAATGGTCATTTAATGGTTACACCAAACC
>Ga0233429_1002689_pt1 | contig 18030 bp, 15 predicted proteins | sample SI_118_April2016_3_FD_179879 | JGI IMG/M metagenome (GOLD analysis project Ga0233429, IMG submission 179879) | Seawater microbial communities from Saanich Inlet, British Columbia, Canada - SI_118_April2016_135_MG | ecosystem: Environmental > Aquatic > Marine > Inlet | place: Canada: British... | reverse complement strand
AAGCGTAGAGTTAAAGGTGATTTTTTAGATTTTTATGGAAAGTATGAAAAAATCTAGGAAATTTTTTGGAAAAAATAAAAAAGGATTAAATTTGGGATGGAAATTTTGAATTATTCAAAGGTCTCTATTTAATCAATTTGTATAAAAGATATATTTGGCTCAAAATCAAAACACTCTAGACGATTATTATTTAGACCCATCTCATCAATTAGTGCTAATGTCTCTCCTGGCCATTCTTTATTGTTAACCTCGTCAAATACTATAATACCTCCCTTGGGTATTCTAGGTAGTAAGCTTCTCAAAGCGGCTACAGTTGGCTCGTATAAATCAAAATCTAAATACAATAACGACACTATTAAATGTTTATTATTTTTCACATACTCAGGTATTGTCTTAAGCGCATCACCTTTAATTAATTGAATTTTATTTTGGTCATTTAAAAAACGATTGTTATCATAAAGTTCTATACATTTCATAAGCTCTTCATATGTATCAAAATCTTCAGAAAAATTGCCAACTCTAACATTTTCAGTATCACCGTCAGATTTATGTATAGATGGAAAACCTTCAAATGTATCAAAACCAATAATTTTTCGATGATAATTATAAGGTTCAAGTGTTGCAGTCAAATGCCCCCATGTCATAATACTGCCCCCTTGATGAACACCACATTCTACAATTGAACCTTTTATATTGATTTGCTTTTTAAAAATTTCAGTTTGACATAAAAAACGAGCTATATCTTGCCTTCGAACATATTTAGTAAAATTATGTAACTTATCATGAGTGCTACATTCTGATGTGTCAAATATATGTTTCATTTTCCTTTTTTAATTTTGATTTAAGGCGGTATGTTTTGTTATGGTTGTTTACTTTCAACCAAGGCGATTATATCAGCCATAACATTTGTATTAATAATTTCTTCATGGGAAAATTTGATACCAAGCTGGCTTTCTAACTCAAGAAAAAGGGTTAATTGTCCAAGAGAGTCCCATTTTTCAAAATCATTAATTTTAGAATTTTCATTCACTTTGTAATTAAATATACTACTAGCTATACTTAAAACATTATTTATTACCATATACTCTTCTGTATGTATGTATGTCTTTTTTTATAAAGCCACTATTCTTATAAAAATTCTTTACAATACAATTTTTCTCCGTTTGATAAAATTTGCCAATTATAACGTTAACACCAGCGCTCAATAAATTATTACAAATTACATCCAAAAACTCATTCTCTACCCCTCTACCAAGAATTCTACAGCTTAATAAAAATAATTCTATTACAGCCACATTATTATCTATATTGACAATAGACGCTCCAACAATCCCTTCTTTATTATATTTATCTCTATATTCTAATGAATACACCATACAAGAACTTGACAGAATAAAATCATTTATCTCTTTAATATTGAATCTATTTGTTGTTAAATTAAATTGATTTGTTTTTTGGGTTAATTGTGATATTCTTTCTGCATGATCTACCTTGTTTGTAGAAACATTAATATTTATCTCCAGTGATCTTATAAATGAATCAATGTCAATTGATGATGACTTTAGTTTACTTCTTTTAATGTTTGATCTATATTGTTCTGTTTTATTAAGATCCTCACTAACAATACTTATTTTTGAAAAATGCTTACCAACTACGTCTGATACAAACCAATTGTTATAAAGGTCCAAATCTTGTGGAAAATCAGGGACAACAACTTCTGGTAATGAAACTCTTACAATTTCCCTCTCAAAATGACTGTCATCTAAAAATACAAAACTATCAAGACCCAAATTTAACTCATTAGCAATTTCTATCATATTTTCTACTTTACTATTCCAGTTTGCCTTTATAGCAACAAAATCGTCTTTATTTAAAATTGAATTTTTATGATTTAATCCTCTAATTGCGTCGTTATAATTATTTTTACTATTGATTGCTAATAAGACACCAGTATCCTTTACATACTTTATATTTTGTTGTATTTCAGAATATATTTTCCCAGTACCTTCATTAGAAATTTGTATATTATCTCCATCTTCTCCAACAATTCCACCCCAAATTGTATTATCTAGATCTAATACTAATACTTTTTTATTGGTTTTGTTTATAGTATGAAATACACTTACTATTTCTTTTACCACCTCCCTGAAAAACAATGGAGTATATTTAATCTTTCCTAAATACCAAAACTTGTTATCCAAACATTTTTTTGATCCTGTGCTCTTAATAATTTTATGAATATCTAGAACAAATGCCGAGGGATTAATTTCACAAAAGTTCAGAATTTTACTATTTGTATTAAACTCAAATTTATTCGATATATTTAAAAATGTATCTATATATGGTGGATTTATTGAAATTGTCGATAAAAATAATAAACATTTTTTCTTTCCTAGAAAGCTTTCAACTCCATTAAATATATTTTCTAGATCGTTTGTTTTTTTAAGCTCATCACCATCGATTAGAAAAACTACCAAATCAACATCGAGTTTATATAAATTTGAACTTTCATCAATTAAATCAATTAAATAATTTCCATAAATATTACTACCAATAACTTTTGCATCTTGGGGAAGATAATATTTGATGCTATCAATATTTGTATTGCCTAATAAATAAATATTCATTTATTAGTCTCTAGCAACTCTACCAATCCAATTGGTGTAAATAAAAAGGCAACTCTTCTATTGTCAAATAATATAGCCTCTTTTGGTGGTGATACTAAAATTGCATGCTTAAAGGATTCTATAGCTTTAGTTATATTATCTACTTCATAACATATATGATAATAAGTCTGTTGCTTTTTAATAAATTCACTAACTAACGGTCCGCTAACTAACTCTAAAACGACACTTTTTGTTGTAATCAACACTAACTCAGCATTTTGATTAGGGTCATATATAGTATTAGTACTAGCAATTACTTCAAAGTTGTCATTGACAAAAGACAAGCACTTCTCTATATCATTAGTTGCAATACCTATATGATGAAAATTCATAACCACTAAAATGCGTCACTAAGAATCATTGGAAGACTCCATAGATCTTTATTTAATATTTCTTTATTGTTAGAAAAATTTTTTACAATCAAGTTAGTACTAAAGCCTTTTTCTACTATATACGGATTAAATAATTGCTGATACTCTGTCCTATTCCAAAATATAACTTTATGCACACCATAGAAAGAAAAATACTCTTTAGATTTTGCAACCAAGCTCATAAGTATTTCTATATTTTTAGCTTCAAAATCGATAAAATGACCAACAACCTCGTCATCTCTCTTATAAAATTTTAATGAGATATAGCCAATCGTAATATCATTCTCTTTAATGATAAATGTTTTATAATGCTCAACTGGATTTTCTAGCAATCTATGATTAAGATAGTCTTCAGTTTTAATTATTGATAATTTATTTTCATTTGGTGTAAAACCATTTTCAAATTTTTGCAAACTTTCTATTTTATGATCAACTTCAAAATTGATCATTCTTAAGTCAACTACATCTGAAAAAAAACTACCTAGATCACTCCAGCCAAAAATTTTTGTCTTTATTTTTAAAAAATTATCATTACTAAAAGCAAAGACAAAATCCAACCTATCTTTAACTCTTTCGATTGCAAAATTATGCAATTCAGAAATTAACTTTAAATTTCTATACTTTTTATGCACTATGGCTTGCTGTGCATATCCAACGTTATAAATTTTATTTAAACGCTTAAATTTCAACAAAAGTATTGAATAATGACCAACAATCCTACCATCATGGTTTTTTGCAACTGCGCACAATGATGATGCATGTGGAAAGTTGTTGGAGTAACTATAATATAAGGTGCTTCTACTATGTCTAGGATCAGAAGTTAAAAAAAGACTAACAATATCAGACACATCTTCATTACTTACTATGCTTATATCATATTCCATGTGATCCATTCATCTTCTTTTATATTTGTAGTTGCCAATCTGCCGATTACAATATCATAATCTATTGGCGAAATTCCATAGCCTGGTCTTTTAATTGTGACATTATTTTCTGTTAGAGTTTCCCCTTTTTTAATATCACTACTAGCTATTAAACTTCTTCGTAAACTATGATTCTCTGTTTCCTCAACCCTGGCACCATTTTTTAAACCATCTCCAAAAGAATCTTCAACATCTCTTATTCTTTGCACCATAATTTTTAATTCACTAGGCTCTATTGCAAAAGAATGATCAGGTCCACCCATTTCTCTGTCAAGAGTGTAATGCTTTTCAATTATTTTTGCACCCATAGAAACTGCTGATATTGCAATATGATCACCCAAAGTATGGTCGGAATAGCCCACCAAACAATCAAATGCTAATTGCATAGTCTTAATGGCGTTTAAATTTGATAATCTTGGGGGTGCAGGATAAAGAGATGTACATTGTAGTAAGGCAAAATTATTTGTACTTTTTTTGCATGCATTGACAGCATTTTCAATATCTCCCATCGTTGCCATGCCTGTTGATAATAATATTGCAAGGTCGCTTTTAGCCATATATTCGATCAACTTCACATCAGTTAAATCGAAGGATGCGACTTTTAACGCTCCAGTCCTTAGTTCAATCATCTCATCAACTGATTTATAATCACAGGGAGAGGAGAATACATCTATATCTAATTCATCACAATAATTCTTAATTTTTCTCATCCAATTGTGATTCATTTCCAAGTCTTTTATTAAATCATATAATTTTTTTTTATAATTTGAATGACCTGGGGTGTATCTTGAGTAATGTGTTTCAGCTTTAAAAGATTGGAATTTAATAGCATCAACTCCAGCGCTCTTCGCCTTATCAATCATTTCTAAAGCAATATTGTAATCATTATTATGATTACTACCTATTTCTGCAATAATATAAGTTGGAGAATTTGAACTGATTGTTTTGCTGTTAATTGTAATTTTTTTCATATATTAACCTTTATATAACACCGTATTTGCTTACTTTTACAATAATTAACCAATAAAATTATATTTTATAAATTACTTTTTTTAATTCTTATTTCATATCTAAATCCATTCATTTCAAAATATGCTGGGTATTTATTATTGTCAACAATACGAAATAAATTAAATTGATCTTTAATACTTTTATTTATATTAATAAAGCTATCAGATGGTGTTCTTTTTGGGTAATAACTTGACTTTCCTTTTTGTTCTTTTGAAATTCTTAATATGAATGGATACTCGTTAACGAATTTTTTACAAAGAGCAACAGTTGCTTCTGATTGTTTTATTCTCAACTCATTTACCAACTCATCCCCATTAAATTTCATTTGATATTGAGCATAAATAAGCCCACTATCAACATCTTCTCGTGCCTCAAACAATGTAGCATAAATTAATGATTCTCCCTCAAGTATTTGCCAACTAAGTGGAGACCAGCCCCTACCTTGCGGCAGATTACTCTCATGAACAACCAGATTGTGTTTATTTAATTTTAAAATATTTGGCTTTACAATTTCGCTAAAACTCAATATAAAACAAAAATCACCTTTAATTACTTCTGATTGGCTATGAACCACATTAACATTGTGCCCTAAATCTTTCCAATACGTCATAAGCTGAACAATCCACTGCAACATCCATGTTTCCCTGTCAGAAAGAATTGTAATAGTAAATAAATTATCTATTTTTTTTGATTTTATGGAATTATTAATAACACTATTTAAAGCTAGAGCAACTCTCTTTGCACCCAGGCCATCAACTAAATCTTTATTTTTTTTAGCTCTAGAAAATAATTTTATTGGATTGCGAACAGTTTCTAAAAGGGCTTTAAAAATCACCTGCTCATCTACCTGATTATAATTGCCAATCCAATCTATAAAGCCATCTTTATCTAAGTCTCTAGTAAAAGAAATTTGATTGTCAGCCAGGGTTATTACTATACTTGGCAATCCTAGTGCAATTCTCTCCCAAGTTGTTGTTCCACCAGCACCTACTGCGATATCAGCTTTACACATTAGCTCGGATATATTTTCTATTTGAATATAAAGTTTTATATTTTTTCTATATTGTATAAATTTTTCAATTTCTGATTTGTTTGGATTATTAGAACCTATTACGACATCTACTAATAAATACTCTAACTCTTCTTTGCAAAGGGATTTTAATACTAATAGAGTTAAATTATCTTGATCTATTCCACCAAAAAATACAAAAACTTTTTTAACTTCATCATTATTATGATCGCACTTCTTATTTTCTAAAAAATCTTCCCTTAAGAGTGCATACTTAGGGCCTAATAATTGGATTGCATGTACAGGTAGTAGCTTGTTATAACGTTTTTTATCATTTATGTAGTTTTGGTCTAACAACAAATCACAACAATGATTACGGTTTGCTAAATCGTCTATTACCATAATATTGTCACTATATTTTTTTAGTTTTTTCTCCCAAATACAATCTAATGCATAGTGATCAACAATTAGACAGCAAGGATAGCTCGAATCAAGTACTTGAATAACCTCATCAGCATCTGTAGATTGACATACTCCAAGTAATCGCTCGTATCCGGTTAAATTTTTCTCTGTCTGGATTTTGTTTGGTTTGATTAAAGAGTGAACCTTAAATCCTTTATTGGCAATTTCATTTATCAGATTCCCTTCATGATTTCGAGTTATAAACTCTACAATAAAGCCCACCTTAGATAAAGTTTTTGCAAGTGCAATACATCGCATAACGTGACCATAACCAATTTTTTTGGATGCATCAGTACGGATAGCTATGAGTCTATTAGACATTGTTAATTTAAACGCTTAAATCCTGAGTGACAAACTGGTCCTTTTAGTATATTACTTAGGTCCTCTTCTCCTTCTTCACACCTTTTAATTAAGGAAAATATTTTATCCATTTCGTTGAAATAATTATCCAACACATAACTTTTATGCTCTGTACATGAATACACATTATTTGAAACAATATATCCTTTACTTAGCATTTCTTGTGTAATCAGTGTCTTATATGAAAGTGAATTTTTACTTTTAATATTAAAGCCAGCGAGTGAAGGGATACCAAATTGAGAAATCTCTATTCTATTGGCGTCTGCCAATTGTTGCCAACCTTTTTTAATACTCATGCCAGTACTTGTAATTTGCTCCCATGACTTTTCACTCTCCATAATTTCAAGAGTCTTAAGTGCTGCGGTTGGTCCTATACGTTCAGTCCAAAAGGTACTGCTAATAAAAGTAGACTGTGCAGCCTCCATAACATCTCTAGATCCAATTATTGCAGTAATTGCATATCCATTTCCTAAGGCTTTCCCAAAAATAGCCATATCTGGCTCAACTCCATATTTTTTATGTAGACCGCCAAATGTTTCTCTAAATCCGGAAGTACATTCATCAAAGATAAGAACTATTCCTTTTTCTGTTGCTAACAGCCTTACTTTTTCTAAAAAATTATCTTCAGGCGGTTCATTTCGCTGAACTTCCATTTTAATAACACCAATATCATGTTCTTGTACAAGTGCTTCTAACTCAGAAAAATTATTATAATTAAAAGGCAATACTGTATCCTTTAAATTACGAGGGACTCCTTTGGGGTTAAGACCTGGCAACAAATGGCCATCAAGTGAGCTGTTATCATTTAAATTAGTAGCCAGATACCAATCATGCCAGCCGTGATATCCACATATAGCAACTTTATCTTTACCACTAGCAGCACGAGCGATACGAATTGCAACAGCATTAGCTTCACCACCAGAACGAGCAAAACGCACCATGTCTGCCCAGGGGTGTATATCAACTAATTTTTCTGCTAGATAAACTTCTTCTGGACAATTAAGAGTTGACATGTTGCCAGATTGCACTGTCTGCATAACTGCCTCATCAACCTCAGGATGACCATAACCAAGAATATTGGTACCAATACCCATGATTGACATATCAATAAGCTCATTATTATCCATATCCCAAACACGACACCCTTTAGACTTACTGTAATATGCAGGCCATCGCTCAGGAAGAAACATTTCTGCACGCTTTGAAAGTAACATATTACCACCCGGTATTATTTTTTTCGCCCTTTTCCAAAGTTTTTGCCCAGTACCAATATTCATGCCTTCATTGCGAATTAAATGCTTGTTCTCAGAAAAAATATCAGGTCGTATTTTTTTTAATTTAAGCGCCTCTTGCCAGGAGAAGTCTAATACAGGCGAAAAATATTCAAATATAGATTCAACAACTTTATAGTCCTCCAACTCATCTACTGTCCACCTCTCATTTGAAAGATTTTCCTTGTTGGAAATATTTTTAACTTTAAATTTTCCAGATTTTCTAATATATTGTGTTACGTGCTCTCGATCACCAAATGTTTCCGCTTCTTTCCAAGCAGTTTTTAATGCAGAAAATGAAAAAACCTCAACATCTAAACCGTCAGGATAGGTTGGTGGTTCTATATTGCATACATAATCCACATTATTAAGTTTGAATGCTTTAACAACAGTGTCCACAACTTTTGGGTCGATCAATGGGCAGTCGCCAGTAATTCTGACTACAATAGTTGCTTTCTGCTGTAAAGCAACTTGATAATAACGATCTAAAACATCATTTTCACTACCTTGATAAACCTTATATCCTAAACTTTTAACATGGCTAGTTAATGGATTATTGAGCGACCCTTTAGGTGCTGCCAATACAACCTCATCTATCTCTTTCGACTTAGAAAGCCTGTGCAACAACAACTCAATCAATGGAACGCCGTTAACAAGTTTCATCACTTTTCCAGGTAAACGGGTAGACCCCATCCGAGCTTGAATAATGGCAATTACTTTGTTACTTTGTATCATAAATTTAGTTTATATATAATAACAAACACTGAACTTCAACTCTATAATTCATATAATGTAAATATTTATTTAACTTTCAACACAGCAAGGGAGTTATATAATTCTACCAAGTTCGACACCCTCCCCTCCAACAACAAAAATTATTATAAAGAAAAATCAACAAGTAAGTGTTGGCGAGCAATTACATGAGTAGCGAAACCTTCTTTAAAGTGTGAAATAGACAATTCTTTATCAGTAGCCTGTGACCTATCGATATTCAAATGCTTTTGTCCAATTTCATACCACACAACCCCTTTATCCTTTAATGTTTCTATTATTTTCATTTGAATTGCATGACCCAAGGGCTTGTTAAACAAATCTCTTTCATATGCGGCAACACAGTACAGTCCTTGATATTTAGAGTAAGTAAAAAATCCTGCTCCAACTAGATTTTCATATTTATCAGAAACAGTAATCAAAATAGCCTCACAAGAATCAATTTGCCTCTTTTGTTCTTGCCAGCTTTCAATAGGTCTAGTTGACCCTCCTGATGCTTTCTTATGTAGTAGCCTAAATTTCTCAAATAATTTATCAGAAACTTGCTCATGAATTTCTACATTCCATTCCCTTAAGCCTTTATTGATTAAAGTTTTATAACTTCTCCTGAATCTTAAATGAATTTCATCAACGGATAAAGACAGGTCCACTATAGAATGATAAGTTGAAAATGCTTCCTTTGCCCTTTCTGAACACATCAAATACCAGCTTGACAGTTGAATATAATCCATATTGACAAATTTACATTGAGAAATTTCAAGACTTTCTGATAGATTTTCAATTAAATTATACAACTTTGATTCTAGATTTTTTTTATATTTATGTGACAACCTTTCAATAAAAACAGGCTCAACAATCTCAATTCCATTACTACTCAAAACCCATTCTTGATGTTCATTTTTATGGATCATTAAAGGCATAACACCGACAGCTATATCTCTATTATAAAGAACCATTGATAAATTAATAGATTCACTTTGCAAGAAGTAAGACACAAAATACCTTACTGTACTAAATAAATGAAAAACAGAGTGATTCTTGCATTGATCTAAAACAGATTGCCATGCAGAATAATCCATGACAGCCTCTGGAAATATCTCTTGAATAATTTGATCTAGTTTCTTATTCATAATTATTTATGATCTACTATTGAGACACAAAAACTTATAGAAAAAAACCAAGATACGGTCTGTACAGTCCGTATTTGTGCTTTTCTATCTTTTTAATATTTATTCATTTATTCCACAACCAAAGAAATCATTATACGTTAGAGCAAGTAAATATATTTATGTTCGCTTACGCTTTTGTAATGACACTTTAACAAAATTTTAGACATAATTGAAATGCTATAACTCTGTTTTGTTAGATTCTTTTATAAAATCTGCTACAATTTTTATTATAAATACTCTTGTAAGATTATTTTTGCCGCACGTTTTCCTGCGCCAGACCTATAATACGAAAAATACTGTTTAATGGTCTTTTTACGTAAACCTTCTTTTTGCTTCCATAATTCTTCTATTTCCTCAATTGGTTTTGATAGAAAGTTATGTAGTTTTATATAAAAATCAAAATCATCATCGTCAAAAAGAAATACTGATGCCGATAAAGCTTTATGGGCTTCTTTGGTTAGTGACATTTTATTTTTTGTATTAATAAAAATTACCGGCTTTCCACTTAAAATAGGCCAAGTTAGCGAACTTGTTGCTGAAGAAATAATTACTACACGATATTGATCTAATAAATATCGCATATCTATTTTTTGATCATACAAATCAATATTATTTGTATTTAATACATTATCAATAATCGGATCATTGTCAGGATAGCGATAATTATCCACGGGATATGTCTTATAAGTTATCTTATGTGGCAACTTGGATAGAACCTTTATTATTAAATCACGTTCGTTCTTATATTTATCGTAATCTGTAAGGCATGTTCCAAATAACCCCATATTTCCCTTATACAGGTTAGTTGATACATAAACTATTGGAGTATTGTAAGATTGGTAATTGACGCCCTTACCAGCCCTCAAATGTCGTGCTGAAATACCTGAGACAAATACCTTTGCTTTAGAAAAGCCAGAATTAAGTGAAGCTGCTTTAGATTGCATATTAAACGCAAGAAAACAATCTGATGTATTTGCCTCATACATAGCGTATGCTTCATTATGCATACCTGAAATTTCCATTGTGACACCATGTTGAGCTGTTATAACTGGTATCTTAAATTCACCACATATACTTATAAGTGCAAGATATGTAGGATTTGCAGGACTGTTAACCAACAATACAGTTTTTCTATTCTTGTATTGCTCAATAACAGGCCTCCATTTTTCTCTAAATAAAAAAAACCTAGATAACTTTTTATATATTTCCTCAAAAAAAATATCTTCACATTTTGACACTAGTGTTGGGTCTACCCATTTTTCAATTCTTTTTCTAACAATTGCCTGTAATGATCTTCTAATCATCTTTTTATAATTTTCTTCAAGACAATAGGTATTCTTTTGAGTTGATGGTTTAATTTTATTTATATTTACCCCCTTGAATGCTAAGGCAGAGGCGGTTTCAATTATTAGTTCATTTTCACTCGCAATCAAGACATGTCGATTAAAAAAAAGATTTAATTTGTTTGGAATATTAGTCACTAAACGATATAAAAGTGTTTCAATTCCACCCAAATGAATTCTCCTCCAAAATGAAGCGTTATTAATATTTTCTTTATACTGATTATTTATTGTTAGCTTATAGCACACACTTTTTAATTTAGAGTTTTCTCCTAAAAGGCGATCCCATGGGGCATTCATATTATTTCTAGATGGGTCACCACATCCATCAACTGAAATAACTAATAGTGGTTGATTAATATCATCATCCCTCAAACAAGCTGCTTTATAGAGTATTTGATGGTACATAACAGCTGCCTGAGCAATGCTTATTGATTCCTCATAGCTAACATCATTGAGCAATGAAACAGCGTCAAAAATATCTTTTGAAAATCCTTGAATGGTAGATTGAAAATCTTTCATTCTACCCAGAGTCCAAAAATCAGCCATATGTAAAAAGTTTGGCTCGTTATCACATAATAAGGCTGGGGAGCTTGTTCTAACTATAGAGGTCTTTTTAAGTCCACAAGTATATGCCCACAATAATGCTTCTTTGCTATCACAAAGAACATTGTCAAAACCAGATAAATCCATGTCAATATCAGTCATAAATCCCAAAGTGATGGGTCAATAAATTGATTATTCATGGAAAATCTATCAAAATCAATTGGATTAATTTTTATTTTATTAGCTTTTATAATCTGCTTTAATTGTACAACTGAATCAATACCGATAACTATTTTATCTATCTCTTTGATACTATTAACAAACCCAAGTGCTAAAGATAATTTATTTACTGAGAGCCTATTTGAAATTTGATCAAACTCATAAAGCTGTTGAGCAATCGGTTTAAAGTATGACGGCACTGATTCTAATGACATCAACAATAAGCCTTGTAAAAATATACTCCTTGCATATATTTCAATATTTTTATTTTTTAGTCTCTTTAAACACCCTCTAACAAGTAAGCGCTGGTCAAATACATTTATTGGCAATTGAATAATATCAATATCAAAATTATTTAATAAATATTCAATCTGATCTTCTCTATATACGGATACCCCAATTTTTTCAACTAGACCAGATGATTTTAGCTCTTTCATTTTTTCAAATAAAAGTTCGCCACCAATTTTAAATAAATCATCACAATCGTGCACCATAAGGCCATAAACATTCTTTACTCCTAACTTTGAAAGTGAAATATTAAACGACTTATCTAAATATTTTACTTCTGTATCAGAAATCTTTTCCGAAGTAAAATGAGGCGTCTTGGTTATTATTTTCCAATTTTTGCCACCTAATGTATTACCAATAATCTCTTCCGATTCTCCATAAGAAAAAGCTGTATCAAGGGTATCAATTTTATTATTATAAGACTCCTCCAATATTTTATGCACTTGTGAGAACGGCACTTTTCCTTGTCTATTATTGATGCCGTATGACATTCCAAACTGAACTGTTCCAAGGGCTAATTTCATAATTTTAAATAATCAAGACACTCTAAAAATTCATCTAACTAACTGATTAACAGTGCAAAAAAATAGTTAGTTAGATCATCTGCTAAAATTTGATTTTAATAAGTAATATTTAGGAAAAATTATTAAACTGTAAAAAATTAATTTTCTGCTTAATTAATACAATACTTATATTCCAATACTCTCTTTAAATTTGTCTTGAGTAATGTATTTTATTAAACTTTTCATTAAACTATCACTAACTTCAGAGTGCAAAGGTATGGCTAAAACTTTTTTCCAATTAGGCGTCAAATAACTATCATTAAAATTAAAATGATACAGAAAAGAGGCTTCTATTCCAAATTTAACAGATACCTCTGTAGCAATTGTATTACCACTCTTGCTTAATGGAATTGGAAAAATTCCTGGTGCTGGTAATGTAGTGTCTTTAATTTGATTTTGCATCCAGTTTGGAAGTAATTTGATTATCCTATCATCAAAAATACCTATTCTTTCCCGTCTAAGTTTATTCTCTTTTGCAACCACTGCATTAACATTAACATTACTTAACCATTTTTCTAGATCTGGAGAATTACAAATACATTCATTTCTTATAAATCTATCAATTTTATAATGACTTTCTTTATTTACACTTACATCATTTAATAAGGCATCCAGCTTATCGACAAGCCCCTGGTCTGAGCACAGGTCGCGCTGCATCCAACCTTCTCCGGTAAACCATATTAGTCCGCCACCTCCAGCACCAAGAGTTTTTGATAAACTAAACAACTGAACATCTGTCTCGTTTTCCCTTTTTATCGCTTCATTCTCATAATTTAACGGCAAAGAATCAACTCTATCCCAAATAATTTTTGCATTTGGATATATTTTTCTTAACTCCAATCTTGCACTCAATGTTTTCTGCCATCCCCATTGGTCATATATAAGAATCGCAGATGAAGATTTTTTAGGCAATAGACTAATTGGCACCGGGGTCGCCCTTCTACCAATAAAATCAATTACACAATGGCCAACATAATCGGGAATGCCTACATAATCAGTCCTATTTAATCCTAACTCTGTAACAACCTTAGTTAAGCATTGTCTAGCGCTAGCTATAATTACATCCCTAGAAAGGTCAATAATTTCCTTATTATTTGTTGTTACAGGGGTAATCCTCCATAGTTTAATTAAGTTGCGCATATAATAAAATTTATGTAGAACTTAAAAGCCAACTAAGATAATCTTTCTCGTAAAAAAAGTTATTAATCAAGTTTTCATCTTCCATTTTATCTGGACTTTCAAGCAATATTTTTCTAGTTATCTCTAATAATGAATTGTATATAAGCCAAGTATTTTCATAGTACTGCTTATTATAAATAATTTCATCACACCATGATGGAACTGATTCATAATCAATTTGCTTAAGTGATAATAATTTAAAAAAATCAATTTTATGTTTGGAGTTTACTTTTTTATATCCTAGTTTTTCCATTTCTGAAGAACAATACATCTCAATCTGAAGTATAAAATCATTTATAAGAACGTTTTTCCATCTATCTTTATATCTTTTGGATATTCGGCCATTAGCACTACTCCCTTCATAGCTAGTATTAGGACTCTTAAATGTACTATTTATCATCGAAATATTATATTGAATGCCAATAAATTTTGTTATCTCTTTTAAAATATCTTCTGAATTGTCAACAAGGTTTTCATACTGTACTGAAATAAATTTATCTGACATGCTCTTGTATTTGTTTTGAAACTTCCATGAATAATAGACTGACTTTCTCCAATCCCTGATGCTCATAATTATTGGATATCTTGTACTTTCAGATGACATATAGTTTGATGCTACTACAGCCCTTGGATCGCGCAATATATTAATAAACCTCATATTCTCAAATGTATTACTCAATGGCTTTATTAACTGCTCACACCATGTCGTTTTGATCCCAAAGACTTCTGTATCTGAATTTCCATAAGTTTCATGCAAAATTTGCATAATCTCTAAAAAGAGTAGATCAAATGATTCAGACTTGCATTTTTTAACATGGCTTATTATTTCAGGGTTATATCCACCATCTCTTTGAATAGTTTTGCTTATAATCTCATTTCTTAAATAAGAAGGTATCTTGTGTTTTAGGTCTGTTTGATCAATAAAATTACTTACCTCATCGCTCCCACTAAAGAAAAAATTATCAACAGGGTAATTAGAGTTTTTCTTCTCATTTTTCACATAATAATAAGCATATCTAACAAACCCTTTTAATAGCTCATTCATTATGTCCGAAATGCACATTACTTTTGAGTGATGATTTAAGCACTCCGCCAACAATGTTGTTCCACTTCTAGCTAAGCCAGTCACCATTAACATATTAGTTTGATGATTTATCACTTTCAATAAAACTCCTAATTGATATAAAAATATAATAACAAATTACATATTTTTTTATTACTACAACAACATTTTTTAAATGTTAATTGAGTGCGAATTTAAAAGATTCTACAACTTTATCTTGCTCTTCAAATGTCATATCAAAAAATATTGGCAAGCTTAGAATATTCATATAATAGTTCTCAGAATTTACAAAATCTCCAGTCTTAAAACCAAATTGTTGATAATACGGTTGCATATGAACTGGTATGTAGTGTACATTCACTCCTATACCAAACTCTCTAAGTTGATTAAAAACATCTAAACGTTTCTTGTTAGTTTTGGTTGGATCTATTTGAACCGTATAAAGATGAAATGCAGAATAATTTCCTTGTTCTTGATAAGGTTTTATTATCGGCATATCACTTAACAAAACATCATACCTTTCTCTGAGAATATGACGCCTAGTAACAAACTTATCAAGATTTTGTAATTGACTAATACCTAAGGCCGCTTGCAAATCAGTCATACGATAATTAAACCCAAGTTCAATTTGCTCGTAATACCATGGACAGTCTGTTTTTTGTTTCATTTTACTGTGATCACGCGTTATACCATGACCCCTTAATAATTCCATCTTTTCTAAGAGAAAGGTGTCGTTAGTCATTGCCATACCACCTTCACCTGTGGTAATAATTTTTACAGGGTGAAAACTAAATATGGTAATATCAGAATATTTACAATTTCCTACCGGGTCACTTTTATATTTTGCCCCAATAGCATGGGATGCATCTTCAATAATTCTAAACCCATATTTCTGGCTAAGTGCATAAAACTCCTCCATATTGCATGATTGGCCTGAAAAATGAATTGGTATAATTATCTTTGGGAGTTTGTTTTTTTTCTCAGCCCATTCTAATTTCTCCTTTAATTTTTCTACACTCATTAATGCTGTAACAGGATCAATGTCTACAAAATCTACAGATGCTCCACAATAAAGTGCACAATTAGCTGATGCAACAAAAGTAATTGGAGATGTCCATAAAATATCCCCCTTGCCTAGCCCTAGAGAAAGACATGCAATATGTAGCGCAGAGGTAGCGCTATTCACTGCAACAGCGTATTTTGCACCTGTATAATCACATAATTTCTGCTCAAATTCAGGGACTACGGGGCCCTGGGTTAGAAAATCCGAACGGAGTACCTTTACAACATTTTTAACATCTTTGTCAGTAATATGTTGTTTTCCATAAGGTATCATTTAGTTAACTTAATATTGCTTATGCTTTACTATTGTAATCAATAATTTCATCAATACTTAAAAAGTGTGTATTTGTACCAGAGTCATACTCCATACCTTGTTTAACACGCTCTCCTTTCTCGCCTAATTTATTTATTGTAAGGTCGTAATTTTTTGAAAAGAAATTAATACTAGGAGAAATTACATAATGATCGTTATACTCTATAGTAAGATGTGAATCATCTTTTGGGCACATGATCTCGTGAATTTTTTCTCCAGGGCGAATACCAATATCTTTTATTGGTAAACTTGGCGCCATTGCTTTAGCAAGATCCACTATACGAACAGAGGGTATTTTAGGGATAAAAATTTCCCCACCTTGCATTCTCTCTAGACCTTTTAATACAAAGTCAACCCCTTCTTGCAAGGTAATCCAAAAACGTGTCATATCTTTATGTGTAATTGGAAGATATTCTTCACCTTGATCAATTAGTTTTTTAAACAATGGCACAACTGAACCACGGGATCCAACAACATTCCCATAACGAACTACTGAAAATTTTGTTCTTCCTCCTGACATATTGTTAGCGGCAATAAAAAGCTTATCTGATGCCAGTTTTGTAGCCCCATAAAGATTAATTGGGTTTGCAGCCTTGTCGGTAGAAAGAGCAATAACATGCTGAACATTGTTTGTCAATGCTGCTTGAATAACGTTTTCTGCTCCATGTATATTGGTTTTGATACACTCCATAGGATTATATTCTGCTGCTGGAACCTGTTTTAATGCTGCAGCATGTATTACTATATCTATTCCACGCATTGCCTCTTGTAACCTTGCTTGATCCCTAACATCTCCAATAAAAAATCTCAATATTTCAGGAGTGTATTTCTTGTTGTTCTTAAATTTTATCTCCATATCATATTGCTTTAGCTCATCACGAGACAATATGACTAACCGTTTGAGGTTATACCTCTCTAACAATGTAGATGTGTATCGATGTCCAAATGACCCTGTACCACCTGTAATTAATACTGATTTTCCATTTAACATTTTATTTTACTCATTATAATTATAAGTTGAATAACCCTTTGTTCTACATAGATGATCACGCTTTGCAGCTTTTAAATCTGCAACTACCATTTCTTTAACCAATTCTGTAAATGTTATTTTGGGAACCCAACCAAGTTTAACTCTTGCTTTGGTTGAATCACCTAATAGGGTTTCTACCTCTGTAGGACGGAAGTAACGTGAATCAATTGAAATAATATTCTTGCCTTGCCAATACCCTTTTTCATCCACACCAACACCTTTCCAATTTATGTCAATTCCTAGCTCTTTTGCCGCTATTTCTACAAACTCTCTAACAGAATACTGCTCTCCAGTAGAAATTGTAAAATCCTCTGGTTTCTCTTGCTGTAGCATTAACCACTGCATCTCTACATAATCTTTGGCATGACCCCAATCTCTTTTCGCATCCATATTACCAAGGTAGAGACAATCTTG
>Ga0233429_1002686_pt1 | contig 18067 bp, 17 predicted proteins | sample SI_118_April2016_3_FD_179879 | JGI IMG/M metagenome (GOLD analysis project Ga0233429, IMG submission 179879) | Seawater microbial communities from Saanich Inlet, British Columbia, Canada - SI_118_April2016_135_MG | ecosystem: Environmental > Aquatic > Marine > Inlet | place: Canada: British... | reverse complement strand
GCTGGGCACCTGAAAAAGTTCACTACCTGCCCAACTTTGTCGGCGCGGCGCGCGTCCCGCCGATTGATCGGCAAATTTTTTACACGCCGAAAAACGCAACGCTCATTTTGGCAATGGGTCGGCTCCATGAAAACAAAGGCTTTGATGTGCTGATGGAAGCCGTCGCCCGTGTGCCGAACACCTATCTTTGGTTGGCCGGTGAAGGGCCGCTCAGAGGCGAGCTTGAGCTTTTAGCTGAAAAGCTCGGCATCAAACCACGCACCCGTTTTTTGGGCTGGCGGGATGATCCAGAAGCCCTGTTTGCAGCGGCTGATCTATTTATCTGCCCTTCAAGACATGAACCTTTGGGTAATGTTGTGATCGAATCTTGGGCGCAGGGTGTGCCGGTGATAGCGGCTGACAGTATGGGACCGGGGTTGTTAATCCGTCAAGGCGACAATGGTGTGTTGTTTCCGGTTGATGATGTAAAAACATTGGCGGCCTCCATCAAACGGTTGGTTCAGGAACCGGATCTCGCCAATGATCTCGCTAATCAAGCCAGCCAGGATTATGAGGATAATTTTACCGAAAGCATAATCGTCGATAAATATCTCGAATTCTTCGAGCGGATGATCGGTTAATGTGTGGTCTGGCTGGCATCTTGTTGCACGATGGGACGCCGGATGAGGCCGCAATTGATGCTCTAGCTGCTGCCCTGGCGCACCGCGGACCGGATGGCAGCGGCGAATTTGCCTACCAAGATATGGAGGTTGTCCACACCCGGCTTGCAATTATCGATTTGGAAACCGGCGATCAGCCGATCCAGGATAAACGCGGCACGGTCATCGTCGCCAATGGCGAGATTTATAATTATATTGAATTGCGAAAATCGCTCGGTGAGAAAAATTTTCTAACCAAGTCGGATTCTGAGTCCCCGCTTTTAATGTATGAGTTGAACGGCACGGCTTTCACGCAAGGCTTGCGCGGCATGTATGCTGTTGCCATTGCCGATCCGCATAACCACCATATTCAATTGGCGCGGGACCCCTTCGGCATTAAGCCGCTCTATTATACCGAGTTCGAAGGAGGTGTCGCATTCGCCTCGGAGGCAGGCGCGTTGTTAGATGCTGGCCTGGCTTCCAGAAGCCTCAATGAAAATAAACGCCAGGAGCTGTTGCAGCTGCAATTTACCACCGGCAGAGATACGATTTTTGAAGAGATAAAGCGGGTTGATCCGGGTCAGACCCTAACGCTGGATGGTGGGCAGGTGAGCCATAGTCTGCATCATCCCGCTCTGTCCAGAAAAGCACCGGAAAAATGGAGCGAAAAAGAAGCGCTCGAGAAACTCGATGAAGCATTGATGGATAGCGTTATGGTGCATCAACGATCAGACGTGCCTTACGGTATGTTTTTGTCGGGCGGGGTCGACTCCTCTGTCGTGCTCGCCTGTATGCGCGAATTAAATGAGCAGCCGGTTGAAGCCTTCACGGCTGGCTTTTCCGGCACGTCTGTGGCTGATGAGCGCGCCCATGCGAAAGCTGTCGCAGATGCAGCCGGGGCGAATTTTCACGAGCTTGAGTTTTCTGAAGATGATTTTTGGGCGCTGTTGCCCGAGATTGCCGCGGTAATGGATGATCCGGCAGCTGATTACGCAATACTACCAACTTATAAATTGGGCCAGGCTGTGAGCAAGGCTGGGCTCAAGGTCGTCTTGAGCGGCGAGGGGGGTGATGAGCTGTTCGCTGGCTACGGTCGCTACCGCAAGCAAATGCGCCCGTGGTATTTAGGCGGGCGCAAGATGCGCTCCAAGGGGGTCTTTCATGGCTCGGATTTATTGCGTGATCAGACAGAAAACTGGCGCGACAGCTTTGAGCAAATCTGGCAACGCGAAACCAACTCGAAGCGTACGAAACTACAAATAGCTCAAGCTGTCGATTGTGCCGATTGGCTGCCCCATGATCTGCTGATTAAGCTCGATCGCTGCTTGATGGCGCATGGCGTCGAGGGGCGGACCCCGTTGCTCGACCGCAAAGTTGCCGAGGTTGCGATGCTTCTCCCTGACAAACTCAAAGTGCGGGGCCGGGTTGGGAAATATTTACTGCGGGTCTGGCTCGATCAGAAATTGCCGGAAGCTCGCGCTTTCGATCGGAAAAAAGGTTTCACAGTTCCGGTAGCTGAGTGGATGGGCCGACGTGGCAGCGAGCTTGGTAAACTGGTCGCCGCGCAAGAGAGCATCAAGGAAATTTGTGACCCCTCCAACGTCGAGAAATTATTTGCCATACTCGAAGGCTCCCACGACAAACGAGACGGCCAGGCCGCCTGGGTGCTGTTATTCTATGCCCTCTGGCACCGCCGTCACATCCAAGGGCTTGCCGCCGAAGGTGATGTGTTTGATTGCCTGGGCTGACCCTACCGTTCCGTCAAATATTGATGAAAATTAAAAAATTGTAATAAAACTAATTTTTAGATGAAATTCATAATCATCTGCATTATAGATATTCATCTAAAAATTTAATTCATCTACAAATGGGGAAATATTAAATTATGAAAAACTATCACATTAAAACTTTATTGATTGCCGGTGCGGTTTTGTTGTTGCCACTCAGCGTTCAAGCGGGACAAAAAGTGACTTATTCGTCTAATGGTTCCGATTACGAAGGGTATAGCGCCACAGCCAAAGGACCGGCTAAAGGAACCGTCCTTGTCATTCATGATTGGGATGGCCTGACCAGCTATGAAGAAAAACGGGCAGAAATGCTGGCCGCAATGGGGTACAACGCCTTTGCTGTCGATCTTTATGGAAAAGGCAATCGTCCCGTTGAAACAGGTGCGAAGAAAGCTGAAACGGGAAAGCTGTACAAAGATCGTGCAAAAATGCGTCGGTTAATCCTTGCGGGTCTCTCAGAAGCTCGAAAATCTTTTAAAGGTAAAGCCATAATCATGGGGTACTGCTTCGGCGGCGCTGCTGTACTGGAATTGGCGCGTTCTGGAAAGGCAACGAACGTTGCTGGTTATGCAACTTTTCACGGTGGCCTGAAAACACCAAAGGGACAAAGCTATCCAAAATCCACAGCTCCGATCCTCATCGCCCATGGCGGTGCGGATAAAGCAATTTCCATGGATCAGGTAGCGCAGTTGTCAAAGGAACTCGAAGCCACCGGCGTAAGCTATGAAATGCAGGTATATTCCGGCGCACCTCATGCCTTTACCGTAATTGGATCGCCACGTTACAGGAAGGTTGCAGATACTCAGTCCTGGGCAGCATTTGGTGGTTTTCTAAAAACCAATTTGAAATAATATTTCGGGAACGACTTGCTGACCATATTTGAGTGTCAACAGGTCGTTCCATTGTTTCGAGTTGATTGATTTTTCGCTTTCTGGTCGTCCGCCAGTCGCCAAAATTGGATTTTAACTCATACCTAAATCAGTGGTTTTCCGTACACAACCTTTCAAATAACTCTCTGCTCTCTGTGCTTATATATTGGCGCCAATCTGGCGGAAGTCAGAATACAGGAAGGTTGCGGAATTTTGGTTTTCTAAAACCGGACCGGCCCCGCATCCAATCCAAGAGCAACGCGGCCGTAGGCTGTTAGATATATATCCCAATTGGTTTGATGGTGCGCGCCGGCGGCTTTGACGTCGCGCAGCGCTTGTTGGATGCGGTTGGACATATAGAGTCCGTTACCACCCCAGGCGGCGAACAGGCGGTCTACGGCGGCCTGGCTGAGTTTGTTGCAATAAGCCATATCGCGCTTGCCTTGCAAGCGGATGAGATCAGGCACTTTCTCGCCGCTCGCCAAAATATCTGTCATCAATTTAATGTTTCTGAACATGACGGATTCGGCGGCAAAGGCATCGGCAGCTGATTCCGCGACCCGCATTTGGATGCTTTGAAATTGTGATATCTTATTGTCGAAGCGATTAACCCGGGTATCCATCGCCTCGATAAATTCTTCAACAACACCGGCGGCAGTGCCAATGCTTACCGAGACCAAAGAGTAGGGCGCGATGGCGAGGCGCGGCAGGCGAAAGATCGGGTTATCGTAGAGCTTTGCGCCCGGTGTGGTACCATCGAGCCCATCCTGGGCGGGAATGGCGCGGTGGTCGGGGATGAAGCAATCTTTAAACTCGACAAATTTACTGCCGGTGCCGATCAAGGCAAAGGTGTCCCAGTTGTGAATGATTTGATCGGGCGTGATCGGGGTTAGGATTTGCATGGCGCCCTTTTCGCCCTCAAGCGTGCTTATATTTGTCACCCATGTGGCATGGTCGCATCCGGATGAAAATGTCGACCAACCGTTGAGCAGATAACCACCCTTGGTCGGTGTGAGTATGTTTTTTTTGGCGATGGATTCTTTGGTGCCAGTATTGCCGCCGGAAGAGATCGCAACATCCGGTCCATCAGCCCAAACCTCGGCCTGAGCCTGGTCTGAAAACCCTGCTATCGTATTAGCATGCTCGGCAAAGACGGCCAGCACCCAGGCAGAAGACGCGCAGCCTTTGGCAACTTCCATCACCAAGCGGCACAGCACATCCCAGTCCATCTCAAAGCCGCCATATTTTTTGGGCATGCAAACCCGGAAAAATTCATTACCTTTAAATTCGTCGACCGTTGCTTTTGGCAGGCATTTAAGCTCTTCCGTCTCCTGCGATCTCGCTCTCAGATCCGGAATCATGGCCGTCGCCCGGGCAACGAGTTCGTCCACTGTCGGAATTGTGTTTTGCTTGGTCATGCATTTTCCCCCACTTATTTAGTAGTGGACGATATCAGCGAAAATACTGCTGGGAAATTCATTTTTGCTGAATTGAACGAGAAGCGCTATAACACGGCTTCAATCAATATAGGGAACAGGTTAAAGATGTTTGAGTGGTTAAATCTACATGTTTTGGCGCTGATCGCCGTTGCGTTACAGTTCGGCGGCATGGCGTATTTTGCGTTTTTGTTTACACCAATGGTTTTTAAATTTGTCGACCGCGAAGATGCGTCCAAGTTTTTGCGCCAGGTCTTCCCGGTCTATTATCGGACCAATGCGGTCATTTCGATCTTGCCGGCTCTATTGCTGATACCGGGGCAATCCTACGAAGTTGAAGTTGGCACCATGCTGGCTGTTGCAGCTGGCTTCTTATTTGCCGCCCGGGTGATCGTGCCGATGGCGAACAAAGCCCGGGAAGAAAGTAACGACGCTAAGTTTAAGGCCGTCCACCGGTCCAGCGTAATCCTGCATATGATCCAGTTTGTTGCGGTGGTGGTAATTTTGGTTAGACTGGCGCAATAAGAATTCTAGAGATCTAAAGAAGGAAAATCATAAATGGCAGACGTTCAAATGACGCCGGAAGAGCGTAAAAAATCTTGGCTTGAGATTTCGGTTATCGATGAAGCGCAATTTGATGCGATGCGGGAAGAACAGGCGGCACGTCAGGTAAAAGTGCCGCAACCAGGCGATGACGCTCCTGATTTCGAAATTGATGTGTTGGACCCGGACCGCCAGCGTACCGGCGAGACGGTCAAGCTCTCAAATCTGCGGGGTAAACCCGTTGCTCTCATGTTTGGGTCCTACACCTGACCTCCTTTCCGGCGTCAGACCGTGCGTCTGAACCAAATGTTCAACACTTACAAAGATCAAGTCGAATTCCTCTGCATTTATACCCGTGAAGCCCATCCAAGTGATGGCTGGCAGGTGCATGACAATCTCGAAGAAGATATCGTTTTCCCAGATCCAACAACGGATGACGAACGGACAGCGGCGGCCTCGGCCTGTCAGATTAAGTTCGATTTGCAAATGCCGATGCTGATCGACAGCATGGATAACGATGTTGAAGAAAAATACATCTCGCTACCGATGCGGCTCTTTGTCGTCGATGCAGACGGCAAGATCGCCTATTCTGGCGACCGCGGCCCGCGTGGCTTCGATCCTGATAGCTGGGAAGCAGCGATTAAGGCATTGATCTAGGGTTAATTTCTAGCCCCAAATAGTTTCCGCTGCCTCGACGACGAGGCGGAGTTTGTCGGCTTGTTCTTCAGGGCCGATGATGTTTTTGCCAGTCGTGCTGCTGGAAAAGCCGCATTGGGGGGAGAGGCAGAGTTGGTCTGGCGAGATGAACTCAGCCGCCTGATCGACGCGCGCTTTTAACTGATCGATCTCTTCAAGTTCACCGTTTTTTGAAGACACTAGGCCAAGGACAATTTTTTTGTCTTTAGGGACAAAGCGGAGCGGCTCAAAACCGCCGGAGCGTTCGTCGTCATATTCCAGGAAAAAGCCATCGACGTCGGTTTGGTTGAACATGATGTCAGCAACCGGCTCATAGCCACCGCCGGCAAAGCCGGCACTGAACGCATTGCCGCGGCAAAGGTGGATGCAGATTTTCATGTCAGCGGGCCGGCCTCTGACCGCGTCACTGATGAGCTTGGCATAAGTTGCCGGTAAAGTGTTCGGATCTTCGCCCAATTGGCGCACGCCTTCGCGCATATTTTCATCGCAAAGATAAGCGAGGTTGGTGTCATCGAATTGCAAATAGCGACAACCCGCTTCGGCGAGGGCCAGAACTTCTTCTCGAAAAATACGGGCGAGGTCTTCATAGAAATCCGCCATGTCAGGATAGGCTGTCTCACTGATGGCACCACGGCCGCCTCTGAAATGCAGCATGGTTGGTGAGGGGAGGCAAATTTTCGCGGTCTCATTAACAACCGACTTTAAAAAACGAAAGTTTTCAACTTCAATACCTTCGCTGGGCCGCACCATGCGCTCGCTGACGATGGCGCGGAAGGGCGGCAACTGCCATTGCTGTTTGGCATCCGTCGCACCGCCCGGCTTGAAGTCGGGATTTTTTTCGAAGTTAACGCCTTCAATTTTGTTGATGAAATCATGAGTGAAACTATAGCGGCGAAACTCACCATCGGTAATGGATTTGAGCCCAACGCCTTCTTGCATCTGAACGATGTCACGAATGCACTCATCTTCAATTTTTCTGAGCTCAGCATCGGATATCTCGCCATTTTCGCGGTGCTCTCTTGCATCTAAAATTTCAGCGGGGCGAAGCAAGCTGCCGACTTGATCGGCGCGAAAGGGGGCGGAATTCGTCATTTATTTAGTCTCTTCGGTTGGGGGCTATTTCACCATGCTTGGTAGCCAGGTTGCGACCTCGGGAATAGCGATCAACAGAGCCAAGACAGCAACTTCGATGGCGATAAAAGGAAGCGCTGATTTGATGACGGCTCCGATCGTAACGTTAAACGGCGCGATGCCTTTCATGACATAGAGCAGAAGGCCAAAGGGCGGTGTCAATAAGCTGATCTCCATGGTGATCAGCATCAAGACCATCAGCCAAATTACGTCGATTTGGAAGACCACTTGGAAAGACTGGGTGCCCAGCAGGAAGAAGGGCAAGGTGAGCAGCAACATGCTGACCTGATCCATAAAGGCGCCTAGGAAAAGCAAAACAACAACCATGATGATAACGATCTGAAGTTGGTTGAGCTTCCAGGAAGACACGGCCTGCAGCAACCCGTCTGTGGCACCGGAATTTGAAAGTGCTTGGCTGAACACCAATGAGCCGGTGATAATAAACAAGATCATGGTATTGACTTTGGCGGTCTCCATTAAAGACTTCCAAATCTGCCGCCAATTAAAATCGGCACCATCAATGCCGGAAATTTTAATGATATTCTTGAACAGCTTGAAGAAATAGCAGGCTCCCAAAGCGGCGATGCAGCCAAGGGCTGCCGCTTCAGTTGGGGCAGCGATTTTGAAAAAGATCGAGCCAACGACGACGACAAAGATAATGAACAACGGAAATATATAGAGAATAAACGGAAGCACGCGGTTAATTATGCGTTTCATACCGCCATCGTAGGCGGCGTTTAAATAACTCTTTCCGCCAATATTAATAGAAAAAGTAACTGGATCTTTGAGATAGCTTTCATCCGGATCATAGCTTGGGGCCAAGGTCGGATCCAGGATGCAGCGGCCGATGACATAGGCAAAAAACAGCCCGGCCATCAAAACACCCGGGATGATGCCGGCGATCAAGAGTTGGGCCACGGACTGTTCCGCGATACTTGCCAGCAACACAGCCAAAGCAGAAGGCGGGATCAACATCGCAATGCCACCGACCGCCATAATCGGCCCCATCGCAATGGACGGTTTATAGCCGCGCTTGATCATGTCCGGCAAAAGGACCGAGCCTAGGATCGCTGTATTGGCAATTGTTGAGCCTGATAGTGAGGAGAATACGGTGCCACCAACAATTGAGACCACGGAGAGGCGGCCAGGCAATTTGGAAATCATCCGATCAATTGCCCCAATCGCTTTAAACGCGACGCCGGTGTGAAGAAGAATTTCGCCCATCAACAAAAACAGCGCGACCGGGGCGAGAGTAATGGTAATGGCACTGTTAAATTCCATTGGCATCATCACGAGGCCGATATCGCCACTTATGAAGAGGAATGTGCCAACGACATTGGCGGCGAAAAAAGCAAGAGCGACGGGCAGGCCAATAAACATGGCTGTGCAAACCGTGCCAAGCATGAGAATAAGAGCGAGATACCATTCTAATTCCATGACTAGAATCCCGCCTCAGATACGTGATCTTCCGCTGCCAGTTTGAAGACGCGATTTTTGCGTAGTCGGAGTAAAAACTCGGTGGCTAACATTGTGAAGGATAGGGCAAAGAAACTAACAATGATCCAATTTGCGACCTGTACATCCTTGTCAGGTAGGGTCTGATCTATGTATTCAGCAATACCAGAACGAGAGCCATAAACGGCGAGCAAAATACAAATGGCGGCACCGAGCAAATTAATCACGGTATCAAGTTTTGCGGCCGCATTTTTTGGTAAATTTGCCGTGACAACATCAACTTGTACATGGGCACCTTGTTGAAGAACCCAAGGAGCACCCGCAAACACACCAAAATAAAGCGCATATTCAATGCCTTCAAAGAGCCACCAAATGCCGCCATATCCGAGTTTGATTATGAGAAGATTGAACGGAATTAAAATGGCGATCAATCCGATTGATAGGGCGACGAGCCCAATGAGGAACGTAGTGAGCCGATTGAAAGCGATTTCAAATGTATCAATTGAAGACTGCATGGGGGGCCTTGCTACTGATTTTTAACCTATGGAAAAATACGAAATGGGAATGTCGCATTTAAAGCCACACTCCCATTCCGATAGATCGTTAGAATACTATTTGAAAAGCTTCATCAAAGCAGCGCCGTGTTTTGGACTGCGTTTGAGTACTTCTTTCCAACCTGCACCATAAGCAGCATCTAGCCACTTTTTACGATCAGCACCTTTAAATTCAATAATTTTCATGCCTTTACCGGTGCGAAAAGAGGTTTCTTTGTTGATGCCTGCCATAATTCCAGGGCTGCCAGGCTCGCGTGATTTTTCGGCTTCCATACCTACTTTCGTGATCACAGCTTGTGCCTGTGGGCTTAATTTCTTCCAAGTTTTCAAATTGATCAGGGTATGGAGCGATGAGGCATAGAAACCTGGATTGACTTGGAATTTAGTAACTTTTATCCATGGTGGCACCCAACCAGAACCCGGCCAGCCATAGCCTTGAACCGTACCATTTTCCATCAAAGTATAAATTTGTGGCATTGATGATGACTGAGTTGTTGCACCCAAAGATCTAAAGAAGGTTGTGTAAACAGGTGACACTCGAAGATGGAGACCTTTTAGGTCAGGCTTAGTGATGGGTTTACTGAGAAACAAGTGGAACGGGCCAAAATCCCAATGACGTGCGACATAGTGAATATTTTTCTTATTCAACAGTTTTTCAACGTAGGCAATGCCACCGTTTTGACGTAATTCATGATAACTCTTTGTTGATAGACGTAAGACCGGTGATTCGGGCATAACGTTGCCAAAATACGATTCAGTGCAACCAACAAGGTCATAAGCGCCTTTGGACATCTTTTGAGTTAGAGTTAAATGGCTACCAATTGCTGGCGCGCCGCCAATCATTTTAACTTTAATGACGCCTGCGCCGGCGGCATTGATTTTTTTCACAACGGCTTCAAAAGGGCGGCCTGGAGGGCTGCCGATGGGGAAGCAGCTGGCGCCGCGGATGGTAACTTCTTTGGATACAGCCGGAGCTGCATTGAGGCTCAGCACAGCAAGTGATGCTGCGGCAGTTGCCAGAATAGTCGTTCTAATAGTCATATTTAGTCTCCCAGTTTGAGGATATTAAAGTTGGTGATCCTGTTAATGTTATAATTCCTTAATTCGTTCCTTAGTTTATCGCATAGTTATTAGTTCGTATACCATACAATATAATTGACTTTCGTTAAGCTTCCATGGGCATCAGTTCGAGATGCTTCAATAAGGCGATGAAAGTGGATAGCTTCTCCCGTTTGTAAGCTTCGACATCCATATTATCAAAGTCGTAAAAACCCTGACCGTGATTCATGCCGAGATGACCGTCGGCAATTTTTTTAGCAACAATGTCTGGTGCTTTGTAACGCTCGCCCAAATTCTCAGACAGATAAGCACTGGCGTAGTGCAAAATATCGACGCCACCCCAATCGATAAATTCAACCGGACCCATGGTGGCATAGCGGATTCCAAACCCGGTGCGAACGGCTTTGTCGATGTCTTCGGCGGTGGCTACTCCCTCTTCAATCATGCGCACCGCCTCGTTCATAATGAGCGATTGAAAGCGGGGAATGATATAGCCGGGTGAGGCTTTGCAAATTACGGGCGTTTTGCCGATGGATTCTAAAAGCGCTACAAATGCGTTCAGTTTGGCTTTATCCGTTTGCTCGCTCGGGCTCACCTCAACAAGCGGGATGAGATAAGCCGGATTAAGGAAATGCGCGTTAAGGAAGTTTTCCGGATGGCTACTAAAGCCGGCCAATTCTGTTACCAGCATCGTTGATGTTGTCGACGCGATAACGGCCTCGTCAGAGGCCAAGGCACTGGCGCGTTTAATCGCATCCTCTTTATAATCCAACAGTTCGGGCACGCCTTCAAAAATATAATCCGCGTCGCCCAAAACATCTGCGGCCTCCGTTAGGGCAACTCCGTGAATTCGGTTAAGGATGGCAGGGATCTTCGCCGCGTCCAAAACGTCGAGAGAAACCAGGAAGTCGAGATTTTCTTTGATCTCGGCTTTGCCCAGGTCGAGGAGTTTCTCCGAGTCTTCTGCGCTGCGGTCTTTAAAGTCCAAAATTGTGACGTCGTGGCCGGCATAGGCAAACACTTGTGCAATGCCACGCCCCATACGCCCGGCCCCTAAGGCGACAATCTTGGGAGAAGAACTCAAGTTGAAATTCCCTCTGCCAGCATTTGGCGCATCTCACCCGGGCTAAGATCTGCAAGCCCCAAGCTTTCGAGTGAGCGGCCAGAGTCATAAAGCGCATCGCCGGTGATGGCTGAACCGATGGCCAGCAGGCCCTCTGAAATCGTCATGGCTTGACCGATCCAACGACCGAGAGAAACATAAAACGCCAGGCCCAAGGCCGTGTCTTCGCGCATATAACGATGGGTATGGAGGTCAATATCCTCCCGCCAGTCACCGCTATCGGTCAACATCTCATGCGACGAATTGCCATACATCCATTCTTCCGACGCATCGTCATAGTGATTTTTGAGTGGAAAATGTGGTGCGCCATAGCCGAGCGCTTCCCTGAGATCAATGCGTTCCTGATCCAAGGCATTTGTTACACTGCGGATCGAGGGCTGCGTGCCCTCGTTGTGAATATCCCAGACATCGAAATGTTCAAGCGGTCCGGCGTTTAGAATTATCAACGGCGGATGGATGATCGGTCCGGCATTCATCAACGCGCCGTCAAGCAAATCGGTGATTTGTTCGGCTGCTGGATAGGCTTGCTTAATAATAGAAAAGGCACGATCGGCATCTTTGAGAGGATAGATCCCGGTCGGCAGGCGGGTCGCGTAAACGCTGATCCGGACATTATCCTCACCATGTTTGCGGGCGAGATAGGGTAGGGTGCCGGTTTCCCCAAAAGCGATGTTGGCCGTATTGCCGGCCTCCACGGCCGCTTTGGCATAAATATAGCCGCCGAACGTGCCGGGCGGCAGGTAGCCAACTTGACCTTCTTGCCAGAGCGGCGCGAGTTGGGGGGCGAGAGAAGTATGCGTATGACAAGGCAATGGCAAAACGACGAGCTCTGCATCTTTCATGGCGGCTGCCAAATCATCCGTCACAACCGCGATTGCAACATCCCGCGTGCCTTTGTGATCAGTGACTTTAATGGTTTTGGAGTCGCGGACAGAGCCGAACGCCGCCGCATCCCGGCGCCACAATCTAACACTATGACCTTGCTCGGTGAGGCTAACGGCTGCAGCGTAACAGCCATGCCCGCCGCCAATAACGGCAATATCCAATTTGGTCTCCCAAGCGTTACTTTATTTCTTAATTAGTTTAAGCCTAAACTAATTAGCTTTTTAGTCAATTGGCTTTTTTACATGTTTCATTTTTCAAGCTATAAGAAGCGAGCAAATTTGGGAAAAACTTGTATTCATGACTGAAATCACGATCCGCCGCCCAGATGACTGGCATGTCCACCTCCGGGACGACGCCATGTTGGAAGCCGTGCTGCCCTTTACGGCCCGCCAGTTTGGCCGGGCGATTGTCATGCCCAATCTCGCGGCACCGGTGACGACGCCTGCCATGGCGGCTGACTATCGCCGGCGGATCCTGCAAGCCCTGCCGGATGAAAAAGCAGCTGAGAATTTTATCCCGCTGATGACGTGTTATCTGACAGATGATACAGCGGTGAATGATATCCAAAACGGTTATGCCGATGGCGTCTTTGCGGCTGCCAAGCTCTATCCCGCTAATGCGACGACGAATTCAGCGCATGGCGTGACCGATATCACGCGGCTCGAGCCGGTTTTTGCTAAAATGCAGGAGATGGGGATGCCGCTCTTGCTGCATGGTGAAGTGACCGATCCGGCGGTTGATATTTTTGACCGCGAAGCCGTCTATATTGATCAGGTGCTGACCCCATTGATCGAAGAGTTTCCGACGCTCAAAATCGTCATGGAGCACGTGACAACCAAAGACGCGGTTAAATTTGTCCGTGCCCATAAGGGACAAATGGCGGCAACGATTACCGCGCATCATTTAATGATCAGCCGAAATGATATTTTTGCCGGCGGCATTCGCCCGCATCGTTATTGCCTACCGATTGCCAAGCGGGAAGTTCATCGCCTGGCCCTTCGGGAGGCGGCAACCTCAGGTGACAGCTGCTTCTTTTTAGGCACCGACACTGCGCCGCACCCGATTGACGATAAGGAAGCCGCTTGTGGCTGCGCTGGGATTTTCACCGCCGCCAATGCGCTCGAGCTCTACACCCAGGTGTTTGATGAAGAAAACGCGCTGGATCGACTCGAAGGCTTCGCCTCTTTGCACGGCCCCGCTTTTTATGGCATGGATGCCAATGAAGGCTCGGTCACTTTGGTCAAGGAAAATTGGCGGGTGCCGGGCACGATTGCGGTGCCGGATGGAAGTTCCGTTCACCCCTTTAGAGCGGGTGAAACCCTCAATTGGAAATTAAAAAATTAAGTTAGGAAGGATAGAAGATGGCCGATACATTTAATGCCCTGGTTTTGAACAAGGATGACGATGGCGTAACTTCTGCCGTCCAAAGTGTCGGGCTTGATGATTTGCCGGAAGGCGATGTTGTTGTCGCTGTCGACTACTCCACGCTTAATTATAAAGATGGCCTTGTGCTCAAGGGCCTCGGCGGCTTGGTGCGCAACTACCCGCATGTGCCGGGCGTTGATTGTTCGGGCGTGATCGAAAGCTCAGACAGCGCTGATTTTGCTGCGGGTGACCGGGTTGTGCTTAACGGTTGGCGGTTCGGCGAGGTGTGCTGGGGCGGCTATGCGCAAAAGGCCCGCGTGCAATCGAGCCAATTGGTTAAACTGCCGGACAATATTTCAAATGAACAAGCAATGGCCATCGGCACGGCAGGCTATGCCGCCATGCTGGCGATCATGACCTTGGAAGATCATGGTCTCACGCCAGATAGCGACGGTGAAGTTTTGATCACCGGTGCAGCGGGTGGCGTCGGCTCCATTGCGACGGCGATCCTGGCTAATCTTGGCTATCAAGTGGCAGCTTCGACGGGACGTGCGGAAACAGCCGACTATCTCAAATCTTTGGGCGCCGTCAGCATCATCAGCCGGGAAGAGCTTGAAGAGGCGCCGAAAGGCCCACTCGGTAAGGAGCGCTGGGCAGCGGCGATCGATAATGTTGGTGGGCCGATTTTGGCGAATTTACTGACAGCGATGAAATATCATGCGAGCGTGGCCGCGGTTGGCCTGGCAGCATCGGCTAAACTAGAGACCACAGTCGTGCCGTTTGTCATCAGAGGCGTCAATTTATTAGGCATCGATTCCGTTATGTGTCCGACCGAGCGCCGCGTTGTTGCTTGGGATCGATTGTCGAAAGAATTGCCTCAAGATAAGCTCGGCGATGCGGCGACGATTGTCGGTTTAAGCGATATAGGTGGCTATGCCGATGATATTTTGGCAGGTAAAGTCAAAGGTCGTGTTGTCGTAGATGTGAATACATAAGAGCGTGCGTTATCTAAATTGAGATTGTATAAAAACACATCACATTTTTTAACAACAGAAACAAATGGGGAAATATTAAAATGGGTTTAGTTCCAGATTGGTTGGTCGACGGCATTAATACTGCTTTTCCAAAAAACGTCTGCTTAGTTGGCATAGCGCTTCCTGATGGTTATGCGCAAATCAGCCCTCGCGGCAGTGTGGTTGTCTATGACGAAAACACTTTGGCGATTTGGAATCGCGGCGGTGGAACAACGGCAGAATCAGGTAGTGATGGCAGCAAAATGACTGTCTACTTCCGTAATTCTGAATTCGGTGCCAGAGGTGGCAATGGCCTCCTCCCAGCCGGCGGCATTGCCCGGTTTTATGGCACAGCCGAAGTTCATAAAGAAGACGGCGACGTACGCGAAAAAGTGTGGACAACCATGCATCCGAAAGAACGCGAAAATGATCCGGATAAAGCCGGTCATGCTGTCCTGATCCATTTGGAGCGCGCCGAGCAGCTTAATCATAAGCCGCTTGGTGATTTGCCCGGACCGGAATAAAGACCGGAATAAAGACCTTATATCAAAGGGTTATTTAAAGCGGCGCTGCTTCGGTAGCGCCGTTTTTTTATGTTTTAAGTGTTAACCTGATTTTCACGACTCTTTGGCATTCTTGATCCTCCAAATTGCCGTCTTCTCTACTAGGCGGGGTTTGAACTAGGAGAAAGTAGAATGCATAAAGCACTAAAAATTGCTGGCTTGGGCGTGTTGTTAAGCGGTTGTGGTTATGTGGATGCTTATGAAGAAGCGGTCTACGACCATAAGCCGGTCTATTGCTATAAAAGCTTAGCGGCTGTGCAATGTTTTGATGAGCCGCAGCATACCATAAACAAAGATTGGTGAATTATTACGGCCCCCATCCGTCCCGGAGTGATGAGCCCGATCCCGTAGAGGTGCCGGAGCTGCAAGCGCCGACGGAAAGTGTTGAAAAATGGGTGAAAGATCCTGAGCCGGTGGCTAAGCCTCGCGTTCGCGTGCGTGGCATTTTGCGCACGGTCGGTTTTGGTAAGCCCTTGCCTACAACCTATCACACGATTTTGGATGAGGAGACGGCGGCTGAGCTTAAAAGCATGAAAATTACCGAGCCGGTACCGCCCAGCCCAGACGTGAGCAAGCCAAAATCAGCGTCTAAGACAATCGCGGAGAAGCTACAAGAATAATTTTGATGTTTTAAAATATGGCGGTATCTCATTCTGCCAGTTATGATAAGCCCGATGCATAGTTGTATCGGGTTTTTTTATTGAGGATTGGATGAAGAAATATATTTCTAGCCTCGTTTTTGCGCTTGGTATTCTAATTGGCTCCAGTGCATTTTCCGAAATGCCGCCACCACCAAATTATAGTCAGTCGCCGGGCTGGTTGGAACGCGCTGCGATAAGTGGTGATGCGGCTTCGCAATATCTTCTTGCGCAAAAATTGGAGGCTGGCCTTGGTGGTGATCCCGATATCGTGGCTGCTGCAAAGTGGTACGCCAAAGCTGCCGTTCAAGGCAACGCGGCGGCACAATTCCGCTTGGGCGAGCTGTATTATGCCGGCAAAGGCTTAAGCAAAGATCTCGCCCAGGCAGCCAAATGGTTTGAACGCGCCAAAGATAAGGGCTCGGTGGCTGCGGCTTATAATCTTGGCTTGATGTATGAGCGCGGATTGGGCGTTGAGAAAAACTTCGCCAAGGCCAGTGCGCTTTATCAATGGGCAGCCAATGCGGGGATTGCCCCGGCGCAGGTCAATTTGGCCTTTCTTTATATGCAGGGCAAAGGCGTCCTCAAAGACAATGGCCGCGCCCTAATGTGGCTCGAAATCGCCCGGCGCTCCGGAATTGCCGTGCCGACTGCGATCCTAGATAGCCTAAAAGCCAAAATGTCCCCCGGCGAAGTCGAAAGCGCCATCCAAATGGCCCTTAACCGCAAAACACAAATCAAAAAATCTAACTAACTGATTTCATTGCCAAATTAATTTACTAACTGTCAGTTATTAACTATTCCGCGGCGGTTTCGGCGGTGACGAGCAGTTCGTCCTCATCCAAATTTCGGGCCAGGGTTTCTTTGGCTTTTTCAGCTTCCTGTTGACGCGCCCACATGCCGGCATAGGTGCCGGCTTTCTCCAGCAGTTCAGCATGGGTGCCGCGCTCGACGATGCTGCCTTTCTCCAAGACAATTATTTCATCCGCCTCGATCACCGTTGACAGCCGGTGCGCGATGACCAGCGCAGTTCGGTCTGCGGCAACCTCGCGCAGGGATTGTTGGATCTCTTTTTCCGTATGGGTATCAAGCGCCGAGGTCGCTTCGTCAAAAATCAGAATTTCCGGGCCTTTTAAGATCGTTCGGGCAATCGCGACCCGCTGTTTCTCGCCGCCCGATAGTTTGAGACCGCGCTCACCGACCCGGGCATTATAGCCATCAGGCAATTCGGTAATGAAATCATGGATTGAGGCGAGGCGCGCAGCCTCTTCGATCTCGCTTGGCGAGGCGCTCGGCCGCCCATAGGAAATGTTGTAATAAATGGTGTCGTTAAACAGCACCGTATCTTGCGGTACAATGCCGATGGCAGCCCGCACAGAATCCTGTTTGACCTCACGAATATCCTGCCCATCGATCAAAATACGCCCCTTGGTAACGTCGTAAAAACGATAGAGTAGGCGGGAGATGGTCGATTTTCCAGCGCCCGAGGGGCCGACGATCGCAACGGTTTGGCCCGGTTTTACGGTCAAGGAGACATCTTTGAGGATCGGGCGTTCCGGCTGATAGTGAAACGAGACATTCTCGAACGTCACTTCGCCGCCGGTTAAGGTGAGGGCAGGCGCCTCAGCATGATCTTCAATCTCGGTCTCGCGTTCCAGAAGACTGAACATTTCATCCATATCGGTGAGCGATTGCTTTATCTCGCGGTAGACAAAGCCTAAAAAATTCAACGGCAGAAAAAGCTGGATGAGGTAGCTGTTGACCAGCACGAAATCACCCAAGGTCATGGTGCCGTTTTTGACGCCAAAGCCCGCCATGATCATCAGAGCTGTCATGCCGATGGAAATGACTGCTCCTTGACCAACATTCAACATTGATAGCGAAACTTTACTTTTGACGGCAGAAGCTTCGTAGGATCGAAGGGCCTCATCGAAACGCCCGGCTTCATGTTCTTCATTGCCGAAATATTTGACCGTCTCATAATTGAGCAGCGAGTCGATGGCCTTGGTGTTTGCTTCGCCGTCCATTTTATTCATTTGGCGGCGATATTTAAGTCGCCAATCGGTAACCGCGATGGTCCAGAAAATATACGTACCAACGGTGACGAAGGTAACCAGGGCATACCAGACGTTAAACAGCCCCCACATAATGGCGCAGACCAAAAGTATCTCCAGTAATGTCGGCAGCACATTGAACAGCATAAAATTGAGCAGAAAATCGATGCCTTTGGTGCCACGCTCGACGGCGCGGCTTAGGCCGCCGGTCTGGCGATCCAGGTGAAAGCGCATGGCTAATTTGTGGAGATGGCGGAA
>Ga0233429_1002680_pt1 | contig 18084 bp, 15 predicted proteins | sample SI_118_April2016_3_FD_179879 | JGI IMG/M metagenome (GOLD analysis project Ga0233429, IMG submission 179879) | Seawater microbial communities from Saanich Inlet, British Columbia, Canada - SI_118_April2016_135_MG | ecosystem: Environmental > Aquatic > Marine > Inlet | place: Canada: British... | reverse complement strand
GTTCCCTCAGCTGAGAAAGCCCTTTTATTTCAATATCAATGACTTTTGTAATTTCAGATTTTATATCAATGTTCATTCTAGCCCTCCACCAATATCAGCATATAGATGAGACTTTTTTTCTGACAAAATATATATTTACAATGCCCTCTCTTAACATAGTATTTTCTGGTATATTTTATATGTCTCTTCCGCCACCTTCTCCTGAGTAAAATGATTTAGTACCCTTTGCCTGCCTTTTTCTGCAAATTCCACCCTTACATTTTTATTGTTAATTAATACATCCAGCATTGTATACAAATCACCAACATCACCTTCTTTAAATACTAATCCACAATCACCTATAACATTTGGAATCTCTCCGGAATCAGACCCAATAACTGGCACTTCACACGACATTGCCTCAGTCAGCACCCTTCCAAATTGCTCTTTCCACTTTCTTGTTGTACGAGAAGGAAGCACTAAACAGTCCATACAGTTTAAGTAATGCGGAACCATAGATGACGGAATTGCATCCACAATTCTAATCTTCTCTAAGATTCCCAAACGCCTCCCTTCCTCCTCTATTTCATATCTTAATTTACCACTACCTACCAACAAGAGACTAAAATTGTTGTTTATCCGGGATACTGCTTTTAGCAAATCTATAATACCCTTTTCTTTTACAAACCTGCCTATAAACCCAATTGTAAAACTATCCATCCCTAATTCAGATCTTAGCTTTTGAGATTCAATTTTACGATACATCAAATGGTCTACACCGTAAGGGATCACTGAAACCTTTTCCTTATCTAAACCTTTCCTCATAAGAACTTTTCTTATTTCCTCACTAGCAGCTACTGCGCAGTCAGCATTTCTCATGTTATACCCTTCCATCCATGAAAATGGAAACGGATATACCTTATAAATGTTTTGCAATGAAACAAACATACATTTCACATTATATTTTTTTGCTAATCTAATTGCCTGATAAGTTACAATACTATAATGTTCCTCCTCAATATGCAATATGTCAGGTCTAATATGCCTTATAATTTTTGCCAGCCCCGGGTACCAGTGAAAATGATTATAACCATTTAAAATAATCCTCCTGGGAATTGTCTTATATTCAGCACAATATTCCCTCTCTAGCTTGGTATTATCCCATATAGTCGGCACTACTAAGGTTATCTCCACATCCTTATACTTTGCCAATTCAATAAACCTTTTATGATATACCTCTGAAACCAAAGCCTTCCATAGTACTAAAACCTTCATCTATTTCAACCTACCTAAGAAATGTAAAAAAATCGATTTGTCATCTTTCGTAAAGAACCTAGACAGCAATAAACAAGTAAAATAAGTTAAAGCACTTAAAATAATTATCAACGCTAGATTCAATCTTGCAGTAGTCAATACTATAAACACTCCCATAATAGTCACACACAGCAACGGTCTTGAAAGTACAGCAACAATATTGATTTCACAAACATATTTCGTAGCATAATACCAACACATAGCAAATAAAGCGATTTCTGTAATAACAGTTGCATAGGCCGCTCCCAAATATCCATAATATGGTATTAAACACATATTAAGGGATATATTCACGAAGAGACATATTCCAGTCACAATTGCATTAATTTTTTGCCTGTCAGCTGCCACAAGGATATTCAAGAAGATGTAATTAACAAAAACAAAAATTAGAGAACAAACGAGTATCCTTAACACAGGAATAGCGTTAACATATTCTTCACCGTAGACTAAATCTATTATGCGATCAGACAACAGTAACGTGCCCACTACTATTGGCAAGGCGACTACCAATAGATACCTAAAGGATGTTTTGTATACTTTCCCTAGAGAATCCATGGAGTCTTTGTGCAAAGTAGAGAAGATCGGGAATATTGCACTTGCAATTATCGCAGGTATAACGTGTATCAACTCGATTATTCTGACTGCCGCCGAATACCATCCAACCTCAACATTATCCCCTCTTATCAAAGAAAGCATAACGATATCTATTTTTACATAGATAACACCAAAAGTTACCGTTAACGCAATTGGCATAGATTCTTTAAGAATAAAATACCAAAACCTAAGATTGAAACATGGACGTATTTTTACTATACCCCTGTATACCATAAAACATCCAAGAATTGAGCTGATCAAATATACTATTAAAAAAACATTAGACAATTCAAAAAGCCCAAAACCCAATGCCAAAACCACCGCTCCCGATATAAATAAGAGGATATGGCTAATTCCTTTTAAAACTGCTTCTTTGTCCATTTGTTCATGCGCATTAAAAACGGCACATGACACCTCTAACAAAGACCTAAAAAACATTGCACCGCCAAAAATCATAACTAAAGTAATCATTTCTCCAGTATATCCAGTAAGGAGAACAAACATACCCATCGCAATAACACACATAAACGAAAGAAGAATTTTTAATACATAAATATTAGCTACATACTCTTCTGTCAGCTCTTTTTGTCTGGACACATTTCTTACAAGTAATCTATTCAAACCGAAATCTGCAATAAGAATACACATTCCGGTAAATGAGAAAGCAAATGACAACTTGCCAAAATCTTCACCTCCTAATTTCCTGGCAATATAAATGAATAGCAGTGCCGGTAGGAACTTAGTAGCTTCAGCTAATATTTTATAAAAAATATTTCGCCTTGCCCTATTAATTAAGTTACTTTTAAACACGTTTTTGATTCCCTGAATTGTGTTAATACCACGGCAAGCCCTAATATTATGCCCCATTGAAGATGAATCCCGTGAACCACTAAAACGTCTGCAAGGTTATTGATTAAGTAAACTACAGCCCCTCCCACTAAGCCAACGAAAAGCCAATAATTTCTAGTATTTTCTAATGTATTCAAGGAACTTACCAAGTACCGGACTACACATACTAACCAGAAGACGAAGGCAGATAATCCTATAACTCCTATTTCAACAAACACTTGCAAGTACAAACTATGAAGATGTGATGCAACTACCAAGTTACGAATTCCGAGACTTACTGAAGTCGCATTTTCAGAAAACCTCTTAATTAATGAATGGTAGTTGCCTGTTCCAATTCCAAAAACTAGGTCATCTTTTACAATATCAAATCCCATTGAATAACACTTTGCCCTAAATTCTAAAGACCTCCTTACAGGTTGTAATCTTTCTCTACCCAGTGAATCATTTATAATATCTGAGAACAAGAAGGTAATTGCAAATATTACAATAAATATCACTAGGAAAGGCAGGACTTTTTTTTTGGTTTTTATCAAAAAGAAAATAAGTACCATAGTCAAAATTAAAGATAACCATCCCGATATAGAAAGCGAAAGAAACCATGCTATTACTGATATAACCACAAAAGCACCCAACATAATCCGAACCCACAAAGTCACACTTGCCATCAACATACCAATAAGGACAGGTATGATTAAGTTAACGTAGCCTACCAATGGATTCGGGTTACCAAAAAAAGAAGAGGCTCTGTGCCCCCAGGATGCAGAACCAACACCATTGTAATATGAAATGATTCCATATATAGAAACTAGAGTCGCATTTAAAACCATAGAAGACAAAACGACTCTCATCTTTTTCTCTTCATTTATAAGATTTATAGTTAGAAAATAGATCAAAAAAAGCTCTAGCCAACGAACAATCTCTTTCACCGTTAGCAAGAGCTCAATTGATTTCACAGTCGACATCATAATACACAACACAAATGGAATACAGCAGTACACCAACTTCGTATTTCCAAAATAATTGTATCTTCCAACTATACTTTTATATATACAAATAAGAACGGAGATTGTCAGGATTGCTTCTAAAGGATAGATTAAGATGTAACCAAAATCTGCTTTACCCTCAAATGGTATGGATACAAGCACAAACACAACACTCAAATATGGTCTGTAAAAGATTACGCTTGCAATTATACATACTAAGCAAACTGCGCAAATCCAGAATATTATTCCCATATCTATATAAGAAATATAAGCCTTAAAAATGGCTTTCTGAAAATCAATAATAAAATACTAAAAGATATTTACAATAACAAGTTTAGAGCAAGCTTCATTTCTCTTATCGTCGCCAGAAATGCTAAATAATAGCAGTAGATATTATAATGACAGAACGAGTTTTCATATTCTATATATCAATAATTTGCCTCATTCTTTTACATTCTATATTTAATTCATTACAGGTCTTGTAAATACTTTGAACCTCATCGTCTTCCATAGAAAGAATAGAGATAATCACTTTTTTAATTCTTTTTTCTTTTACAAGAGATGCTATATCATCTCTTGTTCCCAATACCTTAAGCCCATGAATTACCATTTTTTTCTTCTTAATATCATCATCAATAAACCCCATTGGTTTATAATTAATACGTGTGTTGTTTTTTATTTCACGGAGCAGCAATTCACCCCCATCACCAGCCCCTACTATAAGTATAGGCACTTTTCCATTCTCATCGGCAACAGTAGAAAAGTATTCCCTGAAGACTCTGATAAAAACCCTGGTGCCACCAATCATTAATAGGCTCAAAACATAATCGATTAGAAAAACCGCTCTGGAATATTCTTCAGTCCTAAATACAATAAACATGGCTGCAACACAAAGAAGTGAAGCTATGGAAGTACTCTTAAAAACCTGGATCATATCATTAATTCCAATATATCTCCATTCACCTTTATAAAGCCCAAATACGCTAAACAAAACAATTTTTACTAAAATCATTATTGGCAGAGATGTTTCAATTAATTCTAGATTCCTATCAGAAAGAATTCCTTCATACCTCAAAAGATAAGCTGAAACATAAGCAATATTGATTACAACGATGTCAACAAGTATCTGTAGAATTTGCTTTTTATAAAGAACAACTGAATTAATTAAGCTTTTTCGTTGAATAGTTTTCTTTGTTTTTTCTGTATATACTCTAATTCCTCCCAGAAAGATGCCAAAGAACAAAAGACAAACAAACAAGATACTGAAAAGGATAAGAGTAGTAAAGAAATCTAAACTTGACAAAAAAACAATTAACATACCAAAAAAAAAGCTAATCCCCATTAACATGAGTACTGCTTTTTTTTCGGACAACCCCAGAAAGACTAATCGATGAGAGCTATGATCCGTACCTCCTTTAGAAACAAATTGTCCATGTTTCTTCCGATAGAAAGTAACTAGAGTAGTATCAAAAATTGGTATTACCAGGATAAACAATGGAACGATTATTACGAACAATAGATTTGTAGCCTCCTGCCAGGTTCCAAGAATTGTAACAATTGACAGAAGAAATCCCAGGAATAAACTTCCACAATCTCCCATGAAAATCTTAGCTGGATGAAAGTTGAAAATTAAGAAACCTAGTGTAGCTCCTGATAGAATAGAAGAAAATGACGCAACTAAAAGAAGATTATTTTGAGTTGCATAGAGGAATATACAGATTGATGAAACGAGGGAAATTCCACACGAAAGCCCATCCATGTTGTCGAGGATATTTAAAGAGTTGGTAATACCTACAACCCAGAAAACTGTTAAAGGTATGGCGATATAAGCAAAAGGAATAATCTTTATCCTTATACCAAACAAGATTATTATTATTGTAATAATAATCTGAAAAATAAATTTCGTATATGGCTTCATACTCCTAATGTCGTCATACAATCCTAAACCAAAAATAGATGTAACACAAATGAGAATGCCTATAGTTAGCGTATTGAGAGGAATGAAAATTAAGACAGGGATCACGAAGGATAGAAATATTCCAACACCACCAAACAGCGCAGTGGGTTTTTTATGCCACCGGTCTTCTTTAGGCTCAGCTACATAGCCATAGCGGTGCGAAAATTTAATAATGAAAGGAATTATAAATATTGAAAGAAAGAATGATGTAATAAATGGGATCAAATATGTTACCATGATTTATTATTTAATTAACCACTGGGTTATATAGAATGCAAAATGACTCAAAAAAGCTGTAATAGTCTCCAAAATTCACTAGCAGAATCCTACTACTCGCTTGCCCGATAAAATTCAATAACACTCTCAATGATATTATCCAGGCTTGTTGTTGGTTTCCAGTTAATCAATTTCTCTACCTTCTCTATGGATGGAACCCTCCTCTGCATATCCTCAAAATCCTTTGTGTATGCCTCATCGTAAGGGATAAACTTAATTTGAGAAGTAGAAAATGTCAACTTCTTTACCATTTCTGCTAAGTTCCCTATCGCTACCTCTTCTGCACCTCCAATGTTAGTGACATCCCCTATAGCATCTGAACATTTAGCTAGTTTTGCTATTGCATCAACAACATCTTCAACATAAGTAAAAACCCTCGTCTGGGTACCATCACCATATACCGTAATAGTTTCATTACTCAGTGCTTGCTGAACAAACCTTGGCATTACCATACCGTACCTTCCCGTTTGTCTTGGGCCAACTGTATTAAATAGTCTTATTATAATTACCTGTAACTTTTTGGTTCTGTGATAAGCAAGTGCGGTGAATTCATCCATCAATTTTGCTGCAGCATATGACCATCTGAATTTTGTTGAAGGGCCATATATTATGTTATCGGTTTCAACCAATGGCGCATGTGTATGTTTTCCATACACTTCAGATGTTGATGCAATCAACACCTTTTTCCTAAATTTATTGCAAAGTTCCAATACCACTTCAGTACCTTTAATATTAGTAACAATTGATGACAATGGGTTTTCAAGGATGTATTGTACTCCGACAGCAGCAGCCATGTGTAAGACAAGATCACAGGTTCCAATAAGCTCTAACATAATATCAAGATTTAGAATAGTATCTATAGTCACAAATAATCTATTCTTATTGTTTTCATCATCTTGAAGATGTTTTATATTTTCTAGAGTTCCGGTGCTTAAGTCATCAATTATGTAAACATCATCTCCAAACTTTAAATACTTTTCAGCAAGATGCGAACCAACAAAACCCGCACCACCAGTTATTAGAACCTTCATACTCAGCCTTTCTTAACAAATTACTTTAATTATATGATAGTGCCTTGTCTTTAATAGTGTCAAGATCTTACTTGTCACCTGCAGTTAGTGTATAGAAATAATTAAGTGGCAAAATTTGTATCATGTAGTGACAAGGCTCTTAAAAACCAAAAATGAGCTTTACTATAGAATTAAGAGGGGTAGTAAAAAAAAACTGTAAATTGTACTTGATTGCCTTCAGCCAGAAGTAAACAAGTGGGCGAGCCATTCATGTTAGTATTTTCTGTGCACCTTTCCATACATCATTGGGCTTTATTTCTGCCATACAGATGGGTCGTTGTTGATGGCAGTCAGGAACTTGTCCGAGATGAATACTAATACACGGACTACAAGGAACTGATCCATAGAAGTTTATATTCTTACCACCAAACGGACCATAACGAACTGGCGTTTCCGGCCCAAAAAGTCCGATTGTAGGTGTTCCCATTGCAGCGGACAAATGCATGGGGCCAGTATCATTCCCAATAAATAAGTCAGTCTGACAAAGTAATGCTGCCAAAGTTCTTATTGATAATTCTCCTGCAACCGACATAGCCCTATCACTACTCACATTACTGCAAATACTATCTGTTAAACTCTTTTCCTTTTCAGAGCCACAAAAGATTACAGTAGAATCAGAGTTTTTCAACAGAAGATTTGTGAGTTCTATAAAGCTTTCTTCTGGCCAGCGACGCGTCTTACCACGTTCACCAGATCCCGGATGAATAACAACAATTCGATGCCCATTATGTATCTCCTTATCGTGTAACCATTGCCTTAATATTACGCGATCTTCTTCAGTAACAAGAAGAGGCTTCAATGTATGGACTTCTATCTGAATCCCTAGTGGAGCAAGTAGTGCCATATGAGCTTTCATTCTATGAACCCTAGGATTCAACTCAACTGGATCAGTAAAAGCATTCTTTCTATATGAATTTCCGTAGTAAAAACCAATTCGTTGAGCCGCTCCTGTAAACATAGATAACATGGCTGTCATTCTAACATAAGGCTCAAAGTCAATAACGCAATCTATTTGTTCCTTTCTAAGACGACAAACTAGCTTTATTAAGCTGTATATTCCTTTTTGGTCACCAAGAATATCATAGTCAATAACCTTATTAAAGCATGGCTGCTTTTCCCATATACCTGCTGTAATAGGCGTTGTAAGAGCAATGATTTTTGAGTTAGGTATTCTCCTCTTTAAACAATCTAACACAGTCAAAGCCATAACAGCATCACCCATGCCAACCATCTTTATAACTAAAAATGTCTTTGGCCCCTCCTCCTTCTTCCCCGCTCTATCATTTAATTGATACAGTATTAACCTTATTACAGGAAGGCACAAAACCAAGGCAACAAAGCCGACACATCTATCTATAAACCTTAGAAGGTTACGAAACATACTTTATATCGCAGAATTCTATTTGTCATTTTACCAATATCACTAAGTAGACAATAAACCAAAACACCTATAAATCCAAACACTTCCAATGAAAGCTACAAATTTCCAGACTAAAACTGAGTGGTTTTTGCCAATACAAAACCAATAATCCGTCCCCAAAAAGCCCCATAGTGCCGAATAGAGTCTTTCCCGTGTCCTTGGATACATGCTATTCCCGTTCCACCAATTGCTTTTATTAGACTTAGCACCCATTGCCATAACATCCACCCACATTTTGGACTATTAATTAGTCTTCTGAATAAGGCACCTCTCCCCAATCCGTAACTATAGCCTTTGTGCATCGCCTGTAGCCAAGTCAACTTTGAGAAATTAAGTTCTGGATGGTATGCAATTAAAGATTTTGTATAATAAGCCCTATAACCAGCCCCAAATGCCCTTAGCAGCAACTCAGTTTCTTCACTTCCTCCCCATCTGGCACCAACTCCCATTTCTTCGTCAAAACCATTGAGTTTATCAAAAACCTGGTGGTGAATAACCATTGTAGTGCTCATAAACTTGCTATAATTACCGTATGTTATTTCTTCTGAAACGAAATCCATATATCTCGAAAAAGGTTTATTCTGTTCCAATGAAAGAACTATTCCAGAGAAGATAAACATGCCAGAACATTCCTGAATAACATTATTAGCGTTTTCAAGAAAGTTGTGCGGCAGAATTGCATCGTCATCAGGAAAAATCAAGTATTCTCCTTTCGCGCTTCTAATCCCTAAATTTCTAGCTAATGAAAGGCCTTTACTACTAGAGAATATATACTTTATATTCTTATAATTGGAACAAAGTTGTGAAACTAGTTCGTGCTCATTCTGGTCTACCACGATTATTTCATAATTATTATATGATTGTGAAGTGAGAGATTTCAGGAGTACATTTAACTTGTTCTCATCCCCAATTGTAGCTGTTATAAACGAATAGTGGATGGCACGCATTTAGTATTTTAGAGGAAACATTATTATCATATTTAGTAAAATTAAGATAAAAAAATAAGTGGGTTCCAATGGCACCTCAACACTACACTCAAGGTTCATTCTGATCAGATTATCTGCTCCCACATACAAGGAAGCGTGCTACACTGCGACTCCACTCAAAAACCATATCTCTCTTGCACACCAAACAATATAATTTGTTTATGATGCCAGGGGCGAGAAGAAATGAGCGATATGCCCCTTCTCTTTCTCCATATACAAATAATAATCTTCCAATAAGAGAGTTAATTTCTCCCTTTATACCCCTTTTTTCTAGATAAAAATCTATATCTCCTTTAAAATCACTTTCAAAGATTTTATATGAGTCCTTTCCTGTTTTCTCTCTTTCTTTAGCAAAAAAGCTTGCTAATGCAGCATATTGGATTTGAACATAATGCTTCTTGCTAGATATGCCTTCAGTGTGAACCCTGAATTTATACAAACGGTCAGATAAGTTTTCTAAAAAAGTAATCCTGGAGAGCCTTAGCCACAAATCATAATCCTGTGAGTAGCAAAGACAATTCCTATATCCATCTACCATATCAATTACTCTTTTTCTCATCATAATAGATCCGTGGACAAATGGATTTACTCTTTCTAAATAAGACCGAATCCTTTTATCCCCGCTAATAGTATTCGGGTGATCAATCTTACTTCCCTGATGTCTAATTCTTGTAACAGCTGTTCCTATAACACCATAATCAGGATGATTATTGAGGAATTGTACCTGACATGCAAAACGGTCAGGCTCAGATAAATCATCAGCATCATGCCTGGCAATAAACTCTCCCCTGCACTCTAGCAAACCAGAGTTCAAGGATCTTGTCAAACCTAGATTAGAATGATTCCTGAATACTTTAATGCGTTCATCCTCTTTAGTAAATTTATGTAAAATTTTATATGTATTGTCAGTAGAACCATCGTCTATCAGGATTAGTTCAAAATCACTATAACTCTGATTAAGGATGCTCTCTAAAGCGTCAGGCAAGAAAAGCTCACCGTTATATACTGGCATCAATACACTAATCAATGGCTTATGAGACAAAACTACTCCAATTATTATTCAACTTAAACAAATAAAATATCGGTAAAAACTATGACAATTAACTTTTATCATGTTAGCATTATGCACATCTTATCTGAATAAAAAAAATCTGGCCTATGATCCCATACAATTTTTACATACCGGATGCTGATCAAACTCTTTCCTTAAAGACATTAGCCTCATTTTCTGAAAATTATCATTATTCCAAACAGCCCTACCTTCTTTAAAAATATTTCCAAATTCTCTTTGTGGAGTTATGGCGCGCCCACAACCACTAACGTTCCCTGCCGCATCCACAAGTAAATGTACAAAAACGTCATCACAAGTAATCCCTTTTTTCGTATTTTTTAGTTGTGGAAAAACAATTTGAAATGGGTAATTATTTGTCTGCTTCTGTAATTGCTCTAAATAACTGACAACCTCCTGGTCATCATCCCGTAAGGTTTCTTCCAGTGGATATTCTCGTTCAATTCCAAAATAAATAATATTATGAAACATAACAGTTGAAACATTAGGCAGCTTTTTTCTGACAAAGTCCAGAACATTACCAATATTAAAAACGTTTTTCTTTGATACAACGTATGTCAGGTTAAGTTTGATCTCCCCATTATTCTTCTTTGTAAATTCGTGTATGGCAGAAACTATACTATTGAAGTCGTATTTTCTATTTTTAGTCAATTTGTAATACTCTATTTGACTCTCCACATTCAGACTAATACACAGACTAAATATTTTTCTCTTCAGCAACTCATCCAAATTCTTTTTTAATAAAGTCCCATTTGAAATCACTGTAATTAATTTTCTATTTCCAATTGCATAGTCTATCATCTTGAAAACATCCCTATTTAAAAAGGGCTCCCCGGTGCCAGTCAACGTAATACGTACTGTTTCTGGAAAAGCATCTACTATTTTTCTAAAAACCTCAAAGGACATATCTCGTAATGGACTATGTAGAAAAGGATGGTTTTTATTTCGATAGAAAGAATGATGAGGACAAAAATTACAATTTAATGTGCATTTGTCGGTGATACAACAGGAAATCTGTATAGGCTTATATAAAACCCTTTCTTTTCTTGGTAAAGCCAGAAATTTAATTATGTTAATTATTGAACGCGGATTAGGAAATAAGCACTGCTTTTTTATAAATGACAAATTGTTAAATATTTTCCAAATAATAGTCATCATTCGCTGTCTATCATGGCATTCATTGGGGCTTTTTCTATAATAGATTCAAGCAAGCAACGCTCTCTTGAAAAACAGTTTTTAAAACTATATTTTTGTATAACAGAATTTCTCGCATTTTCAGATAGTTTTTTTCGAAATTTATTATCTTTAAATACAGAGGAAATGCCTTCTCGCAATGAGTCTAATGATAAACCAACAAGCAATCCATTATCACCATTACATATAACTTCATTAATTCCATTCGCACTTACACCCACACAGGGCATTCCGCACGACATCGCCTCAATCAAAGCCTTTGGATGGCCCTCCCATTCAGATACAATTGCAAAAACTGAATGCTCCTGAAGAAACCGCACTAAAGATTCATTTTCAATATACCCTGTAAGCGTAAGCTTCAAACCTAATTCTCTTGCCTGCTGCTCCAGTTTTGCCCTCTCAACACCTTCGCCAACAATGGTTAACTCGCATCCAAAAATCCCAGCACACGCCTCAATTAACAAATGAAAACGCTTAACCCTACTAAGCCGACCCACTGAAACAACCGTTTTTTTTCTTAACTTTATCCCACCAGCAGGCTTAAACAAATCGGTGTCAACAAAATTAGGAATGACAGATATTTTCCCCCTTGGTAATTCATACCGCTTACGTACCCATTCAGCCAACTTCACTGTTGGCAACTGGCAGTGAGCCGCACTGCGAAAGGCTTTCATTTCCAACCATTGATAAAGCCTTGTCCTGCATGTATACCCTTTAACTGTCTCAAGATACTCACCATGAACATAGCCACAACGAAGAAGTATCGGTTTTTTCCAATGTCTTGCAGCCCTTGTATAAAAATATGCGTGGTGACTCTGGTTTGTCTTTATCACATCGGCCCATTTGCCCAGTTCTTTATGAGTCCATGGTAAAAACCACAGTAATTGGCGATGGCGAAAAGGCACTGCCTCAATTCCTTCAGGCAAATCTGGAATACTACTCTTGTCAAAGGTTAGGACTTTAACATTCCAACCATTTCGTACATATTCCTTATAAGGCTTGAGTTCCCGTTTTATACTACCAATCTTCTTCCATGTATTTAAACTAACTCCAGGTGTCATACAAAAAAGAAGATTAGGCACTATATTTCTTATTTCTTTCTGGCCACATACAATCGCATTCTAGCGAAATTACTCCCTATAGGTATTCTATCAACTAAAATATCTATTTTAGCAAGAGATGGAAATATGGCCCACAATTTCCTAAAAAGCTTAAAACGACATCTAAAAGCATAAAGCAGGCTAATTCCGTATTCAGCCTCAATACAAAATCCTAGGTTTACCAATACCATTCTGAAATCCTCTTGAGAAAATGCATACTGATAGAAAGAAGCATTATCTGGTAAGGAAGCATCCTCAGAGCACACACCTCCTCCTCTCCAATTAAAAACCTGAGGTACGCTTACGATAAGCACTCCACCCTTCTTTAAAACCCGTAGAGCCTCTGCTAGAGCATCCTGCGGTCCATCCTGAAAATGCTCGACAACGCCCAGTGAAATATAGGCGTCTACACTCTCATCATCTAGATTCAAGCGACAAATATCTGCTGCTTCAACTGGAATGTCTGGTAATACCTTCTTTACAGCCGCAACTGTTTTTGCGGCAAAATCCACACCAATACAATTGTAACCTCTAGCACGTAACGCAACAACATATTGCCCCATACCACAACCGCCTTCTACAATCAAGCCAAAGCGTGGTAAATGTTTGAGTAAAACATAACGGATTTGCCCATATCCCAAATAACCACGCAAATATCTACGATAAAAATCTTTTAAATCCGGAGATGCATTAGTAGACCAATGATCATCCCACATATCAGCTTTAACAGGAGAATTTAAACGGTAATACGCTATGCGCTTACCCTCTTTACGTGTAAACGAATTTTTCATTATCATAATACCCTGTTTTATTCAGCATACTAACTCTCTTATATTTTTCCTGCCTGAGAATTATCTTACATATTCAAGTTAACCAATATTAGCTTGTAACGGAGTACGTTTCCAATACATCAACTTTATTGCAAAACTCAGTGCCCACATTACTTTTAAGCATTCTCATAATTTTTTCTATAAACATCAGAATTTATCTGCGAAGGCTTATAAGCTAATATCACTCCTATCGTTATCCAGTCATAAGGATCTCCAGTCGTCAAACCAGCATTATGAGTAAAACTTTGTATAATATAAGCGCAGAAATAAGCTATTGCGCTGGAATAGAAGTAATAATCAGCAGAACCTATGGTGCAATTTTTCATCGCCCTATAGATAAATCTGAATATATATACATAAAGCAACACATACCCTATAAAGACCACCCAACCACACCTAACCCCTACATTTAACATGCAATTGTGGAATGCCGCACTCTTGGCGTAACTGGCACCAGGTAAATATTGAATGCTTCGGAGATGGTGTCTCTTTAGTTCCAAATATTCCTCACCCTTTACACCGGAAGGACTAGCAAGGAGCATCTTAGTACCTATTATAGTGCATGGTATTCGGGAAAATGCGGTTGAATCAATCTTTGTAAACCTAGAAGCAATATTATTAAAAGGAGTCATGCATAAAATTAAAACAATTCCAACCGCTATTACACTATATAATCTTTTTAGATTTAACAAATTATTTAACTTAGAAAAAACAATATAACAAACCAATATTGACATAATTGACGATAGAGCTTTAGACGCTAGTGCGCCCAGAACCACACATAATCCAAGCATTATTATCTTTTTTTTAGATTTGGATATATAAATCAAATAAATTATAAATGGAAAGATTGCGCTAATTTGGTACGACAGAGGTACAGAATAAAATGCAAGACCTGGTGTCCTTACTCTATTAGCGAGTTGTAATTGTAATTCAGAAGAATATGGCACTCCAATCATCATTCTTAAATTCCAAAAGAAATCTATATCCATTGCTTGTAAAACAGCAACGATACAAGAGATGCTAACAATAAAAGCCATAATAATTAAAGCAAGATTTACTTGCCTTACAGACCTAATTGCTTCCTTTATAGAAAAAATTAGTATAAGTGGAATAACAATTATTCTCAGCAATCTAATAAGCTCATCCTTATTTACCGTATACAGCCATAATACTAATAGCAACATTAGAATTGAAATGGCAACATGCGGGACTGGAAATTTTCCACTTGAACGCACGCAATAGTTTAAGTAAGAAAGTGAAGACAGCATGATTAGACATACAACACCTAAAGACATGGGGCCGATATGCTGAACATATCCAAAGTAATAATACCCAACGACCATGCAACAAAAAAGGGGCAATTGCAAATGGTGTATTTTAATGCTTTTTATTTCTCTCATTATCACTAGCAAAGCGAAACTAATATAATGGCACTCATTGATTATCATCTTAATCAGTGCTTTAATTTTATTGGCATTCACCTTCTTCTCCTACTATACAAATTCAAATTATTTTTCTCAGTGAATTAATAAGGCGTATTGACAGGAAATCCTTAACTTTTCTAATCCGAAAAAACATTATAAGAAATATGGAACTAAGAAATGAAATAACCGGTTCGGTATGTTTTATAGACAACCTTGATTGCAGTCCGAAAAACTTATATACAAGCCTTTGGTACATAACAAGAAGGTGAAAGACCGGAGCAATTCTTTCAATCTGCTTCCTTGGAAAACCGGAAAGATTAAGAATAGTATTTGATCTCTCCTTTAGTCCATCTACTCTGTGAGCTTCTATCGTACCTTCTTTAATACATTTTGAATACAATTTTGTCCCCGGATATGGATAATATACAGATGCATTTGAGCGCCTAGGTCCGATTATGGCGTTTATATTAATGGTATCAACAAATTGCTCGAATGTTTCTTCCGGAAACCCGATCATGTTGTTAATATATGTAGAAATGCCTGATTTTTTCAGATTTGTCAGAGAAGTTATTATATGGTCACGCGAAAGCCTTCTATTTGCAATCTTGTTTCTGATGTAATCATTGCCAGATTCAATACCAGCAGTTGCCATCTTACAGTTTGAATCGATTAGTGCATCCATAACAGAACCATCAAATGTTCCCACCCTCACATTACACGCATATGGTAATCCTAGTTTCTTCTTGTAAAGTTTTGCAAACTCTATAAACCACCTCTTATTGAATGTAAATACATCGTCATGGAAGGCAAAACCTGTCAATCGATATTCTTCCTTGTCCCTCCTTAATTTCTCGACAGCCGCTTCAGGAGAAGGATGTCCAAGCCAGCCATTTCCTGTCCCCCAAGTTCTTATTAACGGGGCAGCACAGAAATCACACGCAAAGGGACAGGCACGACAAAGTATATATTCAAATACACGGCTTCCAAGTAAACCTCTCCCAAAACCGTAGGGATTTGAATTTAATCTATCAAGTTCTTCAAAGAAAAGCTCCCTGTCAAAATCAAAATACTCATCCCACGAATCAGGAAATGGCAGCCTTTCGTTCTTTACTATAGCATCGTTCTTTCGAAACCAGAAATTGGGAGTTCCAAAATAATCCGCCCCGTCTTCCATAAGAGTGATTAGTTGCAAGAGAGGTCTTTCTCCATACCCGATGCAAACGCCATCTACATTATCCAGACTGACAATATCATCAGGTGTAATAGATACGTGAGAACCTCCTAAAATAAGCATGGTACTTGGAGCAATGCTCTTAATGTAACATGATAGATGATTAACTGAGAGAAATCCAGAAGTTGTTGCTGAAATACCTATCAACCCTGGTTTGTATTCAATAATTTTCTCCTTTAAGATCTCATAATCATCCTCTGTCTTAATGTAAGTTAAGCTAGTATCATGACCATGCTTCTTGACAAATGCAGAAAGTGCACCAACTCCACATGCATACCTTGCAGGCTCTGAACTGTTCACATCATAATATACAAAAAGCACTTTCACGCTCATTATCTCCTGAGTAATACGTTTATTTTTTTAGTATGTACTACTTAGATCATTAGTCCTTATTCCTAGATGTCTCCGAATATGCGATCTCGCAATACCCGGTTTCCAAAGATTTCACCCTTATATTCATATTCTCTAATATATTAGAAAAGGAAATTAATCTCGTCTCATTATGATGCTTCCGCAAAAGTTTTCATTTTTCCAAGATAGGCTGGAATAATTTCATTTACAGAAAATTCCTTTTTGGCTCTGGCGTGTGCCTTCACCTTGAACTCCTCATAATTTTTCTGTATTGTTTCAAAGGCATGTCTAAACGTTTCAACACTTGCATTTATACCAGCATCCCCTACGATCTCAACTGTACCTCCAGAATCTTTATAAATCACCGGCAGCCCACTTGCCATCGCCTCTAAAACAATATTCGGGCAAGATTCATTTTCAGAGAAAAAAATGAAGAAATGACACGATCTCAGCATTTTAGATAACTCAATTTTTGACAAATATCCCAATAAAACTACGTTCTCAGGTAATTCTGACTCAGGCATATTACCAGCAACAAAAAAAACCAGATCAGGATTCCTTTTCGCTACAGCAACAACTTCATGAAACCCCTTTTTGAGATTAGCAGAGTTGGAACAAAATGCAATTCTAGTTGCTCCGGATAAAGACATTTTTTCTCCGTGAGGAGAAAAAAAATCAGTATCCACGGGATTATATATGACACACCCTTTCCCACTGATTATAGCATGCTCTTCGCTAGTAATATATCTACTGTATTCGCTTTGATATATAACAAAATCAACTATTTTGTTTATTTTCTTTTGTTTGTCATCCCAACATCCATCTCTTCCATACGCATTGGCACTTCCGTCTATCCTCTGAACTTTTATGCGTTTTGGATACAGCATATTACTGAGTTTATAAAGACAATACGAACCTTGCCATGAATTAAGCATAAGAAAGTCACTCTTCTTAAAAATATTTCTGTGGTAGCAAATGTTATTTTTACTTAAATATTTCTCAAAATATTTCCAGAAAGTTTCACACCCGCCACCAACACCTATACCTCTTGGGATACATATAGAATAAGGAAAGTTGATTGCATCTTTCATATCAAGTGACAATGTAAATGATCTATTCTAAACACACTTAATTATATACCCATGGCAATACAACAGGAAGGGACACATTAGATAATTTGCTGTAAGCTTTATCGGAATGTACAAATAGTTTAATATGGATTTATTATCTGGAAATTATGATGGGTCACTAAATCATCTGGGGCAATAACCCTAATTTAACTTTATTACTATTTACCTTCTCAAGTGATATGCTTATGCCATCTACAAGGCCGATACTCTCCCATTTAGACATTGTTAAGGCTTCTGCTCCATCAATTACTTAACTGAACGCTGTTTTCACCAATGTCCAAAAGAGCAACCTTCTTGTTAGTACGAGCATGTCATCATCCTTGG
>Ga0233429_1002669_pt1 | contig 18165 bp, 15 predicted proteins | sample SI_118_April2016_3_FD_179879 | JGI IMG/M metagenome (GOLD analysis project Ga0233429, IMG submission 179879) | Seawater microbial communities from Saanich Inlet, British Columbia, Canada - SI_118_April2016_135_MG | ecosystem: Environmental > Aquatic > Marine > Inlet | place: Canada: British... | reverse complement strand
GTTGCAGGGTTGCCATGTTGCCGGCAGTGCGGGCAGTGATGACAAGGTCGCCTACATCCGGGACGAGCTGGGCTACGACGCTGCCTTCAATTACAAAACCGTGTCGTCCCTGAACGATGGTTTAAAGCAGGTCTGCCCAAAGGGTATTGATGTCTATTTCGAGAACGTGGGCGGTGCCATGCTGGATGCGGTGCTGTTGAAGGTTAATCCATATGCCCGCATCGTGGCTTGCGGCATGATCAGCCAATACAATCTGGAAAAGCCCGAGGGCGTCAAAAACCTCTCCACCATGGTTGGCAACAAGGTCAAAATGCAGGGCTTCATCGTCTCCGACCACATGGATCTGAAGGCGGAGTTTATGGCCGAGATGTCAGGCTGGCTGGCCGATGGCAAAGTCAAATACCGCGAAGACATCACCCAGGGGATTGAGAACGCACCGGCTGCGTTTATCGGCATGTTGAAGGGTGAGAATTTCGGCAAGCAGGTGATCCAGATCTCGGACGCGCCATGAAATTATTTCTGCTTTAATTCACGATGCAGAATGAATAATCCCGCGCCCACCACCAGGGCGGAGCCGGACAGTTTCCAGGTATCGGGCACGTCGCCCCAGACGCCATAGCCAATGAATGTGGCCCAGACCAGAGAGAAATATTTAAACGGCGCGACGGTGGCGCTTGGTGCGTACAGAAATGCCTGGATCGTCAGCAGGTGCGATAGGCCCACCAACAGACCGGCAGCGGCGAAAAGGCCCCATTGTGACGCTGTCGGCCAATGTACCCCGAATATGGGCAGGCTGATGGCACCGGCAACGATTGCGACCAGCATGGAATAAAACAGGATGGAGTTGGAGCTGTCTCCACCGCGCAGGCGGCGGGTGGCGATATCCCGCATGGATGACAACAGGGCCGTAATCAGCGGGAAAATATAATAGAACGGCACGCCTCCGTCACTGGGACGGACGATGATCACGACGCCGGCGAACCCCACAAGAACGGCCGTCCAACGCCGCCAGCCGACGCGTTCCCCCAACAAGGGCACGGACAATGCCGTCAAAATGACCGGGTTCAGGAAGATAATGGCAAGGGCGGTGGCAAGGGGTAGATAAATAAATGATATCACCACGAATATGGATGTCGCCGTGCCCAAAATGGCCCGGGTCATGGTGCCTTTGAGATTGCGTGATTTAAGGCTGCGCCAATCATTGGCGTGGATGACAATAAACAGGATCGGGATGAAGGTGAAAAAACCGCGAAAGAACAGAATTTCGCCAGGATGAAATTCATCCGTCAGCCATTTCGTTATGCCGTCCTGGGTGGTCAGCAGAAACGAGCCGATGATCATGCACCAGGCACCTTTGGCACCGTCCGACAAATTTTTGAACATGAATTTTCGTAAGCGTTCTGGCGCTGGCTTAACGCTGGCGAAGCAGGAATTCGCGCCCTACCTTGACCTTTGCCTCGCCGTCATAGGCGACGATGTCCGCTGTTGCGTAGGTTTCCCGCCAATCATCGGGCAGGTAGGAACCGGTGCCGACAACATCGATGGGGGCTTTAACCGAACCCATTACTTGGCATTTGAAAAAGTTGAAGCCGGACGAGGCCACGATCCGCGCATTGGGGAAGCCTGCGTTGTCCAGGGTATCGCGCATATGAAATATCGCTGCGGCCGAGACCCCCGTGCCGACCAGCCAGTGCAGCTCCTCCTCATTACGATACTGGCGCACGGCGCGGGGCACGTGGCGTTCCAACACTGCATAGGATGACTGGGTATCCAAACCTTCAACGAAGCGGCCGCCGTGGGTGTCCAGACGCACGGCCAATTGCCCTGTCTCGGCCTGTTCGGGGAAGCGCTCACAAACGGCCAGGGCGTCGGTCACTTCTTGGCCAAAATAATCCACCAGAACCGTCAATGGTTCGCCTGGAAAGGACTCAGCATACATTTCAGCCGCCCGCAACGTGCTGCCGGCATAGCCGATCAGGGCGTGGGGCATGGTGCCCAGGCCGTTCTCGTTGCCAAAAAAGTGCGCCGTGGCGTCCGTGGCATTGCCGATGAAGCCCACCGCATCGCGTTCCCGCCGGGCCGCCTCACTACCCACCGATGCCGCATAAGCCATCATCTCGGCCATTTCATGACCGGCGCAATGACGGGCGTCCATGGCCAGGAACTGACTATCCGGCAGGGCGGAGCACATCAGATAGGCGTTGTAGGCCGAAACACAACAGGCCCCCAGTTTTTGTAGATACAGCGTCTCCATATCCACCAATTGCGACATGGGCCCGGATATATACAACAGCGGCTCACCGGCACCGACCCAATCGCCTTCTTCAAAACGTTGATCGATTTCAAAGCTAACGCCGCGTTCCGCCGCAATCTGTTGGATCCAATCCACCATAATGCGTGGCGCAAAACTGACCGGCCGGCGCATGAAAACCGCATAGGTAACCTGGACATCCCCATTACGCTGTACAATGGCGCGGGTCTTTTTGAAATATTGATCCGTCCAGCGATCTATATCGCCTTCCAGATCTGTCGCCGTTGTCGGGCCTGAGCCGCCTGTAGCCGTCATGTAAGGGTCTCGGCCCCCAAAAAGGGGTGCCGTCCTTTTTCTATTGCGCGGCCTCAGCCACTTCCGGCGTTTGCCGCTCTGTGCGCTGTTGTTTCAACATCTCGGCAATCAGGAATGAAAGCTCCAGACTTTGCGAGGCATTTAAGCGCGGATCGCAATGGGTGTGATAGCGGGAGGCCAATTGTTCCTCATCTATCGACTGGGCACCGCCCAGGCATTCCGTCACGTCCTGGCCGGTCATCTCCACATGCACGCCGCCTGCATGGGTGCCTTCTGCCTGATGCACCGCGAAAAAGCCTTTTACCTCGGCCAGAATACGATCAAAGGGCCGGGTCTTGTAACCGGTCGATGATTTGATGGTGTTGCCGTGCATGGGATCACAGGACCACACGACCTTGCGGCCCTCACGCTCAACCGCGCGGACCAGGGGCGGCAATTTGTCCATTACCTGATCATCGCCCATGCGGCAGATCAGGGTCAGGCGACCGGCCTCGTTTTCAGGGTTCAGGGTATCGATCAGGCGGATCAGATCATCCGTCTCCATTGTCGGGCCGGCCTTCAGGCCCAGGGGATTGTGAATACCCCGGCAATATTCAATATGGGCACCATCCGCTTGGCGCGTACGGTCACCGATCCAGACCATATGGGCCGAGGTATCGTACCAACCGCCCGTGCGGGTGATGGTATCTTCCCGGGTCATGGATTCTTCGTAGTTCAACAACAATGCCTCGTGCGAGGTATAGAAATCCGTTTGGCGCATTTCCGGCACGCTGTCGCCGTTGATGCCGCAGGCTGCCATGAAATCCAGGGCCTCTGTTATGCGCCCACACAATTCGCCATAGCGGGCCGCGGCCTCGGTGCCGTCAACAAAGCCAAGGTTCCAGCGATGGATTTTGTACAGATCCGCATAACCGCCCTGGGCAAAGGCGCGCAGCAGGTTCAGGGTCGCGGCTGCCTGGGAATAGGCGGTCAGCAAACGGTTGGGGTCAGGCTGGCGGGAAGCATCATCAAAATCGATACCATTGACGATATCACCCCGATAAATCGGCAGTTCGACGCCATCAATAGTTTCCGATGCGCTGGAACGCGGCTTGGCGAATTGCCCGGCCATGCGACCGACCTTAATCACGGGCACGGCACCGCCAAAGGTCAAAACCACGGCCATCTGCATCAGCACGCGAAAGGTATCGCGAATGTTGTCGGGATGGAATTCGGCGAAGCTTTCCGCGCAATCCCCGCCCTGCAACAAAAAGCCGTTACCCATGGCCACCTGGGCCAGACGACGGCGCAGGGCATTGACCTCGCCGGCAAAAACCAGGGGTGGGAAGCTCCGCAGCTTGTCCAATACGCCGTCCAAATGTGCTGCATCGGCATATTCCGGCATTTGCAAGGCTGTACGTTGCCGCCAGCCGTTCGGTGTCCATTGCGGCGTCGTCTGCGTGGCCATAACTTGCATCCCAACTAAAAAGAAGGCCTCTATATACGTTAACCTGTTACGCTTTCCAAGCTTTCAGCGACGATTCGTCCACAGGTTGTTGTTATGAACAATATGGGATCGTGAATGATGCCCCGGCAAACAGGGCCACTATTTCACCTCTCCATCCTCGTCGATGATCTGGATCGCCCCCTCTCGCGCCATTTCGGCGTCATCCTGCCTTCGGACGATTGGCAAGCTATGGAAATCCGCCTGAAAGACAGCAAAACAGGTTTCACGTTATCCACCTCACCTGTCATTCGCGGGCAAAGCAGCGGAAGAACACAACATGGTGCTGCACGATGGCTGCGCCTGAATTGAGTAAACGGGCATCGTAATTGTGGGCCGTAATCACGCGCGGATACGAAATATATACAAATCCAACAATTTAACGGCACATTAATATCGATATGCAATTATAAGACATTGATATTTAGAATAATTCTACTTTTTTGACGACAGCCCGTCAAATGGAGAATATAATGAATACGACAGCAAATGGTACCGTCCTGGCAGGTGCCGAGAAAGAGCAGCCCCATCGCGGCGGCATGACGAGATCCAGTGTCACGCCAAATAATCGGTTCCTCTACCAGACGATTTCAGCGTTCGCGACGCTTGTGCAATACAGGGACGCGTATACCTCCGGTCATCAACAGAACGTCAGCGACCTGGCCCGCTCAATCGCAACCGAGCTTGGTTTGAGCCGTAATCAGATTGAAGGTGTTCGGATCGCGGGAACGTTGCATGATATCGGCAAGATCGCCGTGCCGATGGCGATTCTCGCCAAAGCAGGTCAGCTTAGTGGGGAGGAGTTCAATTTGATAAAGACCCACTCCCAGGTCGGCCATGACATTCTCAAGGGCGTGGATTTTCCTTGGCCGGTGGCGGAAGCCATTCTGCAGCACCATGAGCGGCCGGACGGCAGCGGCTATCCGCGGGCCTTGGAAGGAGAGGCGGTTATTTTGGAGGCGCGCATCCTAGGGGCCGCCGATACGGTCGATGCGATGGCATCGCATCGGCCTTACCGACCGGCAAAGGGCATAAAGCACGCGCTGCGGGAGTTAGATGTCGGTGCCGGGTTGCACTACGACCATGCGGTCGTCAAAGCTTGCCGATATCTGTTCATGGAAAAGGGCTACAAGCTGTTGAATTCCAACGCCACTATATAGGCGCAGCGATCTAAGCGATTGGTTTAATTGCCGTACCAGAACGGAACTGGGCATATTTGAGTTAAAGGCACACTAGGATGGGTCGCATTCAATTGCGACGTGGCCCGCAAGAACAGCGAGGAGCACAAATTCATGTTGAGAACAATACTCGTGGCGACCGACGGCTCCAGACATGCTCAAAAAGCATTGTCATTGGCAAGCAGCCTAGCCGAGAAATATGGTGCGCAATTGATACTTGCCCATATTCTTTTGACGGATGCGCGGCCTGAAACCCTGCGTAAGCTAGCCAACCGCCGTCATTTGTCGGTAAAGCAGCGTGATCTGCTCGACAACTACGATGCAGGTTTCCGGCTGGAGGCCGCAGCCAGCAAAGTGATCGGCTTTCTCACGGTTCCACCGCCTCGCGAACTTGTCGAAGCGATCAGTCGGCAAATTATGGATAGGGCCAGAAAATTCGTCGCCAAGAGGGGCGTTAAGAAAATCGTCCCCGTCATGGTCGAAGGCGATCCGGCAGAGGCAATTCTTGACTTGGCTGCTAGGCACAAAGCTAGCATGATCGTGATGGGCAGCCGGGGCTTGAGTGATGTCAAAGGCTTATTGTTAGGTAGCACTTCCCACAAGGTTAATGCGCAGGCAGGTTGCACCTGCGTTTCGGTAAAATAGGCAATACAAAACTCTGCCTAAACGCCGCGTCACGGTAATACAATCCATCAGGAGTTCAGCGCCACGGGAGGCCCCCAGGTCGAAATCGAGCCGCCAGGCCGACGATTTTCCGCGTCCCGATTTGGTCACGCCCTTGGCTGGCTGATAGTTGGCTGGCTGATAGATCGTTGCCTTTGCACTCACGTGGTAACGCCCGGCATAAAGTCTTTACGGGCCCGGGTGCAAACCGCGCTGGGCCATATGCCATGGACAGGACGCGGATAATAGCCCAACATCGGGTGACGCACGGCGTAGTGGTAATGATGAGTAAATCTATGGCAAGAAAAAAGATGCATCTGGCGCAGTTCCTGGTGCATGGGCCGACCTATCACAGCCTGGCCATGTGGCGGCACCCGGAAACGGCGGCGCGGAACTATGACTGGACCCAGCCGGAGCTGTACCAGCACATCGCCCAAGTTTGCGAGCGGGGCAAGTTCGACATGGTCTTTTTCGCCGACCTGAACTACATCTCCGACACGTTTCGCAACAGCCTGGAACCGGCCCTGCGTTATGCCGCCCAGGCCCCCGAGCATGACCCCATCCCGTTGATTACATCCATGGCGGCGGTGACCAGCCATGTGGGTCTGGGGGCGACCTTTTCGGTCAGCCATCACAATCCGTTCTATGCTGCGCGCCTGTGGGCCACCCTGGATCATCTGACCAAGGGCCGGGCTGCCTGGAACGTGGTGACATCCCTGAACCATAACCAGGCCGCCAACTACGGCGAAGAGCGCGCGGATACCGACAGCCGCTATGACCGGGCCCATGAATTCGTCGAGGTCTGCCAGAAACTCTGGCAAAGCTGGGATGAAGACGCCGTGGTGATGGACCGGGAAAATGCCATCTTCGCCGATGCCAACAAGGTCCACCGTATCGAGCACCAGGGCGAATTCTTTAAATCCCGCGGCCCGCTGAACGTGGTCCGCTCGCGCCATGGCGGCCCCCCCATTATTCAGGCCGGCACCTCGCCCAAGGGCATGGACCTGGCAGCAAAATACGCCGACGCGATCTTTGCCATACAGCCCCGTGTTGAAAATGCCGCCGAATACTACACCGCCGTTAAGGGACGTATGGAAGGTTTCGGGCGGCGGCCGGAAGACTGCAAAATCCTGTTCGGTATGCAGCCGATCATCGGCGCCAGCGAGGCGGAGGCGGTGGAGAAACAGGAACTGCACAATTCCCTGATGCCCCTTGATGGCGGCATGACGATCCTGTCGTCGCACATGGATTTCGATCTTTCAAAGCTGGACCCGAACGAAAAGATAGCAGAGCGGACGGAGCCTGAATTGCAACGCATGCACAGCCGCTTTCTGAAGCCTTCGGGCGAATCCATGACTGTGGCCGAAGTGGCCCAGCGCCACGGTGAAGGCGTCAGCCTGCCGCAGTTCGTCGGCACGCCGGAGGCCATCGTCGACCAGATGGAGGCCTATATAGACGTGGTCGGCGGCGACGGCTTCATGATATCGCCCATCTATTGCCCCGGCGCGATCGAGGAATTCGTCGATCAGGTGGTGCCTGAGTTACAACGGCGCGGCCTGTTCCGCACCGACTATGCCGGTACCACCCAGCGCGACCACCTTGGACAATATGACTAAAGCAATTTGATGACAGTTTGCTCTGGGTAAAGTGGCGTTACGGTGCCATATGTGGACGACCTTATTACAGCGGTTTCAGATCAGCCAACATGGTTGGAATTAGCTCGCTGACCGTGGGATGGGTATGCATGGCGCGCTGTATCACGGTGTAGGGCGCATCCGCGTACATGATATCCAGTAAACTATGGATAATCTCATCCCCGCCAATGCCCAGGATCGCGGCACCGAGAATGCGTTTGGTTTCGGCATCAATAAAAACCTGCATGAAGCCCTGGGTCTCGCTGCGTTCACGGGCCCGGCCAACCCGCGCCATCATCATCTTGCCCGTTAACGCCGGTCGTCCGGAGGCCCGAACCTCAGCCTCCGTCATGCCAACCCGGCCCAACGGCGGATCGATGAACAAACCATAGGCCATGATCCGGTCGGAGACGCGTCTGGGATCGTTGTCAAACATATTGGCGGCAAGAATTTCATAATCATTGTAGGAGGTATGGGTAAAGGCGCCCCGGCCATTGGCATCACCAATCTCCCAAATGCCCGGCACATTGGTGGCCAGCTGGTCATCCACCGTGATAAAGCCGCGCCGGTCGGTTTCGACACCGGCGGCGGCCAGTCCCAGGTCGTCCGTGTTGGGTATGCGACCCACCGCCAACAGGACATGGGAGCCGACAATTTCTTCGTTACCGTTTTCGTCGCTGCTGTTGTCACCAGATCCGCCACTGGGTGTGCAGCTGGCACTGACCACCACTTTTCCATCGCGCTTGGCGAAGGCAACGCATTCTGCCTGCAGCCTGATCTCTATGCCTTCATTCTCCAGAATATCCTTAACCGCTTCCGAGACCTCCGGATCATCCCTTGGTATCAGGCGGTCGCCTTTTTGTATTACGGTGACACGGCTGCCAAAGCGGCGATAGATTTGCGCGAATTCCAGGCCGATGTAACTACCGCCGACGATGATCAGATGCTCCGGCAGAAAATCCACGTCCATGATATTGGAATTGGTAAAATAGTCGATCTCGTCGATGCCCGGCATTTCCGGCACCAGGGCACGGCCGCCGACGTTGAGGATGATCTTTTCCGCTTCCAGCAGCGCGCCATTGACCCGCACCGTATTGGCGCTTTCCAGACGGCCATGACCTTCATAGACGGAAAGGTTGTCCATGTTCTTCATCCAGTTGGTCACGCCCTGGTTGGATTGCTGAACGATAACGTCCTTGCGCGCCTTGACGGCCTTCATATCCACCTTGATCTCGCCCTCAATGACAACGCCGAATTCTCCGCCGCGCCGCGCCATATAGGCGGCGCGGGCACTGGCGACCAGGGTCTTGGTGGGAATGCAGCCCACGTTGACGCAAGTGCCGCCGAACAGCTTGCGTTCAATTATTGCGACCTTCAGACCTTCGCCGGTCATTCGTTGCGCCATGGACGGCCCCGCCTGCCCAGTACCGATGATGATCGCGTCAAATTTCTCAGCCATGTCTCGGCTCCCCCGTTTTGCGCCGTAAAAATTTCCGGCGACCCCCAATTTCTGAAACAAAGTCTAAAACGCGCCATATAGGGTTGATAGGCCGAACTGGCTCTATTTATCGGCTGTTCATAACAATACTGTGATAGCGCTCCCTAAAGACCGTGCGTCAGGCGCGAAGTCTCAGGCTGCGCGTCGAGTTTTTCCCGGCCTATCGACCTATAATTTGTCCTCGGAATTGTTCGTCGAAAACGGGTTAGCGAGGGAAAATTTTTGCCATCAAAACTTACATCCTGTTGCACCGATTATGAGCCCCGATGGTGGAAAATTATTAAGATCTGTCAGGCATGGTGATTTCTGTTTAGCGGCCTAGTTGAAATGGTGGCGCAACGGTAAACGGACATACAAGGCCAATTCATGACGCAGCAACGCATTATTCTATTTTTCATTCTGGCTGCGGTAGCCGTTTCGGGAAATTATGCAAATGTTCCCCTGTTTTTCTCCGTCAGTTTCATCTTTGGCTCCGTCGCCGCGCTGATTGCGGTCCGCCTGCTTGGTGTTATCCCGGGCACTCTCGTTGCGGCGATCGGCGGGGCCTATACCTGGATTATCTGGGGCCACCCATATGCGATGATCATCTTCACGCTTGAGGCGTTGGTGGTGGGTCTGCTTTTGCCACGGATAGAGAAGATCGCCCTGGCCGACACGATTTTTTGGATTTTCATCGGTAGTCCTTTGGTGTTTTTGTTTTATCGCGTGCAGATGGACATGCCGGAAAGTGCTGTAGCTCTTATTGCCATCAAGCAGCCTGTAAATGGTATTTTCAATGCCGTTTTGGCGGCGTTTGCCTTGATGGCGGTGCGTTTGTGGCTACCCTGGCTGGCGATGGCTGCTCAAAGGCGCATTCGGGTTTCTTCTCTGGTCTTCAACGTCCTGTTGCTGTTGACCCTGGTCGCAGGCACCGCGCCGATCATATTCAATAGCTATCAGATCCTTGAGGATGAGGAATTGGCGGCCAGTCACGATCTGGAAGATACTGCACAATGGATTTCCGGTCTGCTCCAGGTGAGACGCGACGGCAACGACATTGCGCAGAGTGTCGAAAGTTTCGCGGCGATGATGCCAGACGGGGACGCGCTTCATTTTGCGCTCCTCGGTCCGGGAGATGTGGCGTTAGCCCAACATGGCCAGGTCAAAAGCCTCGGCAAAAATGGATCGCTCAGGAAAAGCGAACGGGGGCTGACGATCTGGCAGCCGAATGGCCAGATGGCCTCCATGTCGCGATGGCGCAACAGCCGCTACATTCACCGGGTGCGTCTGGAACGTACCGAACCCGCCATGACCCTGTTACTGGAAACCAATGCCAGCTCCATAATTGAGCGAATGGATTTTCAGCATTTTCAATCGCTTCTCTATATTGCCATTCTTGTCGGTGTTGCCTTGTCGTTGTCCCTGGTTTTAAGCACGTTGGTAACGCGACCGATCAGCGCGCTGGCGGCACTTGGCACGCGGATCGCGAACCAAGTGGTTGAAACCCCAATTCCAAACGTGAATTTTCCGGATAGCTTTGTTCGCGAGTACGATGATCTTTCTCGCTCGCTGAAAAACATGACCGGGGATCTGGCCATGAGTTATAGCGAGTTGCGCGCCATCAAGGAGAACCTGGAAGAAATTGTCGAAGTGCGCACAAATGAACTGCGTTACCTCTCGATGGTGGCGAGCCAAACCACGAACGGCGTTATCATCACTGATGCCAAGGGCGTGACTACGTGGGTCAACGACAGTTTTGTCGAGATTTCCGGCTACACGTCCGATGAAATCATCGGTAAACGGCCCGGTGATCTGCTGCAAGGGCCTGACACCGCCATTGAGTCCATCTCAGTAATGCGTCAGGCTTTGGCCGACTGCATTCCCTTCAACATTGAAGTGATCAACTATTCGAAAACGGGTGCGCCCTATTGGATCGAGATCATGTGCAACCCCGTCAAGGACGAGCAAGGGCATCACACCGGGTTCATCGCCATTGAAACCGACATCAGCGAGCGCAAGAATATTGAGCGGGTAAAGGATGAATTCATCTCTACCGTGAGCCATGAACTACGCACGCCTCTGACCGCCATTAAAGGATCCATTGGCCTGTTGTGTTCCGGCGCAATAGCAGAGCTGCCAAACAAGGCGCAATCCCTGGCGGATATGGCGTACAAAAACACCAATCATCTTGTCGCGCTCGTTAACGATATTTTGGACATTGAAAAACTGGGGACCGATCAGATGACGTTCGATTTCCAGCCTACGGATTTGACGACCCTGGTGAAGGAGGCCATCGCCGACAACCAAGGTTACGCCGATGAATACAGTGTGCAGTTCCAGTTGGGCGACACCGAAGGCGTTCAGGTTAACTGTGACCCCAGGCGAATGAAACAGGTGTTGGCCAATCTTCTGTCAAACGCGGCAAAATTCTCTGATAAGGATGGGACCGTGAAGGTTTCGGTCCATCGTCAGGACGTCTTTGCCCGTTTGTCGGTATCTGACCACGGCGTGGGCATTCCCGAAGGGTTTCACGATAAGGTCTTCGACCGCTTCACGCAGTCGGATTCATCAGATACCCGAAAAGTTGGCGGTACAGGGTTGGGCCTCAACATTTCGCAAAAAATTGTCGAGAGGCACGGAGGTACCATCGGGTTCGACAGCACGCCCGGTGTCGGCACCACGTTTCAGGTGGAATTGCCTGTTCTGTAGGGTGTATCTGCGGGAGATAAAAATTCAAGTTACGATGAACAGTTGCCTAAATTCTGCTGGCGGCCTTTTTGAGATCTGTTGACCTATAATTTTTCAGCGCCACAATGTCGGTGAACGATATTGAAGAAGCAATAGGCCAGCCATGTTCACATTCGCGCAAATATCCGATTTCCATATCTCCGCACCGGACGGTACCGCTAATAGCATGTATCGGACCAGACGGCATTTAGAGGTCGCGGTTGAACACTTGAACAATCTCGTGCCACGGCCCGAATTCGTCCTTTGTACAGGTGACTTGGTGGATGGCGGCGGGGCGGATCAATATGCGGTTCTGGCCGGGGTTCTGAAGCAACTACAGATGCCGTTCTATCTGATCCCCGGTAATCATGATGACCGGGACGGTATACGCCGGCATTTTCCGGAGCATGGCTATCTGATGGAAATGGCCGGTTCGGACGGTTTCATACAATACACCTTGGAAGATTGGGGGCCGCGTTTCATTGCCCTTGATACCTTGGTGCCCGGTCAAACCGGCGGCCGGCTGTGCCAGACACGATTGGGTTGGTTGGATGACCGCCTTGGGGACCAGCCCGACCGGCCGACGATCATCTTTATGCACCATCCTCCCTTTCGCACCGGCCTGGCGCGGATGGATTTGAAAGGCCTGGAAGACGGCGCCGCCTTGGCTGAAATTCTACGGCGTCATGATAATATAGAGGCGGTTTTGGCGGGCCATTTGCACCGCTATATCACCCACCGATTTGCCGGAACCATCGCAGTCACCGCACCCGCCACGGCGCATCAGATCGCCTTGGATCTGGATGATCCGGACAGCCTGCGGGTGATTATGGAGCCTCCCGGTGGTCTATTGCACGTCTGGTTTGGCGGCGATGACGGCCTGGTCAGTCATCAGATTTATACCGGTGGCGGTTATGGTGATCATCTGATTTTTGCGAACGGTGCCTACCACCCAAAAGGCACGCCGCCCGGCCCAGCCATAGCGCTATGAGGTCTGGTTCAAACCCATTTGCCAGAAATCAGCTTCCAGTATCGTGGCCTGGCGAAAAGTACGGGCCAGGGCGTCAAAGCGGGCCGGGGTCAGGCGTTGTTCGGCCAAACGGTCCAGCTTGGTAATCGCGGCTGTTGCCAGGTCCTGATATTCCGCACCGGCATACATCTCAATCCAGCTGGCATAGGGGTTGTTGGTCATGACAGTGTCCGGGGCAGCGGCCAATGCGGCACCGATCTCGCCATAGCCGATGACGCAGGGGGCCAGGGCCGCGTATAAATCCAGGCTGTCCCCTGCCATGCCGGTTTCGAGGACAAAGCGGGTATACGCCATGGTCGCCTTCGCCTCCCGTTGGGCCGTCATGGCAGTCTCATCCAGGCCCCAGACCTGGCAAAAGTCTATATGCAGGGCCATTTCCGTATTGAGAATATTGTCGACGGCGGCGATCGCCTCACGCATTTCACCAAGGTCGGTGGTTTTGTAGGCAGCCAGGGCATAGGCCCGGGCGAAATGGACTAGGAACAGATAATCCTGGCCCAGATAATGGCGAAAGGCCGTCTCTGCCAAGGTGCCGTTGGCCAACTGGTGGACAAAATCATGGCCCGTATAGGCCTGCCAATCGTCGATGCAAGATGCCTTCAGACGGGCAAATAATTGGTCAGTCGAAAATTCCGGCATCTGAGTCTTTAAACCTTTGGCTGTTGCTGGGTCATGCAATGGATGGCACCGCCGCGCTGGGTGATCTCCGCCATATCAAGTTGCACAATTTCGCGCTGGGGAAAGGCGGCCCCGATCAGGCCGGCGGCGGTCTCGTCCATGGCATCGTCAAAGGCGGGAATATAGACTGCCCCCGTGCCCAGGTAGAAATCCAAATAGGATCGCGTCAACAAATGCCCGTCTTCGTGCTGTAGGGGGTTAGGCAGCGGAATTTCCACCACCTCCAACGTCCGGCCCAGGGCATCGCGCTCTTCACTTAGTTGGGCAATGTTGTCCTTCAAATTCGCTGCGTTCGGGTCGCTTTTGTCAGAGGCGACAGCACACATGATCCGGCCCGGGGCCACAAAACGCGCCACCTTGTTGACCTGGCCATCGGCCCTGTCGCCGACCAACCCTTCGGGCAGCCAGATGACCTTGCGGACACCGAAAAACATCGCCAGGCGTTCTTCGATCTGTCGTTGGTCCAGGGTGGGGTTGCGATCCGTGTTGAAGGCAACGGATTGCGTGGTGATCAGGGTGCCGGAGCCATCAACATGGATCGAGCCGCCTTCCAGTGTCATGGGTACGTGATAGCAGGGCAGGTTCATTTCCCGCAACATCCATTCGCCCAGTCTGGCATCCCTGCCATAGTCGCGAAACTTGTTGCCCCAGGCGTTAAAGTCAAAGACCGCACCAGCCAGCCCGCCTTCGCCGTTGACCAGGAAATTCGGCGCTGTATCCCGGCTCCAACTATCATCCAGCTCCGCCTCCCATATCGTAATCAGGCTGCCCAGTTGCAGGCGGGCGATGGGGATCAGGTCGCCGGGCACCAGCATATTCACCGGCTCATACTTGGCGATGGCGCGGGCCAGGGCGGCGGTGGCCAGACAGGCCTGATCCATCGCCTCGCGCCAGGCGCCAACCCTGCTGGGCCAGGCCATCCAGCAACGTTCGTGGGGGCCCCAATCGGCGGGCATATAAAATCCGTCTTCAGCCGGTGTGCTGCTCATAAAGCCGCCTCGCTATTTTTCTTGGCTATGCGGCACACTATACAATGCCCCCCGCCCTGTCAGTCCACGTAATTGATATCGGCCCGTGGCCTCCAATGCCACCGATTCATGGCCCAAGAATAAGTGTTCACGTTCGCCGTTGCGAGGTGCAAACTGAACCCATCTGCAAACAGATTCTTTATGAAATACAGGAGATCGCAATGGCGGGAGAAGTAGAAGCACGGTTGGCGGCATTGAACATTACCTTACCCGATGCCCCGGCCCCGGCGGCCAATTACGTCCCTTATGTGAAGACCGGCAATCAGGTTTTCGTTTCGGGCCAGGTGCCTTGGGTTGGTGGCGAGCGTAATTTTGTCGGCAAGATCGGCGAGGATTTTTCCATTGAAGAAGGTCAGGCAGCCGCCCGCGTGGTTTGTTTGAACATTATCGCCCAGGTTAAAGCGGCCTGCGACGGCGATCTGGATCGTGTTGTGCGTTGTGTGAAGCTGGGTGGTTTCGTCAATTGTCCGGGCGATTTTCACAATCACCCGCAAGTCATCAATGGTGCCTCGGACCTGATGGTCGATATCTTTGGCGATGCGGGACGGCATGCCCGCTTTGCCGTTGGGGCCCCTGCGTTACCGTTCAATGTCGCCGTGGAAATTGATGCGGTGTTTGAGGTGAAATGACGGTGTCGTTGGATTGGCTGTTCGGCAGGCCCATCGCTCATCGTGGCCTGCACGGGCAACTCAGGGCAGAGGCGGGGGAGGCGGAGATCCCGGAAAACTCCCTGGCCGCCTTCGCCGCCGCCGTGGCGGATGGCTATGGGGTGGAGTTGGATGTCCAGGCCTCCGCCGATGGCCGGGCCATGGTTTTCCATGATTGGCGCCTCTCGCGTATGACCGGGGCGGACGGCGGCATTCGTGATCACGATGCAGAAACCTTGGCCACGCTGCGCCTTGGTCAAAGCCGGCAGACGATACCCAGCCTGGCCCAGGTTCTGGACCTGATCGACGGCCGCTGCCCGATTATTGTCGAGATTAAAAGCGCGCCCGACAACTTGGGGGCGGCGGAAGAAGCAGCCTATAGCGAACTGGTCAACTATGGAGGGCCGTTTGCCGTGACCTCGTTCGAACCACGCGCCCTGACCTGGTTTCGGGAGCGGGCACCTGGCTGGCTGCGTGGTCAAAATAGCGGTGGGCCGCGGCATTCGCCACCATTCGAACCTTTATGGCGTCGCCTGGCCCTGCAATATTTGTACGATGTGGACGATGCACAGCCCGACTTTGTAGTCTACGATAGAGCCGACCTGCCCTGTTTTGCCACGGCGCGTTTGCGGGCAGGGGGGATGCCGGTGTTAACCTATACGGTACGGGACAGGATTGAGATGCGACGCCTGGCCAGCTGTACGGATAACGTGATTTTTGAGGGGTTTCGTCCCTGATCTTGTGCGGGGGCTATACAAGGATAAGTATGTCGGAACAGAAAGAAGAGGGCGTGGTTGCGCGGATTGTGCAATCAATGGGGGAGATACCGGCGCACCATTGGGATGCCTGTGCAGGAACCTCCGATCCATTTCTCTCGCATGCATTTCTGTTGGCGTTAGAAGAAAGCGGCTGTGTTCATGGCCGCAACGGTTGGGGCCCGGTGCATTTGCTGCTGGATGATCCTGATGGTGGTGGGCCGTTGGGTTGCGTACCCCTGTATGTGAAAAGCCACAGCCGGGGGGAGTTCATTTTTGATTACGGCTGGGCCGATGCCTACGAGCGGGCAGGCGGGCGCTATTACCCAAAGTTACTGGCAGCAGTGCCGTTCACGCCCGCTACCGGACCGCGCCTTTTGGTCCGGGAAGGCTTGGACAAGGTCACCGTCCAGCGGCAGTTAGCGGCAGGGTTAATCAGCGCGGCAGAGCATCTGAATATCGCGACCATCAGTGTTAATTTTTTGCCGGAGGATGAGTGGGAACTGTTGGAGGACGCTGATTACCTCAAGCGCGCCGATCAGCAATTCCATTGGTATAATCAAGGCTATAGCAGCTTTGATGATTTCCTCGACGACCTGTCGTCGCGCAAACGCAAGACCATCCGACGGGAACGTCGCGGGGCTCTTGAAACCGGGGTCGAGATTGAATGGATCACCGGTGCTGATCTGACCGATGACCATTGGGATGCTTTCTATCAATTCTACACGGACACCGGCAGCCGCAAGTGGGGGGAGCCCTATTTGAACCGGCGGTTTTTCAGCCTGATCACGGAAAGCATGGCGGACCGGATTTTGCTGGTGATGTGCAAACGGGAAGGCCGCTATGTCGCCGGGGCCCTGAACCTGATCGGGGAGGAGGCTTTATTCGGGCGCTATTGGGGCTGTATCGAAGACCACCCGTTCCTGCATTTTGAAGTCTGTTATTACCAGGCTATCGACTATGCCATACAGCACGGCCTGGCCCGCGTTGAGGCCGGTGCCCAAGGCCCCCATAAAATCGCCCGCGGCTATCGCCCCACCGAGACCCACAGCTCCCACTATATCCGCGATCCCAGCTTTCGCGAGGCCGTGGCCAACTATCTGGAGCACGAGCGGGCCGAGGTTATCGACAACATCGAATACCTGGCCGAACGCGGCCCGTTTCGTAAAGGTGAGCGGCAGTCGTTGGACTAGGCCTGAGAGCAATTTTCAATTAACTGGAATCGCGTGCGCGATCTAAGTGATTGGTTCAATTGCTCGATTCTTAGAGTCCCAGCGCCTTGGGCATGTTTAAAAGAAACATGCTCTAAAGACGCAATAGCTGTCCACAGCGTTGGCAATGGTGGCCGTCGGTGACGCCTTTTAAGGTCGTGGTGGCATCGCAACCGGGGCAGCGTAGATGCCTCAAGGCACCGTATAGAGGGCAGAGGAGCAGGACGCCGATGGCGGACAGATGCATCCCCGCCAGGCCCAAGACGACGGCACCAAAGACCCCGGCTATTACCCAGCGACTGCAATAGTCCCGGCGATAGGCGAATTCGGTGATCAGGGGCCAGTCGCCGCGCTGTGGCGGGGCCATATCTTTTCTGGCCCTATCTTTTCCGGATATGTCTTTTCCGGCCATGTCGGGGTTCCTCTTTGACAAAAGCGCGTTAGAGGGCGGGTTGGAACGGCGGCTGAACAAAAAGGCCAACAGGAACGGCGCAAGGAATTGCGCGGCAAGCAACATTACCAATATGCTGTCCCTGGACATAGCGTATCCTTGTCCCCAAAATTCCAAGGGTACTGCAATGTACTGCAAGCAGGGCAATAATAGCGCTTTTCCGATAATTTTTAAATGGGACCTATCCAGATCTGCATTGCCATTAAAGGAGCATAAACGTGGCCGAAACAGATTGCATTTTCTGCAACATAATCGCCGGGGAAATCCCCTCGTTCAAGCTGTACGAGGATGCGCGAACCTATGCCATGATGGATATCAATCCATTCAACGACGGCCATTGCCTGGTCATCACAAAGGCCCATTCCATCAATCTTTTGGATGCCGACCCGGCCGACCTGGCCGCCGTGCTGCCCGCCGCCCAAATCATCGCCCGCGCGATTGAGACGGCGTTGGAGCCTGAAGGCATCAACATCATCCAGGCCAACGGCCCGGCAGCCGGACAAACCGTCTACCATTACCACAGCCACATCTTCCCCCGCCGCCTGAACGACGGCGCGTTGTTGAATTGGGGCCATGCGCCCGGCGATATGGGGAAGATCGAGGAGATCTATAACAAGATCATGGCCGAGCTTGGATA
>Ga0233429_1002663_pt1 | contig 18193 bp, 18 predicted proteins | sample SI_118_April2016_3_FD_179879 | JGI IMG/M metagenome (GOLD analysis project Ga0233429, IMG submission 179879) | Seawater microbial communities from Saanich Inlet, British Columbia, Canada - SI_118_April2016_135_MG | ecosystem: Environmental > Aquatic > Marine > Inlet | place: Canada: British... | reverse complement strand
ATTGATCCCAAAAGTGGTGATGTCTTGTTTCATGGGAAGGTAATTAACGATGAGCCAGCCCACATGATTAGCCGAATGGGTATTAGTTATGTTTCGGAGAAACTTAATCTTTTTACAGGTATGTCTGTTCAAGAGAATCTGCTTTTAGGAGCTTATGCTATTCGTGAGAAGGAAGTGCAGCTTGAAACATTGGCTTATATTTTTGAACTTTTCCCTCGCTTAGAAGAAAGAAAAGATCAATTGGCAGGCACAATGAGCGGTGGTGAGCGCAAAATGTTGGCTATTGCACGCGGTATGATGTCTAAACCCCAATTGATGCTTGTTGATGAACCTTCTCTTGGATTGCAGCCTAGTTTAACGAGTAATGTCTTTAGCGCATTAAAACAGTTAAGAGAAAGGGGTGTAACGGTTTTAATTGTAGAGCAAAATGTAAATGCGACTTTGAGCTTTACCGATAGGGCTTATGTTCTTGAGCAAGGCAAAATTGTGCTGGAGGGACCAAGCAAAGAAATTAAAGCAAATAAACATGTTAGAAATGCTTATTTAGGCATTTAGAATTCCCCAAGTTATACGAAGATACACGAAGAAAAAAAATACCAGGAAGTTAGATTAAGGAGAGAATTCCATGGCAAAATATTTAGGCGCGAGACCTTTACTCTCTCGTATTAAAGATAACCTGCCCATTATTATCATAAGCGTTTTTGCGATATTCCTCTTTGTTGCCATCTATATCAAAGGCGGAAATGCTCAAATTTTTAACACAATCATCACAGGCGGTTTGTGGGCTTTATTGGCTGTTGGACTGGCTCTCGTTTTCGGTGTTATGAATATCCCACATTTTGCTCACGGGGAATCTTTTATGATTGGTGCTTATGTGGCTTATTTTACATTTACGCCCATGCAAGAGTATTTATATGAAAAACCTAATGAATTTCTTAGTATGATAGCACCTCTGGGGGCTATTTTAACGGCTGGTATAGCGGGCGCAATTTTAGGTATTCTCATCGAGAAAATGATCTTCTCACCATTGCGGCGTAGAACGAAAAAAGACTGGATAATGAACGCATTTTTGTTGACTGTGGGCTTATCCTTCGTCCTTTCAAATGGTGCAAATCTCGTCTTGGGTCCTAATTTTCGCGGTATCTCTCGCTATTGGGATGTAGACGCTGTAGAGATTGGTGGGGCTTATATGTCTGTAGACCGTCTGGTTGCCTTTGCTATCTCTATGGTCACAATTGGTGCGCTCTGGTTCTTCTTGCGTCGCACGCGCGTAGGGCGGGCAATTCGAGCGGTATCGCAAGATGAAACTGGTGCTCAACTTGTTGGGATTAACCTTAACTTTATCCAAACGCTGACCTTTTCTCTAGCAACTGCAATGGCTTCTATCTCAGGCGCATCCTTGCTCTTCCTCTTCCAAGCCTACCCCACGGTGGGTGGAACACCCCTCTATTATGCTTGGTACGTGGTCATGATGGCTGGACTTGGGAATGTAGTTGGTGCCATCATCGGCGGCTTCATCGTTGCCATGTTGCAAACAGCCACTCAGCTATTTGTTGCCGTTTCGTGGACAACCGTTCTCCCCACCGTAGTCATGATTTTGGTCTTGCTAATAGCTCCCTCAGGAATTTTTGGCAGTGAAGTTAAAGGTGTTCAGGAACAGTAAATTAGGAGAAATATAGAGATGAATTCAAGTGAAATAGCACAAGAACAATCAAGTGGCTGGAATAAATTTGTAGAATTTATCAACAAACTTGGTTTTAATCCTCTGGGATTATCCTTACTGATTATTATTGCCGCCTTACCTGCCAGCATCCCATATTTTCGGCAGGAGTATATCGTCCGCTGGATGATTATGGGCGCATTTTTGGCTGCACAATCAATCGCCTTTGATTTTACCTCTGGCTATATCAACGTTGTTAACTTTGGTTTCGCCGCCCTGCTAGGAGTAGGGGCCTATGCTTCGGGCATTTTCTCGAACGTAACACCTTTCATTGCCGTAGCCCCCGGTCTAAATCCGTGGATTAGCATCTGGTTGGGAGCCATAGTAGCAGGAATAGTTGGTTTCGCCTTAGGCATCCTAACATTGCGCTTACGCGGCATCTTTGCCGCTGTGATGGCTTGGTTTCTAGGCATCGCACTGATGGGATTAGTCAACAACTGGACAGCCCTTACGCGCGGTCCCTTAGGCATGAACCCGCGTAAATTTCTCGAAACCACCGATAACTTACCTTATTTCTATATCATCTTTACCATGATGATAGGAATTTACATCACCCTAAAATTGGTTACTCGCTCCCATTATGGTCTCGCCTTCAAAGCCATTGGGCAAAACTTAGATGCCGCCCGCGCTTCGGGCATCAACCCCATCCGCTATCTGGTTTTCAATTTTACGCTATCTGCTTTCTTCGCCGGTTTTCTAGGTGGTTTTTACGCTCACTACTTTGGCTCACTAACCCCCTCAACCCTCATGCACACATCCAAGACCGTTGAGATTTTGGCAATAGCCTATATCGGCGGGCGCGGCAGTCTTTGGGGTGGCATCGCAGTCGCTTTCCCCTTTGTCTTCCTCATCGAATTATTACGCACAAACTTCAGTGATCTACCAGGATTGCACTTGGTTATTTACGGCGTGCTAATGATCATAATTATGATTTATTATCCCGGCGGACTTGCAGGTTTTTATAATTGGATCAAAAGTAAGGTTCAAAAAAAATAGGATAAGAGAATCGAGACGCGCGCGACATCAACTTGCGTGCCGCCAACCAACATCACTCTGACGTGAACACCCACCACCTTTAAAAAACACGGAGCATCTAATGCTAAAAAATTGGACAGAATTCCTCTCCCCCACAGATATTCAAAAGATCCACGACACCAGCATGGAATTGCTAAAAAATCTTGGCATAGAATTCCCAGAAGAAAACGCCATTAGCATATTCAAGGAACACGGATTCAAAACCGAAGGGCAAAAAGTCTATATGACCGAAGAGCAGGTTATGCAAGCCATTAAATCTGTTCCAAAACAATTTACGATTCATGCCCGCAACCCACAGAAAAATATCGAAATAGGCGACGGGAAACCCGTCTTTGCCCCAGGATACGGGGCACCCTTTTTAGTAGATTCTGAAACAGGGAAGCGAATGCCAACCCTCGAAGATTATCATAATCTGGTTAAACTGGCACATGCCCTCCCCAACCAAGATATGAGCGGGCATCTAATGGTTGAGCCTCACGACATCCCCAGCGAAACTGCTCATATTCAAATGCTCCACGCTAATATGTTGCTCTCAGACAAGCCTTTCATTGGGAGCGCCGAAGGGGCAGAAGGCGCTAAACACACAATGGAAATGGCTAAAATTCTCTTTGGTGGTGTTCTTGATAAGCCTGTCACCATAGGGCTAATTAATTCCCTCAGCCCACTGAGATTTGGCACCGAAATGCTCGAAGCATTAATCACCTACGCTCGTTCAGGGCAACCGGTGATTGTCGCTGCGTTGATTATGGCTGGCTCTACCGGTCCCATTACTTTGGCAGGTGTGCTAGCATTACAAAGTGCCGAGCAACTTGCGGGAATTGTGCTAACTCAACTCGTAAACCCGGGCACGCCCGCAGTTTACGGCTCTACCTCTACCAATGTAGATATGAGAACCGGCTCATTAGCCATTGGTGGCCCAGAATTATCGCTAGTCATTAGTGCACACGCACAACTGGCACGATTTTACGGATTATCATCTCGCGGTGGTGGTGCATTGACAGATTCCAGCGTTCTTGATCCGCAAGCGGGCTACGAATCGATGTCTAGCTTATTGACCACCGTCAACAGCGGCATTGATTTTGTTTTGCATTCGGCTGGCATCCTCAGTTCTTATTTGGCATTTTCTTACGAGAAATTTGTAATGGATGATGAGCTTTGTGGCATGATGCGACACTATGAAAAAGGCATTGAAGTAAGTGCTGAAACATTAGCCTATGAGATTATTGCCAAAGTTGGCAGCGACGGGCATTATCTGGGCGAACCTGAAACGCTCCAACGCTGCCGCACAGAATTTTGGCAACCCAAACTCTCTGACCGCAGTGGATTAGATGCCTTTTGGCTAGGTGGAGCGAATAAAACCACCGCTCGTGCCCATAAACGTTGGCAGAAGTTGCTCTCTGCGCACGAAAACCCCGCTCTTGATGAAGTAATTGCCCGTCAACTTGAGAAGTATGTTGATGAAAAGATAAATAACAATCTATCCTAAAAATAAATCAGAGAAAGATGCCAGGCGTGCACTGCACTTCGCAAGTGCGTTGCACGTCGGGGTTTCAAGCTCAACAGGTCGTGCAAGGCCCGATGTGCAACGCATCTTCCCAGATGCAATGCACATCTTGATGAATTTTAGGATAGATACTAAGTAAAAAACAAGGCAATTATTCACTCCTCCCACCTAGCCTCCCCCAAAATCGGGGAGGGATAAGTTCTCCCCCGTTTTGGGGGAGTTAGAGGGGGGAGGGGAGAGAATAATTACGATTAAGTTTTGCCGCCTTCAAAGATTACGCAGAAAAAATGCTAATCGAAGGCAACCAAGTTCAAACCACGCGCGGCGCGGTTTTTCATCTCAATAAAGATAAAAAACATGAAAATCACAAATGCCGAGAAGGCTTATAGGCAAATTAAAGAAAAAATAGTCACAACAGAACTCCCCCCTGGTTCTCTTATTAATGAAGCCGATATGATGAGTGAACTAACATTAGGCCGAACGCCTATTCGTGAGGCTATGAAGCAACTTGAGGCGGATAATCTTGTTACCATCACGCCGCGGCGCGGTATGTTTGTGAGCGACATCACGGTTACTGATTTGACGCAAATTTTTGAAGTACGTGTTGAAATTGAACCGCTGGCTGTTCGTTTGGCTGTTCAACGCATTAGCAAAAAGGAACTTGCTCAGTTGAGGCATCTTGCTGAAGAATATCAAAATGCCGACTTCAAAGATACAGAAATGTTGCTCAAGTTAGATCGTGATTTTCACACTTTATTGGCAGAAGCGGCTCATAATAAGTTTTTGCTAAAAGATTTAATGCACTATTACAACTTATCGTTGCGGATTTGGTATTTAGCCCTTAATTATGCCCAGCCCGACGATATTGATATGAAAGCCCATCTTGAGATTCTCGAAGCTATAGAAGTTATGGATGTGGAAACAGCCGAAAGGCGTATGAAAAAACATATTCAAAAATTCAATAGAGCCATTAAACAGTACCTTTAATCAACGCTATTAATGCACAACTATACCCCACGCAGTATGACCTCATCAATCGGACTTCCCATAGTCGTTATTGCTTGCAAAGTTTTCCAGAATTTGCTCGAAAAGCTTATGCCAGAAGATATGGCAGAGCAAATCACCTTTCTGGATTATGGTTTGCACAGCGTCCCCAAGAAGCTAAATTGGACTGTTCAAGATGCAATAAAGAGCATCGAAAAACCCAGTTTGGTCATGCTGGCTTATGGGATATGCGGCAACGGGCTAAAAGACATCAAATCTGGGCAGCATACTTTGCTAATCCCCCGCACGGACGATTGCATTGCCATTTTGCTCGGCTCACATAAAAAATATATAGAAGAGTTCTACGCCACACCCGGTTCTTATTACCTCACCAAAGGCTGGCTCGAATCAGGCAGTAATCCGCTTGCTGAATATACGGAACTCATCGGAAAATATGGTGAAGAAAGTGCCGCCTGGATTATGGATCAGCAATACGAGAATTATGAACGCCTCGTATTTGTAGCCCACAACAAGCAAGATCTCGAAAAGTATCGCTCGCAGGCGCAAGAAGTTGCTGAGTACTGCAAACGCTGGGGTTTTCGCTACGAAGAAATAAGTGGCTCAGATATTTACATACGCCGCCTAATCGAAGTGGCCATGGCATTAGATAAAAAGGATGATGAGTTTGTAATTATCCCGCCCGGTGGAAAAACAACACTGGATATATTTATAAGATGATGAGATGCGCCACGACAACCGCCTGCACCCGAAGTGAAGCGGAGCGGTGTGGTTTTAGCTTGAGTGCTGCACCCAAGCTGATTCTCAACGTAAACTGGATACCGCCAAAGCCGCATATCAGAAAAACGCTCGAAATCCCCTCGTAACAAAGACAAATAACAGCTAAAGCGGTTACTACGAGAGGCATAATGGACTTAAAAAAAGAAACTTTTTGCTTTTCTCATAACGATTAAACAATCTATAAGATATTGAGATGAAGCATATCTAATTCAAACTATAGGAGACTACGAAATGAACTTAGACCCAATTTTTGAAAGCGTAACCGAAGGGGACGTGAGTGCTGTCGAGAGTGGTGTTATGTCTGCTTTGGAAGCTGGCGTAGATGCCGCGACTATCTTAAACGAAGCCTTGATTCCCGCTATGGACAAGGTCGGAAGTCTCTTTGAAGAGGGTGAATACTTTGTTCCCGAAATGTTGATTGCCGCCCGCTCCATGCAGGCTGGCTTGGTCATTTTGAAACCAGAACTGGTAGCCGCCGGAATCGAACCCATTGGCAAGGTTTTAATGGGCACAGTGAAAGGCGACCTGCACGATATTGGCAAGAATCTAGTCAGTATGATGCTGGAAGGCGCCGGTTTTGAAATTACTGACTTGGGCACCAATGTATCTCCTGAAAAATTTGTAGAAGCTGCCAAAGAAGGCATAAACATTATTGGTCTTTCTGCACTCTTGACCACCACCATGCCTGCCATGAAAATGACGATTGACGCTTTCACCGAAGCCGGGTTGCGCGATAAGGTCAAGATTATTATAGGTGGCGCCCCTGTCACAGCCGAATATGCCGAGAAAATTGGCGCAGACGGCTTTGCTCCCGATGCCAGCCAGGCAGTAACTTTAGCCAAATCCTTAGTTGCATTAAGAAGATTATAGGAGCAATAACAATGGCTACTAATCAGAAAACTATATTATCTTTTAAAGAAAAAAGTGTAGGGATATGTCGTGACCTGCCCACAGTGATGGTTGGCGAACGTATTAATCCCACTGGACGTAAGGTGGTTCTGAAAGCCTTGCAAGAAGGTGATTTCGAGATCGTGCGTCAGGATGCGATCAGGCAAGTTGAAGTTGGAGCAAGAGTGTTGGATGTTAACGCTGGCGTTCCGGGTGCCGATGAAGCGGCATTGCTCTCACAGGTGATGCAAGAGGTGATGTCTGTAGTAGATGTGCCGCTCTGTATTGATACTGCCAATCCGCAAGCTCTTGAAGCCGCCCTCAAATTATACGAGGGCAAAGCCTTGATTAACTCTGTCAATGGTGAAGAGAAATCTCTGAATACAATCCTTCCGCTTGCCAAAGAGCATGGTGCCGCCGTGATTGCTTTATGTATGGATGATGAGGGTATTCCCGCTACCCCGGAACTTCGCCTGAAAGTTGCAGAAAAGATTATAGAGCGCGCAGCTTCTCAGGGAATTCCGCTTGAAGATATTGTTATTGACCCTCTGGCAATGACAATGGGCGCAGACCATACGTCTGGGATAACAACCTTAAAAACTATCGAATTGATCGTAGCTGAGTTTGGGGTCAATATCACAATGGGTGCAAGCAATGTCTCTTTTGGTATGCCAGATCGCAAATATATAAATGCTACTTATATGGCAATGGCTATTCAGGCTGGTCTGACTTGCCCGATCACTAATCCGCTGACTCTTGAAATTAATAACGCTGTTCTCGCTGCCGATTTATCTATGGGCAGAGACGAATATGGGATGCGCTGGATCAAAGCCTTCCGCAAACGAAAAAAAGCTGCGGCGAAGTAGACCTGAAGCGTAAAAAAAAACGTGAAGCGTGAAGCGTATATATGCGTTTCACGCTTTATTCTTTAGAGGTATAGCATGGCAACAAAGCAAAATAAATCTACGTCAAAAGCCCTTGTTTTAGGTATTGATACTGGCGGAACCTACACCGATGGGGTCTTGCTAGAATATCATGAGCGTAAAGTCTTGGCATCTTATAAAAGCCTGACTACCAAGCAAGATTTTTCTGTTGGGATAAAAAATGTCATCAAAGCGATTAATATTCAAGACCCGGCAGCAATTCAGATGGTGTCAGTTTCTACTACGCTGGCAACAAATGCGATAGCCGAGGGCAAAGGAAAACAAGTCGCTCTTTTTTTGATTGGCTATGACCCTGAGCTGGTTGCTTCTTTTAAGATGCAAAAGGCTTTTGCAACCCCTCACTTTTTCTATTTCACCGGCGGACATGATCTTTATGGCCAAGAAAAAAACGACTTGGATTTACCTGCTATTTTAGAAAAAACGGCTGAGATAAAAGGTCAAGTGGATGCTATTGCAATCTCCAGCTATTTCAGCCCACTGAACTCAGAACATGAAATACAAGCCTATAACGCTATCTCTCAAGTCTGTGATTTACCCATTGTGCTAGGGCATCAGCTTTCGACAAAACTTGGTTCAGTAGAACGTGCCACAACAGCGGCTCTTAACGCTTCTTTGATTGGCATCTTGAAAGATTTTATTATCGCTGTACGACATTCAACGGAAGAACGCGGGATTGACGCGCCCCTGATGGTGGTACGCGGCGATGGAACATTGATGAGCGATGAATTTGCGGCGCGTTCCCCTGTGGAGACAATCCATTCTGGACCTGCCGCGAGTGCCATTGGAGGCAGGTTCCTCTCCCACCAAGACGATGCGTTGATTATTGATATAGGTGGCACGACCACTGATTTTGCATTAATCCAAAACGGGGATGTGGAGATTAGCGAAGAGGGGGCAACTGTATCTACTTACAAAACGGCGGTTAAAGCGGCTCAATTGCTCTCTATTGGTTTAGGTGGTGATAGTCATATTGCTCTGGATAGGGAGAAAAATATAGCGATAGGACCAGCAAGGGTTGTACCGCTGTCTTATCTGGCATATCAATACCCTCAGGTAGAAAAAGGGCTTAAACCGCTCGCAGAAAGTAGCTTTCCGCCAATCTCTCCGCTTTGGTTGGAGCATTGGTTTTTGCTTCGTGAGCCAGATGAAGAGCAAAAGACAAAGAGAGCCCGTGAAAATGATTTAATCAAAATTCTGCGAGAGGGACCAAAACCTGTTCCAGAATTACTAAAAGAGTTAGGGCTATTGCATCAAAGCCAACTTGGTGTAGATGAACTTTTGCGGCAGGAAATTATTGGCGTAGCGGGATTCACGCCCACAGATTTACTCCATATTGACGGGCGGCATAGTCCATGGAATACCCAGGCGGCAATATACGGGCTGGATATACTCAGCAATTATCTTTCATGGGATAAAGCCGGTATTACAGAATTTATCTGGTCTCATACAACAGAAATAATTATTCGGGCTATATTGGTTTTTCTCAACGACCCCAAGCATCAGCCGACAGCGTTGCTGTCAAATAGTTTTTCTCATTGGTTTTTCAATAATAGTATTAATCCAGCGCACCCACAGTTAGAAACCAGCATCCGATTGAGGCAACCCATCATCGGCATCGGTGCGCCCGCGAAGATTTTCCTGAAAGATGTGGCAGATAAATTGCATACAAACTTGATTTTGCCAGAACATTATCAAGCCGCTAATGCAGTAGGCGCGATTGCTGGTAGTGTGATGGTTGAAGAAGAGATATTAATTTATCCACATCTATCAAAGGCGGGCTTGGATGTGATTGGCTATTATGTGCAAGCCAGCAATGGCAGACAGGAATTCGATGAATTGGATGATGCTTTAAACCATGCTCGTACTCAGACAGAAGAACGCGCACTGAATGCCGCCCTACGATCCGGTGCGGATAATCCGCAAGTGACGATGGAAGAAATATCTGATGGTCTGGATACTTATCGTATTCAAGCTAAGGCTATTGGAAATCCGCGACTTAAAAGATAGTTTCTGGATAAGGCTCCGCTTCGCGCGCCTACACTCGAAGCGGAGCGACACGGGTGTGTTTTGGGCTTGGGTGCTGTCTTTGACAAACAGATTTTCGGCGTGAGCAAAAAATGTCCACGCCGAGCAAATGTTGACCAAAGGCAACCAAGCCACAGGTCACGCGCGAAGCGGCTTTTCATCTTCCTAAAAAACTTTTCCCGTATAATCCGTGTACAAAAAACCTAACCAAAAGGATAAGTTTATGCCCTCTGTAACCATCATTTATGGTGAAGAAATAAAAACCCTTGAAGCCCTCGAAGACAGCCTGCTGGGAGACGTAATTGCCCAAACAGAATTGCCGCTGGAGCAACCCTGCGCAGGACGTGGCACCTGCGGAAAATGCAAAGTTTTGATAGAAAAAGGGATTGCCCCGCCCGATGAGATTGAATTGGCGAATCTCTCTGCGGGGGAACTTGCGCTAAATAATCGCTTGGCTTGCCGCGCCAGAATAGAGGGCGACACCCAAGTAGTTTTATCGCCCATTGTTGTCTACTCGAATAAGATATTTAAAGCTAGTTTGCGCTATAAAAGAGAAAAAGACATTCCTTTGGGCTTGGCGATTGATTTTGGCACCACCACCGTAGCCGCTTTTTTGACCATGCTCGATAATGGTGAAGTCTGCGCGGGGGCGGCAGGACTCAACCAGCAAACAGTTTACGGTGCAGATGTGATTTCAAGATTATTTGTCGCTGATAATCCAGAAACTGCCGATAGATTACACAGATTGGCGTTGGCTTCGATAAATCAAGCCATTGCTTCGCTCAAACTCTCAAAACGTGTCTTGGCGCGGATAGAGCGGGTCACGATTGTGGGAAATACCGCTATGCACCACCTTATAGCCAAATTACCAATAGAAACGCTGTCTGTAATTCCTTTTCAGCCCTATAGCACTGACTCCATCAAAGATGCCACTTCACTGATGAGTGGAATTTTCCCAGAGAAAGTTAAAGTGACTCTAGCCCCGCCGGTTGGCGGATTTGTAGGCTCAGACGCGTTAGCTTGCCTGGCATATTTCGGGTTTGATGAGGCGCCTTACCCAATGGCGGCGATTGATCTTGGCACAAATGGCGAGGTGATGGTCACGGACGGCAAGCGCATCCTGACCGCCTCCACTGCGGCGGGACCGGCTTTTGAAGGTGTGAATATCTCTTGCGGGACGCGAGCTATAGATGGGGCTATCGTGGGCGCAAAAATTGAAGCCGATGAAATTATTTTGCACACCATCGCCGATGCTCCCCCAATCGGTTTGACAGGTTCAGGATTATTAAGCCTGATTCACCAGTTACGAGACGCAGACGTGATTGAGGCTAGTGGCAGAATTTCAAAAAAACTCCCTGAAGCTTTTGCCCAGCGCATAGACAAAGACGAGAAGGGTATCAAGCGCATCAAATTGACAAAAGAAGGCGATTTATATCTCTCTCAAATGGATATTCGGGAGCTACAAAAGGCAAAAGGATCTATTCGCGCCTCTATTAATATCCTTATGGATGAATTGGAATTGAAAGCGGAAGATTTGAAACGCGTCATCCTCACCGGCTCATTTGGCGGACAGGTTGATATAGAATCCGTCCTTGATTTGGGCATGATCCCGCCAGTAGACCGCGAGGTGGTGGAAATGACCGCAAACGGAGCCGGTTTTGGTGCTGCTATCTTCCTCTCTGACGAGGGTTTTGCGCGGGGAGAAAAAATAGCCGCCCATTCTGAGCAAGTAGACCTAGACCAAAATCCTAATTTTGATATGCAATATGTTCGGGCAATGGGGCTTACGCCCAGTGGAGGCTAATATGGCAAAAAAGAAAAAAGGCATTTCCAAAACAATGCCAATGCGGGCACTCGATGAAAAGGGGATTTCATACGAGATACGCCAGCAGTCTGGTAAAGAGTTTACGGCTGAAGGCGTGGCAGAAGATTTGGGCGTTCCGGTAGCACAGGTCGTTAAAGCGATGTTGGTTCAACGCTTAGCAAGCTCAGGCCAAGGGCGAAGCGCATTTATCTTGATTGTAATTCCCGGAGATCGGCGGCTCAGTCTCAAAAAGGTCGGTGCAATACTGGGAGATAAAAAAGTCCAAATGGCTTCCCAGCGAGATGTCCAAAGAGTGACTGGTTATCAGGTGGGTGCTGTTTCTGTTCTGGCATTCCGCCGAAAGGATGTGCCCAGTTATGTATCTCAACATGTGCTGGAGTTGGAGCAGGTCATCATCAGCGCGGGTCGCCCAGATGTTGGGCTGGCTCTCCTTCCCACTGACATGGTGCAGGCGATGGAAGGTTCCAAAATAGAAGACCTATGTGAAGATTAGGGATATGAACACCCGCCGATTGATGGGAGCACCGCTGATAATCTTGGCCTCTGCTTTTTGGTCTACCCTTTATTACGCAAGTCATAAAGGGTAGCAACCTCACACCAATCAATTTGGCATTTTGGCGCGATATTGTGATGCGTCATACCCCATTAGACAAAAACTCATATTTCTAAGAGAGACTTCATGACCTCATATGGAGTTCTCCCATCGTGAGACATGTGCGGTCTGTCATAATTATAATAGCTTTCCCAAGCTCCAAGCTTTGAATTCAAATCGACATCATCCGTATAAGTAAGCAGTTGATAAAACTCCCTCTGATCTGTCAAATGCGATCTCTCAACCTTTCCGTTCAGTTGCGGGGATCGTGGCTTGATATATGCATGTTGGATCCCCAAATCTTCAACATGGAAGTGAAACCGAGCCTGGAACTCATGACCTCGATCCGTTCTGACCATGCTGATCCGGAAAGGAAATTTCTCGATCACATAATCAATAAACTTGATCGCGCAATGCTGGTTGTGCTTTTCATAAATCTGCAAAGCCCGAATACGTGTGGCATCATCAATCGCCGTATATTGATATCTTCTAACAGATTTTCCTGCAGCATCTTTTAGCTTCAAAAACTTCACATCAACCTGAACATGATGTCCTGGAACCGTTTTAGCATACCGTTTAGTATGAATGGAGCGCCTGGGAGCTGTTTTAGGCAGCTTTCCTACGCCATGGGCTTTCAGGGTTCTACTTACAGTGGATTCTGAGATGTTGACCCCATGATAACGTTCGAGGTAGTATTTGATACGCCAAGCCCCCATTTGATACTCGCGCCGGATTTCCAGTATCTTTTCAATCACTTCAGGCGGCGTCTTGCGTGGATGGCTATGAGCGACAGGCTTTTTCCTGTACAGGCCTGAGGGTCCTTCTTCGTCGTATCTTTTTCTCCAATTGTAAAAGGTTGAGCGGGGGATATTGAATTCCCGACAGACTTTTGAAATATTTCTGCCGCGGGAATACTCAAGAATAATATATCTGAATCTTGCCATCACTTCGCTTGCAACTTCTTTATTCATACGATCCTCCAATACGATTCTTTCTACATTATCATATGTCTTGGAGGGTATGACGCATCACAAAGATGAAGCCTATATTCCGGACACATCCAATTCCGGCTTATCTTCGGAAGATCTCGTTTATTTTGATGACTTCTCTAATTCCGAGAGCGGGTGGGATCACCAAAGCGCAGAAAAGGGCTATACGGATTACTACAATAACGCATATCAAATGTCTGTATATATCCCGTCCTACGATATTTGGGCAAACCCAGGTCGTTATTACCCAGGAGATGTAGAAGTAAGAGTTGAAGCAACGCTTACAGGAGGCGACCAGGACAATAATTATGGGCTTCTTTGTCGTTACTCAGGTACGCCTTCCAGCCCAAATTTTTACAGCTTTCAAATCAGTAGCGATGGATACCTAATCATCGCTAAAACGGTGGACGGGATATCTCAGTACATCTCAGCCGATAATATGATCTCGTCCAATGCTGTCAATCTAGGCTTTAGAACGAATCACTTAAGAGCAGATTGCGTAGGCAGTCTGCTAACCCTTTATGTCAACGGCGTAAACGTTGCCTCAGCAAAAGATTCATCGCTCGTCGATGGAGATGTCGGTCTTATTCTTGGCACGTTTGACGCTTCCTATACTGAAGTTGTTTTTGACAACTTCTCCGTAACCATTCCTTGAGGAGAACCCCATGCAATACTATCTCGATATTCTTATTCTTTTAGCCATAATCTCACTAGCTTTGATCCTTGCTTTTTACAATCGTCGTCAAGCGGAAGCCTTGCGAGGCGTAGAGAGAATGGTCAAAGATTTCCTTGCAATTCAAATTAGAGACCGGCGAGAAAAACGCAAGTCAGAATTAACGGTCAATGCTACAGGTTGGCTCATCAAACTTATTGAAGCCAGAACAGGCGAAGAAATTGAGCTTCAGGATATTATCCGCACGGTCCCGGAAGTCTTCGCCGCAGAAATTCGGACAGCAAAAGGCAAAAAGGTTGTCGTTTCAACAAAGCCAAAAGCTACGCTACTTCAATTTGATAAAAGCATCCGGGCACGTGGCAGAAAAGATAGCGCGGCAGAACGGATTTCGGAGATAGCATCAGCCCCGCTCCTAGGTCGTAAATTTGCCACGCTTGAGATTAACATGGTTGATGAGACCGAGTGGTTTGATCTTGAAGCAGAACAGGTTGGGCAAGTTCTCGGTGTAAATTGGGGACAACCTATGCGTTTGTGGATTTACATCACAGGGTAGGCAGATGCCTTTTTTTCGTTCCCTGATCTTATTTACGCCTCTTATTCACCTCTTGATACTTGTTTTTCTGATCCTTGCTGCTATAGAGGACTATAAAACCAGAGAGGTGAGCAACGGGATAACAGTCCCTCTCTTTTTTGGAGGAGTTGCTGTCATCGTACTCAGCCCTGAGCCTCTGTATATTCTTATCTCACTGCTCTTGTATTTGTTTTGGTACAAGCGATGGATGGGAGGGGCGGACGTGAAGGTACTGATCGCTCTGTTAGGGCTTTGGAGCGAAGCGGCACTGGTAGCTTTCTTCCTGCTTGGCTTATGGGGGATGGTGCTTCTGATTAGAAAGCAGAAAGAATCCTTCCCTGGCGTAGTGGTTATGGCTGTTGGGGCTGGCTTGACTTTTGCTGGGGAACTCTCTATAATGTTCTTGAATTGAGGTGTATCCCCTAGACGGGATGCGCCTTTTTTTTGTTTAATTCACTTATGAAGGAGAAATTCATGCTATTTATCAATTACGCAGATGCCTTACTAAACGACAAAAGAGGGGAGGTGGACGAGAAAGCGGTTCTGATGGTTGTCCTTGTTTTAGGCACTATTGGCGGTGTAAGTCTGGTCGCTGCTCGAATATTCGGATTGCTCAACGACGCTGCTGCCGGACTCTAATCGTGCTTGCCCCAACTTTCCCTACGCATCCTTATCAAAAGTATTTGGATTTGCTCGTAGCGTTACGCCGTATCTTTCGTCGCTTTCTCTTTGCTAAACGTGGCGATCAGTTTGCACAAACCGCTCTCGTCTTACCTATCATCATGCTTTCAGCAATGGGATTGCTCGATTTAACAATGGCGGGCTTTGCCAGTGTCAATGCGAATAACGCAGCGAATTACGGTGCGCGTATCGGCAGTGTGACGCAGAGAGGGGCTGGTAGTGCGGCTTATTCGGGTGCGTTGACTTCTATTTCTCACGCTGAAGTTGGAGACTATATTGTCAATGTTTCAGGTGGCGGTTTCCCCGGCGCAGAAATTACAGTGCAGGTGAATTGGGAAGTCCCTAATCACATGGCGAGCATTTCTACCCTTTGGGGCGGGACTGCGGATAGCCAATTGGATGGAACATCACTTGCAACCTTCAGACAAGAGGGGTGGTAACAACAATGAAATTTCTTGGAGATCGGCACGGCGATATGTTTGCTTTTTTTGCGATCTTGATGATTTTCTTGATGTTGCCGCTATCTTCTTTGGCAGTTGATATTGTACGCGGGATGTATGTTCGTGGTCATTTGCACACGGCAACCGATGCGGCTTGCCAAGCTGCTGCTGATGCTCTGGACGCCCCTTACTTTGTCCAGAGTGGCGTAAAACAGATCAAGCCCGCCCTGGCGCGTTCTCAAGCAAGCCGAGTGTTCACTGCGTCTTTGGTAGACGCAGACAGAGTAGGCTTTACACCATCTTTATCTGTATCGGTTATTGGTCCTTTGCGTGTGCGCTGCACGTCGTCAGCAAATGTTTCTCGCCTTCTTCCCGGCACACCTGTTATGAATGTGCTTGTCGAGACTGTATCAGAAATGAGGGTCACTACATATTAATTAGTTAGCTTGAGGCTGTAAATTGGCGACTTCAGTTGGGTCGCCGACAGCCACTTGTGTTGAAGCGGAGGTGCTGTCCGTGAATTGAGCAGTCTATAGAGTAATGAAGACCTTTGTAGAGATTATCACCTGGTCATATTTTGCCGAGAAGCACTCTGTCTAATCAATTGCCCTGGTAAGACATGACCGCGTAGTTATTATTTGAAAGCTGGACATAGGCAGATGAAGAGATTTGTTCTGCATTTGTCTTGTCCAGGCTCAGGAGCCTTTTTGTGGAATTTGAACTAGATATTCGAGAAGATCAGAATGTATGGATGGTGGTAGGCATTTTGGCCATTGCTCTGCTTCTCTTTGGTTTAGGAAAGATAGGCAAGCCTGTTACGCCTTACGAGGGCAGTACCGCCAGGGTAATGACCTTGACTGACTGGAAACTTATCCAGGCGGAAGAAATTTACAATGCTGAAATTGAGATATTGAGAAGCGACGTAGATAGCTTGGTGGCTGCGCTTGAAGCAAAATCTGATCCGGTTCGAGTGTCTTTATTGGTAAAGAAAATCTCTGGAGATGTTACAGACGGTACGCCCGCGCTTGCGACCGCACGCCAGGCAGTTTCTCAGGCATCTCTAAATGTCGGAGATTGGTCTACCGGCGTTCAGAATAGAGAAATCGCTATAGCTTCAGTTCAAGTTGCGATAGCACTGTTGCAATAACTATGAATTCTTCTTTTACTACTCCCTCCGTGAATAATGCACAAGATCGCGCGCTCAGAGACACTATCCAAGCTGAACGAACGATGCGGGACCACTCAGAAGAGACCGTCCGCGATTTAGTCAAACTTCTGGCAGAGTTGGCTTATCGCTATGATGGGAAACGTCTTGAAGAAGCACGCCGGAATGATCCACAAGGTCAGGCTGCGTGGTCTGTCAAAGATTGGCGTAATTTCTTTAGCTCGATCCGCCGCAAGCAACCAGCTACGGGCTGGGGAGGCAAGACGGATGAGAAGGAACTGGTTTCTCTGAGAGAAGAGGTTGCTAAACTAAAAGGACTTCTTGGCAAAGCGTTGTTGGCTGCTGAAAAGGCATCTCAAGTTCCAGTGAATGTAGGATCTAAGGAAGGCTCTAAGGTAATTGTCTCCGCGCAGGCGTTAGCACCTTTGCCGCCTAAGCCAAAGATGAAAACGACCTCCGCCCAGCAAATGCGTGGAAAGAAAAAAGCACAACCGCAAAAGCGTAGTGCGGAGACCATCGCTAAGGTCAAGGCTCGAATCGCTGCTCTTGGGAGCGTTGAAGAAGTACCTGAGGGCATGATCGGATCAATGGCTGGTATGTTGGCAGACCTGCAAGCCACACAGAAAGAAGATAAGTTCCCAAAACGTCCGCCTGCTGCATGGCAGCAACGCTTGAATGGAAGTGGGCGCACGGGACGCGATCTCGATCTTGCCTATCAGCGATATTGGTCTACGCTGTGGTTGCTTGGACGCTGGGGCATCGTCTCAAAGATGGAAATTGAGACCATGATCGGCTTGAGCAACGGTCTCTCATCACGCTCAGGGGCGTTGAGCAGAGTTATGCAAGATTTGTTGAAAGCAGGTGCTATTAAAGAAACGTCATCTCGCTTAAGCACGGCTCCATCCTCTGCTCTCAAGATATATCAACTAACTGATGAAGGAAAGGCTCTCTTCAAGTTGCTATTCAGGAAAGCTCCCGCTCAAGATGAGTTGGGCATTATGTACGAGAAGCACGAAGGAGAGCGTTTCCCGGATCATACTTTAGCTGTCTTGATCTTTGCCTTACACGCACGTCGGCGCGGCTGGGCAACCCAGCTTATGCCAGGCATCGAAGGAAAGTCGGCACCTGATTTGGTTGTCCAGCGTGGAGATCAACGTCTTTATGTAGAAGTGGAACGCGGTCAGAAAGAGAAAAAGACCAAGTGGACGGGGATCGCTGATTTGAATAAGGGTGCGGTTGCTTTATGCGCGATGACCCCAAAATTCAGAAGACGATTAGTTGGTGATTGCAAGCTGGCAAATATCAAAGCTGGCTTTGCTACCGACCTAAAAACGATGGTGACAGTAAAGTACGACGATA
>Ga0233429_1002648_pt1 | contig 18265 bp, 17 predicted proteins | sample SI_118_April2016_3_FD_179879 | JGI IMG/M metagenome (GOLD analysis project Ga0233429, IMG submission 179879) | Seawater microbial communities from Saanich Inlet, British Columbia, Canada - SI_118_April2016_135_MG | ecosystem: Environmental > Aquatic > Marine > Inlet | place: Canada: British... | reverse complement strand
CTTTGTCTTTTCTTTTTGGCGCTCGTCTAGTTGTTGTTTTAGTTTTTGTTGCAGATCGGCGGACAATTTCAATCTCTTATCGAGATACTTGCTTTGATGCACAACAGGACTTGGTCGTCCCTTGAGTGCTTTGGCAGTCGCCTCATTAGCACATTTATGACACCCAGAGCCTTCCAAGTGCTTGCGGGGTCTCTGAATAAAATCCGCATGCTTCGGGCATACAATAATAATAGAAGAATCTGCGCTATAATTTGCCAACTTCCTTCCGGTGAGAGAATACCCTCGCTCCGGGAATTCAACTTTTGAATAATTATATTTGTTGTGGTGCTTCATACTCGCACGGTCAATAAACATTTCTTTTGTTTTAATGTGTTTAAATTTTCTTTCTTTTATCGATCCCAAAATTATTCCTTTCTATCTTTCTCTAAATCTTCAATTGCCGCCTTAATGGCCTCTTCTGCTAACACAGAGCAGTGTATTTTTACAGGAGGCAAACATAGTTCCTCCACGATATCTGTATTTTTAAGTTCGGCGGCTTCTTGTAGTGTTTTACCTTTAATCCACTCGGTGGCCAGAGACGACGCAGCAATGGCTGATCCACAACCAAACGTTTTGAACTTGGCATCACAGATGTAGCCATTTTCGTCGACCTCAATCTGTAACTTCATCACGTCTCCACACTCGGGGGCCCCCACCACCCCTGTTCCTACGCGCGCGTCATCCTTATTAAGAGAGCCCATGTTGCGTGGATTATTAAAATGATCTAAAACTTTTTTTGAATATGCCATAATTTATCCGCATTTTGCGTAACCGCAATTTTTACACGTAACGCATCCTTCCACATATATTAACCCGGGTGTTGAGCATTCCGTGCATGTCTTTTCAGTTGCTGTCTGCCCGTCTGGGATATATCCCTTTAACACCCGGGCCACACACTTAGCAAAGCTAAACATATCCGAATCTCTGTCCTTTTGGAGCTGTTCCACAGTAAACTGAATATTGGCTCCGTGACGCAGGGCCAGAGAAATCATCCGAGTAAAGGCGGAGTGGTTTGGGTTGTCAAACACGCGTACCAAGTCCTTGATAATAACGGTATCTCCGTTCTTTCCCACTTTTAGGTCATAAATTGAATTTATCGTTTTTCGAGGGTTTTTGACTAAAAATCCTTCCGCCTTATCGCGCGGAATCTCTATCAAGTTAGAAAGGCCCCCCATCACCTCATAGGGCTTGCCCTCCATGAGTCCTACCAAGATAATCCACTTCTCTCCCTGAATCGTGGTGTGATGGATATTACACTCCAATTCTAAGGGACGCTTGGGAGCCGTATGGTGTGGAAATCTTTCCTTCCCTTTTTCAAGAAGCACCCCAGATCGGGAACCATCTACATATACCGTAATCCCTTTGAGACCAAGCCTCCATCCCTCCATATAAATCTGACTAACGGTGGCGGAGTCTGTTCCTTTCGGAAGATTAATAGTAGAACTGATAGAGTGATCAATGCTGCGCTGAATTGCCGCCTGGACAGCTATTCTCTTGGACCAATCGATACCGCTCGATTCCACAAAGAAATCCGGTAGTTCCTCGGTATCAAAGAGATCCAGGTACTCTCCCACGTTATGATGAAATACTTTATACTCTACCCACTTATCGCCGAGATCGTCGGTATAGTCAGCATCTAGGTGCTGCTCGTCATGCGACAGTTTGCGGCGCCGGATGTAAGTGTTTCGAAATACGGGTTCTAGCCCCGAGGACGTCTGAGACATAATTGAAACGGAGCCGGTGGGTGCATTCGTAAGAATAGAAATATTACGACGTCCAAAAGTCTCAATTTTTGCAGACAGATTTTTTGGGAGCCTTTTGATATATGAGTTTTCTTTCTCTTTTGACCAATCGAATATCGGAAATGCACCGCGTTCCTGCGCCAGGTAGACGCTCTCGGTATAAGCGGTGTCACGAATTGTTTCATAGATCATCGCGATGATCTCGATCGCTTCATCCGAATCGTACGCCAAGTTAAGGCGCGCGATTGCATCAGCCAAGCCGTGTGTACCTAGTCCGGTTCGGCGACCCTTCATGCAAGCCGAGTAGAGTTTCGTCCACAATTCTTTTTCACTGTCGGTGTCGCATACCTTCCCAATGGCTTCTAACTTCTCCAATTCTAGCTCTACCAGATCATCTGAGAGGCGCATTCCGACCGAAGCTATCTCTTGTAGTTTATTAAAGTCGAACTCAGCCTTCTCCCCAAACGGATTGCGGACAAGGTGCTTGAGATTAAGGGACACCAGGCGACAGCTATCATAAGCCGAGAGAGGGATCTCTCCGCATGGATTGGTCGTAAGTGTTTGGAATCCCTCATCTTTATAGCACTCAGCCGGCAGGTTGTTAATAATATTATCCCACATGAGGAGCCCGGGCTCTGCTGTGGCTGTGGCTGATTCGATGATCTCATTCCAGAGAGTTTCGGCTTGAATTTCGGTAACGTGGGTAGGGTTTTTAGAATCGACCGGATACTGTAAAGTAAAGCCGCCTTTATTCTCGACTGCCCTCATAAACTCATCGCTTATTTTCACAGAGACGTTGGCACCCGTCACTCTGGCCAGGTCTTGTTTCATGGTTACAAACTTTTCTATGTCGGGATGGCGGATATCCATAGAGATCATCAGCGCGCCTCGACGGCCGTTCTGCCCTATCATGCGGCAGACGTAAGAATAGAAGTCAGCGAAGGACCAAGCACCCGTAGTGGTTCTTGCAGAATTGTTTACTTTCGCATTCTCAGGGCGAAGATTAGAAATATCAAGACCTACCCCACAACGACGCTTAAATAGATTGGCAAGGTGTTTTCCACTATCCATAATGGAGCTGATATTATCATCAGGCGACTCCACCACGACGCAATTAGACAGGGACACATTAACATAATTATTTCCTATGCCCATCATAGGTGATCCCTGGGGCACAATGTACTTAAAGTTTTTAAAGTAAGATAAGATTTCCTCTTCGCTCAGGGCGTTCTCCTCAAACTTATCTTCTATGCGGCTGAATTCTTTGGCCATGCGTTTGTGCATATCGTTCGGGGTTCTCTCAACAAAGCTTCCCTCTTCGTCGCGTAAACAATACTTGGTCATGAAAACATTGGTAGCCAATTCATCCTGGCTAAAATATTCCAGGGTGGCAGCCCTCACTTCATCTTCTGTATACATCTTATCTGCTCCCGTTTTTAAACTTCTTATACTTCTCGGCCAACTTTTGTTTCTGCGCTTGTGGGCTTACCTCGACCTCATCATCTTCGCTGGGCTCTAATACTTTTATGGAAACCGTACTCGTGTCCATAAAGAGAGGATATATTATACCATCAGGGCCGTTGCGGTTCTTAGCAATAAACACTCTTCCTGTGTTTGTCAGTTTGTCATCAGTGGTTCGTGAAATACTAAATATAAAATCTGAAACGAAGCACTTGTTGAATGCCTCAGAGATCGATTCCATAGTTATGACCTCGGCGTTCAGGCCGGATCGATTGGTCTGGGAAGCGGTCCATACAGGACACTTATACTCTTGCGCCAGACCGCGAAGCTCTTCGTAGATGGATTCAAGCTCATTGCGCTTCTCTCTCTGGGCGGTTACGGGTCGCAGCAGATCCGCATAGTCTACTATAACCATGTCGATAGAGGCACCCTTCATACGTAAACGTTCTAGGTGTGTTTTAAGAGTGTGAGTTGATGCTGACTTGGTCGGATACTCTTTGATGATCAGTTGCCCCTCAATGTCTTGCACCTCTTCATAAATCTTTTCTTTAAACGTCATCAAATCGCCCAACTCAATCCGTGTTAAGCAGCTATCGTACCGAGAGCCCACCACCGTATCTTGTAGTTCTAGCGTGTAATGAACCACCGTCTTGCCTTCTTTAAGAGCTTGGGTTCCCAGGTGTACCAGGGCCATGGATTTACCAGCACCCGTCGGGGCTATCACTACCCCGAGTTCCTTTTGTCCAAGTCCTCCCTGGCATATGTCGTCGATGAGAGGCCATCCGGTAGTGACAGGGTTCCTGAACCGAGGCTTAAAGCGCTCTTCGAAATCCTTCTTCCAGTCATAACCGCCGTTGTTATCGGCGCCGAGCTTGAGTGAGTCGTTGATCACAACTGCTATCTCATCAAACGATGAACTCTGCAAAAGTCCTATGGACTTTATCATGGCTGATTTAAGATTCTGTTTGCGACAAAAATCAAGAGCAGTATCTTTAATGTACTCTTGATTTTCCAAACGAGCAGACATTGCGCGAGCATAATATTCTCGCACCTGTTGTTGAGTCATTTCATTTTCATCATCGATACCTGAACGCAAGATGGTGCCCAAGATTGATCGCGATGGGTGAACCCCATATTTTTGTCTGTATTGAAATATTACTTTGAGAAAAAGCTTGAGGTATCGAAGCTCTAAAAAGCTAACGTCAAGGACTTCTTCTATTTGATCGGCAAAAGGACGGTCATCGAGAATGACCATACACAATTGTTCTTGAAACGATTTGCCATACCGAGAAAAGGTTACCTTTTCTTTATCCATATCCACCTCTTAGACTATTCTACTTGTTTCTCAGTGTTTTGTCAACAGTAAAACGGTTCATTGTGGCAAATAAATCGTTCCAGTTAAATACCCCGAAACCATCCTCATTCATCATCTTAATGAACTCAGTTCTGTTAAACTCATATCCTAGATTATCGAATACATAATCTACCTTCTGTCTGCTTTGTCGAGATAGGTTGGGATCGTATAGCTGCATCAACTTGTAGTTCCTTATAATTAGGTTTTTGTTCTCCGTAACGCGGTCAAAAAATACTACTTTGCTGTCAACTTTCTCGCAAAAATCTATAACCTCTTGAAATGAATACTCTTTGTCCTCAAATAAAAATGGTAATCTTTTTTTCACCGTCGCCAAACCAGCGCCCCCAATTCCTTTAAGGTTATCCGACTTGTCTCCTGCTATCGCTCGTGCTATCGCAAAGTTGCGAGGATGGATGCCGTACTTCTCCAAAACATTCTTCGTAGTAAGCACTTCTTTCTGGATAGGTCGAAACAAAACTGTCTCATCGTCACACAACTGAATGAAGTCTTTGTCGCTAGAAACTATTACCTTCTGCCACCCCTTAAACTTCTCCGACTGAGTGATGTAAGCAATAACATCATCAGCTTCTACCTCGGGAAACATAAACTGTGGAATGGGAAGTTCATTGAGATATTCTAGGAGTCGCGTCTGCTGCCATACCTTATTCTCCGTCTCTTCGTCGGGCGTGAGGTTACTCTCGCGGTTGAGGCGAATAGGCTTGCGCCCCGCCTTGTATTCCTTCACAATAGCTCTACGTTTAGCGGACCCTCCTGGTCCATCCCAGACCACCACCACCATGTCAGGCTTATTCTCTCGCACCAGCTTTTGGAGGATCTTTAAGAACCCCTTGACGCCTCCGATCGGTTGTCCATTAGTGGACATACTGGGGTCTACAATGTATGCCCTGAAATATGCATTCAGCGCATCGATGATCATTACTCTTTTCATAGTATCATGTTTTCTATTCTGCCGTTTCTGTCGGTGTAGACTACTCTCTTCACACCTACGTGTTTGAGAGCGCTCTCACACATGGGGCACGGCTTGCTCATGCGCGGGAGTCCTTCTTTATTAATTCTTACTACGTAGATGGTTGAGCCCTGTGTAACGGTGCGATCCATTCCTAGAATGGCCCCCAACTCTGCGTGTAAGGTAGGGATGCCAGTGTGAGATTCACGAAACCTCTTTCCAAAATGGCAATGACGATGTTTGTTGCACGATACATTGCGTATCGAGTTCCCCTTTACAAGGACGGCGCCGTGTCTAAACTTTCCATAGTCTGATTGTTCTGCGACCTTCTTTGCGAAGGAGATGTAACGTCGTTGTTTCCCCATACCATAGTATACACTATGGGGTGCTGGTGTCAAGGATTATTTGAAATCTATCTTGCCCGACATTCTTTTTCTTGAACCAGGATAAGGCTCTTGCATAAACTCTTCGCGTTCAACGTCGCTTGGCTGATAGAGTCCCGGCTGTATAATGTCAAGAGCATAAGTGAGAAGCTTGATGGCAGTCTCATCTCCGTATTCTTTTTGTAGCATCTGGGCCATCTTCTCAGCAGCGTGGCCTAGGGCCCCCTCTACTTTCTCTTCTTCGTAAACTTCTCGCAGGAGTTTTCTGAGAGTGTGCTTCCGTCCGCCTGGGTCTTTGGTAGTTGTCCAACCGTCCTTGGGCTCGATCGCTCGTCCGATCTCCCCAATCTCTTCTAAAATAATCTCTTTTAGCCTTTGCTTTGAAAGTTTCATTGCGACGTCTCCACCTATAAATAGTTCTATTCTTTATCTACGTCGTAGAAATCCTCGGCGTTGCCTAGGCGGGGCTACACATTGGATGGGTGACTAATTCTAATCTCGCCAAGTTCATCATCGATCTTAAAGTAATATTTAAAACCACCGTCTTGGCTATTATACCACTCTACTAGATCGTCTCTGTCCATTCCGACCGCGTCAGCGAATGACGATAAGTCCACCCCTATAAACGTCGCGGCAGTGCCAAAAGGCTTTGCAAAAGGATCACGCAGAAGTGTCTGAATCATAGTGTGGATACTGTCTTCAACAGATCCTTCTTGTTCATTCACAAACTGATTCCAGTTTTCCATTATAAGTTTCATTTGGTTTGCTCCTACTTGTTTTCTCGTGCCACCGTCGCCGCTCCCTTGGCAAACGCTGCCTGACGCTTAGTCTTGGTGCTGGCTTTGCTGTCCTTGGCGAGAACCTTGTCGGCATATGCTTGGACACCCATACCTGCCTTCTTGGCCTTGGCCGTAAAGACACCTTCGGTGCCCTTCTTCTCAATCTCTTCTCCTGCTTTGGAGAAGGAGTTGTCGTCTTCGGCGAGATATGCCTCAATCTCTTCTCGGATGGTGTGTTCGAGTGCGGAGGCCTCGTTCGTGCGCAAGGAGGCGAGACGTTGTGTTACTCCGGCATCTTCTTCCTTTTCCTGCGCCTTCTCTCCGGGAGTAGAGGCGCCCACCACACCCTTCATCTCTCCGGGAGTGATAGTCCCTTCGACGTCGGGGCCCCCCTGGACTCCAAAATCGAGGCCGCGAGACGCTAGGTTTTCTTTGCCGCGGCGAGTGCTGGCCAGAGCATCTTGCGATCGTTGCTTTTGAAGATCGCCGAGCGGCGGCGACTCGGTAATAGTCGCTATTTCTTCTCTGATGATTTGTAGTAGTCGGTGCTTAGACAGGTTCATGATAGGTTTCCTCTACCAATAAATAGTCACTCGTTATCTAAACTGTAATGATCCTGTGCATTTCCTGTGCGGTTATCAAACTTCATAATGATCTCTTCATCCATGATGTCAAACACTCGTTGTCTAAACCGTTCGTCTTCGAGTTTTTCAACCCAATGAGACCCCTGAAACTTCTCTTCGGTTCCATCATCGTGTACCAGGGCATACCATGCGCCAGCGCGCTTGAGATTCTCCGAAGACTTGATAGCTTCAAGCCATGACTCTTCGTCTTGCACACCGACGGATTCTCCCCAGAGAATCTTAAAGGCACAGTTGCGCCCTTGGGTGCCAAAGCGAGATTTTTCAAGCTTGACTTTGACTTCCGATCCAATCCGGAAGCCGTTGTCGTCCAGAACAAAGCTGGCCTTAGCCTTGCGCCCTGTTAGCCACACACGTAGGGAGTAGGCATAGATCATAGCCTTACCTCCCGGCGTGACGTAGGGCGTGGTCATTGCCTCGGCCGGAAACCTGGTAATATTGGTCTTCAATTGGTTGAGGACCAGAAACGTCGACTGACTGTTCGCAATCGGAATAGTCAGCTTGGACATTCCCTTGGCGAGGATGCGAGCCTTCACTGCCATCGACGATTGGGGGTTGAAATCTCCCTCTACATCTGAAACAGAGGGCGTAAGAGCGAGTGAATCCCAAATAAACAGGGTTCTTTCCGATCCACTATTGAGTATTTGTTCAATAGTTTCAAGCACTTGTTCGACTGACTGAACCTGTACGTAAATAAGGGTCTCCAAGTCGCACCCTGCCCGCTCTAAGAAGGTCGGATCGATTGCAGACTCGGCGTCCATGTAGATTACATTCATCCCCATGCTCTGCGCGTTCCCTGCGATCTGTGCCGCCATAAAAGATTTGCCTGTTGATTCTAGACCAGCGATCTCCGAGATCTTACCAACAGGAATACCCGCAAGATGACCACGACAGATAATACTATCGAGCCAACGCGATCCAGTGGGAATCCATTCCTTAACTTCGGTTGGATTCTCCTCGTTGAGGTTGTATGCGACTTCCATACCGGAAGCCTTATTAATAAGGGAACGCAGATCAGTTATTGATACGGTTCCTACTTTTGATTTTGACTTTGCCATTTTCTCTCCACTATTTTTGAGACCCCTGTAACCCCGGGCCTCCCTGCGGGGGGGATGCGTTAGCAGTCTACGCAGAGAGTCCCATTCTCTGTCTGGACGGACACCTTCCATCCAGTGGCTGCTGATTCGTTTTCAATTAGTTGCTGCACAGGTACGTTCACATTGGCTGAAACCGTACAAAAGCCGCGCTTATAATCATACTTCTCGGTACTTGCGTCTACCCATTCATAGTCCCAGTGGCTCGCGCGGATCACCTCTGCAACGAAGTCCTCAAAGGCAAAGTCGCCGCGGTCGTAATCATCGAGCAGATCATTATCACGCATTGACTGCAAGACCTCCTCATTGGCGTAGCCACTGGTGACTGTAAGTCCCTTAGTGGTTACAAGGCCTGCGAGATATTCAGCGGTATCCGTTTCGCGAAGGCCATCCTCAGTATCGGTTTCATTATGGACGAACACATCAGTGCCCGCCTCGTATGATAGTTCTGCCACCGCATCGGCTGACAAATTCAAGTTTCTCAAAGTTTCTGCTAGACTCATTTTATTCCTTTCATGTGAGTTTTATGTGAGGCCCCTATAACCCCGGGCCTCCCTGCGGGAGTGGAGGGCTAGGCTTATAGAGCGCCTAGCTCGGCAAACGCTTGGTCAACAGCGTTTGTTTCCGTGTCAGTGGTCGTAGATGAGCCACCGAACTTTTGGGTTTCGGACGAAACCGCTTCGGGGTCCTCTATCCCCGAGTTCATGAAGGTGTCCAGGAGCGCGGTGACATCCGCATGTGTCTTTCGCTCGAACATGCCTTCTAGGTCTGGAATGCTTTCAAGTAGCTCCGCACACTTGTCGGGCGTCATATCCTCGCACAACTCTGAGCTACGACGTCGTGGCACGAGCTTCGTTTGTGGGAAGGATGCGCCGGCAGGCTTACCATAAGTAAGCGTCAAGTCGGTTCCGGTTTCTGGATCAGTAATATCACCATACTCCGGGTTGAGTACGAGGCCAAGCAGACTCTCGTAAGCCATCTTGCCATAGCCCCAGATGCGTACGCCGCGGTCTTCTTCGCCGCGGACCATCACAGGAGAGAAGAAGCGCGGTCGTACAAAGAGACTCTTAGCCACCTTCTTGCTTCCATCATCATTGTTATCTACGCCATCGCGCCACAATTGTGATGCGAATTCGCAAACGGGACACTCGTCACCATAGTTGCGCTTAGGACATAAAAATCCCGGCGTGTTTCCTAGGTTGTAGTGGAACCACTTCTCCTTGAAGGGGTCTCCATCAGCCGTGGGGACAATGCGAATGGTTTGCGTCCCATCTTCGGGGCGCCAGAAGTTATCCTTATCGCTGCCATTTCCTTTGAGAGTGGCAAGCTTTTCTCTCATCTTATCCAAGTTAATACCCATTTTGTTTCCTTTCATTAGGGTTAGAGTACGATCAGCCAATATCCTGATCGTCTAGTTCATTTATATATAATTGTACCACAGAACTGTACTTAACGCAATAACAATATTTCTGTTTGTAGTTGGTTTTATACACTCCATAGGATACGTTGATCTTTTCTTCCACTTTCTCTCTGATGTAATTTTTAATCGTCTTGAAAAGTGTTCCATCAGTCTTCAAATCATCCTCATTGATACCATAATAGTATACCACATCACGTGGGATTTGCAAGTCATAAAACCATTTTTCTTCACTTTTTTCTATGTCCACAATACCGATGGTAGAAATCCTAGCAATCTCATGAGGTTCCGTAAAAGTTCCCAAAATTGGCTCAGAATTTTTAAAGACGGTCACCATGTGGAGAGTGTTTACGATGGCCTGGTTGATGCTATCATAGTAACTGATGATTGGGACGTCCCCAATGCACTTTTCAATTTCAGTATTCGCGACCAGATACATACGCTCGAACACACCCGAGCGGGTATATTCTTGAAGTACGTTGTTTACTATGCGCTCCTGCATAGCCTCAGTTTCGCTTAGCATCGCCAGATCGGGCTGGACATACAGAACCGTCACAGAAACGTCTGAGAGCTGCTCTGCGAGCCTCAGAGCGGCTCCTGTAATACTTCCTGCCCCGCATAGTACGAATATAACATCTCCGGAGATCATTTGCAAGCGTTTTCTGAAATCTGGGAAGCTTTTTTCATAGTCTTCGTGTGATTTCTTCTTTGGAACGTTAAAGCAGTTATCTCCTTCGATGCTGTGATCAAATTTGTACACATCGTACTGAGGAAACTTGGAAAAACAATCTGCGATGGCACAACCTGCGCGGCCTAGACCTATAACGTTCATCAGTCCTCAACCCAATCTAAAACAATACGGTTTTCAAATGTTCCCCGATTATATGCTTTAATCCCCATCTTCGCGTAGCGATTAAGGCCCATCACCTTTTCAATGGTATAAATAACCTCCATAATGTCAGCCAGCTCTTCATTCGAAGGGTTCTGCTGGAATTCTTTGGCCTCTTCCACAAGTTTTTTTCCTAGGTAGGTCGGGACTGCTCGGTCTTGTGCCTTGTGCCACTTGCATTTCTTGCCTGACTGTTCAATGATCTCTGGGATCAGGTCCCGTACGAGTTTGTTGTATTTCTTACGCCCCATTAATATTTAAATCTTTCATATCTCCGAAGTTTTTCCCTAGGGCTACGTTCACTTTATACTCTCCGAAGGGAGTTGCCCCAAACATCTTCATGAGTTCTGGGATCATCTGGCGCTCTTCATGCTTCAAGTCAATCACAATCGAATCATGTAGCATAAAGGCCACGTTGCTTTCTAGTTCTTTCAACTTGTTGTGAATCTCCATTGCTTTCGTCATGACCAAATCACTAGTTGTACTCTGTACAGTATAACTCAAGGCGTGATGGTCGTCAACCCCTTTTATTGTTCTTCCGAACTCTGTGTAAATGTTTTTGCCATCCCAATACTTTTCTTTAACGAGGTTCTTATCATAAAAGGCCTCAGCCTTTTTGTTTTCTCGATGAGAATAGAGCCACTCAAAAATCTTTCGCTTGGCCTCTCGGCGATCGACTTTTCCGTCATAAATATTCTCGATATTCCACTCGTGGATGTCTCCCTCGGGCTGTGGAGTCTCTGACAACCCTAAGAGTGTCCTTACTTCGGCCGCGTTGTAGTCCAGTTCCAGAAACCAATCGTTCTGTGGATGGAGACACCCGCGGAAATCCCTATGGAGGGTTAGAATCGGAAAAGTTTTCGGGTGGGTAGTTAGGCGCCCCGTCACAGTACCGAAGGGATTGTAATCGCACACCCACTTAATCTCTTGGAGTTTCTTGATAAAGTTTTTTCCCTTCACCGACACAAGCTTTGTCATGATAGGGTCTATGTCTATGTTTAAAGGCTGCTTCTTAATATCTTCGAGCATCTTGATTACTTCTACTAAAAAATCATGGTTCTCAGGTCGAGGATAGTTTTCTAACACATGCTGTGTAATCTTATTCTTTGCATCACACAATTCATATAAAAAGAACTCTGGAATTATATTGTAGATGCACGTCTCGTTTAGATTTACCTGCGCTGTCTTAAAAGATTTAAGGAAGGCTTGCAGTCTCTTTGTGACACTGGCCCACACGGACTTAAACTCATCTGGGCATGCTTCTGTTAGGGTTGCGCCCCCAGCATAAATGCGAGCGTATTCTATGTAGCGATCTTTTAAAGCGGGAGAGTAATACCACGTCTTATCTGCGGTACGGGGTACCTCTTCATAATGAAGTTCGTTGTTGGCGTAATAACCAAGGCACTCCCCCTTGTTATCGAGCGTCTGAAAATGCAAGAAGCCTCCTAGTAGTCTTTCACTGATCCTATTCTAACAGGTCCTGTTCCCTCTGTCAAGCTTTTTGCTCCTACTTTTAAATTATATAAGTAGGGCTTGATTTCATTATTGATGTAGCGGAGGGCGTTGGGAATTCCCACAGAGGGGCCGCTCCGCCTATACACTTGACGCACTGTTCGCACGTGATGGTCATAGTTTGTAAAACGCACTCCCGATTCATGCAGGCGAATCTTGAAATATAAATCGAGCCAATACATGGCCCCGCAGTCCACCAAGTCCTGATCGGTGACAGGCTTTCTTGTTACAGATGTTTTAACACGATCAGTTACGTTGCGCTGACGGCATCTCACTGTGGAAGTTGTAGTTTTTTTTACGCGCGGGTATTGCCTAACAAAATCATTATACATTTTTTTCAAAGTCTGTTGCAATCCATAAGGGTACTGAACATCTTGCCCATCATGTCCCCATTCTAAGGTATAGGTGCGCCGATAGTAATGATGAAAAAACTTATCCTGCGTTGCCACCGTGCCCCCACCTATCTGGGAGCTCTCGAGTACATAGGATGCCATACGCTGCAACATAGGAGTGGAGAAGGGGTCTGCTATAATCCTCCATGGAGCGTTGCGGTCCACATAGAATCCAAATTTACGGGCTGCTTTCACAAAAAATCTAAAATTAGGATCTCGCATATACTTGTGGAATTTGGGAGCGTCGCGACCATAGTCTTCAAGGGCTAGCTGGATGCTCAGTCCCGAGTTCATCGGATTAGAAAAGTTCGAAACCATATATCCTGTGACCGTGAGAGGGAGTCGATTCGTGCCCGCCTTCATAAAGCTTAATAGTTCGTCAACGTAGCTCTTAAAGTCTAGCGTTTTCCTGGAACGTTTTGGGTTTCCCATAATACGCCCAGCTAGTGCACCGGACCACGTCCTTCGCAAACCATCTAAATTGCGATAAGGGTTTTGCAATGCCGAGACCGGAGTTAAATCGTAGTACAGGCTCGTGCTCGCAATTTGTCCTGCGTCTCCCCAGGCGCGCATGTATCGTTTTAGTCCTTCGAATGCGTCCGCTACAAAGTTTAAAGCAAAAATGTTTCCCTTACTACTCGGTATTTCTTTAAGAAGGTGATCACCCTTTCTCAGAATGATTCCGTTCTGAATGCGGTCTACTCTCCCGAAATAAAGTTTATCGTACCAGGAGTCCATAGGATCCGGGAGCCCTAGAAAATAAGGAACTTCTTTATACATCTGTCGCTCTTCAAAAAGTTGTCTGGCTGGTAGAGTATTTGCGCCGAGGGGGTTGGCGATGTCTTCGATCGTATAGGGAAGTATTCCGTCGGGAGTAATTGGTTCCTGATGAGGTCCGATCATTGGCACCTGAACACCCAGGGGGAGGCTCGTGGTTGTTTCTACTCCTGCCTCGTCTAGGATGTCGCGGAGTTCCTGAGTCAGGTTGATGGGGGTGGTACTATTAGGCAAAGGTCAGCCCGCCGGCGTCGCCTGCTCCAACATAAGCAGTCTCCATATCCATGTCGTCGAGGGCCGGCATTGCCTGATGGAGCGCCTTAACTTTGGTACTATACCCCTGGCTGTCAATAGCAGATTGAACCGAGATAACCATATGATATCCTCCAATTCCTAAGTAGCGCGAGACCGAGTTTTTACTCCGGGGATCTCCGAAGCCCAGGGGGGATGGGGTAACATATATTAACTGGCCGGGCTTTAAAATTGGGGCACCGTACAGGCTGAGATTAACATTATAGAGTTCTCTCAGTTGTTCGGCGCCCGCAATGCGATTTCTATCTATCCGGGCTTCTCGTAAATAAGGAGCATCCATTCGATTGAAAGTGGCCTCTTTTAACAGGCCGCGATCTGCTCCTACAATAAAATGATAAATTCCCACTTCCCTGTCCGCGCGGTAATTTCCTTCTAGTAAATCAGGATGAACCGTCGTTAAAGTAATAACTTTAAAATTTGTATAAAGGCCTGGGCCGCTTAAACCAACTTGGGCGTCTGTTCCCTTCGCTACAATACATGGGGCGGGTAGAAGGTTACCCTCTTCCAAGGCAGAAATGGTATGTACCATACTAAACGGGCCGTCGCCCGGCCGCGGAAAGAGTGCCTCTTCGAGAGGAGCAACCGGTGCGGCGCCCGGGGTGTTGTTCTGTTGTTTGCTGACCATGAAATCAATCATAGATAGGTGGGTCTGCTGCGCAGGAATCCCATAAAAACACTGCGCAGATAATGACGGTCGAACTAATTGAGTTAGCACATCTACAATGAAGTTATTAAGGAAATAGAACTGTCGACGCTGAGCGGCTACGGTTTGCGCATACCACTCTACGAAATAGTCAAACTGGATTGGGATGGATGCTATGTTAATAGGCTTGTAGACGCGCTTTCTTTGGCTTTTACTAAGAGACATGCGCCCAAGCTTTAACATCTTAAAATAAGTGCCAGGAGTAAAGCCCGCCTTCTCCCCGCTGGGGGTGGGGGCGCCCCTGGCATTCAGCATCGTTGTCATCTTCTGACCAATGTCATAAAATGCTTTAAGATCAAAAAACTCTATATCAGTAGTAATAAATTTTTGAAGGCTGTCTTGCACTTCCTTTTTGGTTGCAGCAGACTGATTATCGAGCAACACATATACCGCCGCTTCAATGAGATCTCCCAAAAAGAAAAAAGGAACGTCAATACCCATGGTCTCCAAGTCACGTTGTTGCATGGCGCGAGAGTTGCGATCGCTCCGAGGCACGCCGCGTCTTTTTTTACGCTGAACACCTAATTGAGACACGATAGTAGATGCTTGCAGTGCAGTAACTTGGTCACTCTCACCGAGTTTGTCGAGGCCCTTGTCGTATTGATTGGTAGAACTCGCGATGTATGCCGCCGGAGTGTCGCTCCCGAAAAGCGCCGCGCCAGTGGTGATCGCATCAAATTGCCTTATCACAACTTTTTTCTGGTCGTGGGGAAAGAACTCCTTTAAAAAAGCTTTTCTCTTGTCCGCGCTCGGGTCCTCCATAAACACCCCAGCGATCTCGCCATGGGAGAGAATGCCCATGTCGTCGGGGGAGGTCGTTCTAGGGCCAGAAACGCTGGGAAACTCTTCGACGCTCGACATCAACTGGAATAACTCGTCGGTGTTCGCCGACTCCGCACCAAGAAACCCTCCGCTCTTTCCGTGGGCGCCCTTCGATGTGCCGGCCGGCCTCTTTCTTTTGATAGCCCCCAATTGGAGAGGGCTAGCCTCTGCAACATATAAGCGTCCTATTAAATAATTAATTATTTTATTATAACGGTACTCCTGATGTTGTTGCATGTCATAGGTGGCCTTTTTGAGGCGCTCCTTGCCGCCGGTTCCTTTTTTAAATCGATCGGGATACTCGCTCTTCTCTTTTATTAATTCGTTATAGGGCTTTGTGAACTTTTTATTGAGATTAAATATGTCGTGAGAATTTCTTTTATTATCATAACGCCCTCTATAATTTATGATCAGATTCGCTGTGCCATCCTGATTAAAATCAAAGCGGTGGGTGGTCAGCTGTAAAAAAAGAACCGTCTGGGAGTGTCTGATGGCTTCTCGAAAATCTTCAAATGTGGTGCCGTCCGGGCGTGGAAACATACTGGTGGCCTTGGGTGGTGCAGCCCACCCTGCAACAGCTTTAATTTCAAAAAATACTCCATCATATAACATGTAGAGGGGATCGTTTGGGTTTAGGCCGGCCTTGTCCGCTTTCTTTTTCTGCGGAGCATAAATAATTAAATCCAAAAAGGAGGCTTTTCCTTTTCGGCCCGCTTTTAATTGCCGGTTGCCATCTTCGTCAGTAAAAATATCTTGTACATTGTTAAAATAAATGTTTAATTGCGCTGTTATGTTGGCATCTACGTCGGCCGGGTTAACTCCTTTAAGGTCCCATTGAAAGCTCTTGATACCAGTACCTCCTACGCGCCCCTGACGGTTCTTAAAGATTGTGTCAAGGTCCGCTGGGTCAACAAAATCATCAAATATCACTTCTCTTTCCACAGGCTTCTTACTAAGATCGGGAACTAACTTGGTAGTGTCTTCGGGATCTATCATTGACTCGTATTCCATCTTATAAATGCGCAAGGTGGGGACGAGGAGTGCCATTAAATCGGGGGTAATCTCTACAATTTTGTCCCCATTTTTTCTTCTTATAAGGCTCGAATAACTTGTTGCGGCGCGCCCCTGGGCGCTAGACAATACGGGTGCTAGGTACCGATATCCGCTAAACTTGCTTGGAGCTTCTGTCACGCTCCCGCCGGCGGTGGCGCTGGTGTTGCCTGCTAGCCTCACTCTCTCCGCAAGCGCGGCCGATCCTGCATGATCACGATTAAGCTCAATGGGGTGAGGCGTTTGGGGAGGTCCGAACATGTGGCCTGGGTTGCGGCTGGTGAGTTTCACGGTCGGTGCTTGCCGAGATATCTCAAACATATTTTGAACTAAAAAGCATTGCCCGTTAAATGCCAAAGTTTTAGCTAAGGTATCTCCCTCGATATACTGAGCGCTCTCAACCGCATCCTCTATTACCTTGCTTGCCATTTTAATTCCTGTAATAACTCAAGATGGTTTCCAACGGGCTCGGAATATAGACGGTGTCCCCTACTTTAAAATGGGCATCCGTAGGTTTGTTGTTAAACCTCGCTATGATCCACCAAAGCCGAGAATTGCCATAGTGTTCTGCCGCCAGTTTATATAGACGAGTCCCGAGGGTCCATCGCTCCTTAGATATAGTAAGGGTACTATAATCCTCCTCGGAAATTCGATTAAAAAGAGCTGTGTTATACTGCACTATACGTTTAAGGCCTCGCTCTTCTAGAACGTGAAAATATATATCCGCTCCATTGACTAAAACTATTCGATTATCGTATCTCAAAGACATCTGTTACCTCCCACTCCCACATTTATCTTCGCTCAATACAGCGTTGCCGGCAGCCTGCTGATTTTTATTATCTGCATCGGTGCCGGCCCGGGCATTGTTTTGCGGCTCTTCTGTGGCAGCTGCTTGACCTGTTGGGGGATCGTTGAGGGTACTTCCTACCCCATAAGGGTACCCCTCTCCCTGGCCAAATACCAAAACTTCTTTGCTCGACTCTGACTTGCTCCATACCCAGCCTACCTTGCTTCCTTCGTGAAGAACTGTGATACCAAAATTAACAGTAAGCATAGCGGGTAAAATATTATTTCCCATGCTAGCACCGGGCGTTCTCATCATAGTAAAATTACCCCTCTTGGCGTCCATCGAAACATAATCAAAAGAATCAACCGCGCCCAACACCCCATTAATAGTTTTGCCACCAGTTCCCTGTTGTGCACGCAAAAGTTTTACACTCCCACCGTCGGCCGAACGCAGAGAAAATCTCAATAGCGGTGCTGCAACCAAGGTGCCGGTTCCCAGTTGGTTGGCGCAGGCATCTTGATATACAGGATACATCATTTTGGCAAGATCATTTAAGGCCGCATAGGCCCAGCTAGAATCTCCCGTACTAAAATCCATTTCCCAACTAAACGTCATACTACGTGCCGTATTCTGGTAACTTACTATGGGATCCATGCGCCCGTAGACTTGCTCTTTGTGAAAGCTCGGCGTTATCCGATCCGCAAAAGATATCAGGGTGCCAGGCAATACCAATTTTTTGTCGATGGCCGGATATTCAATCACTAAAAGCTCTTTGTTGATGTCTCCCAGAATTGCACGTGATGGCTTTACACCATCTTTAAGCAACTCGATGCGCCTCTCAGAAAAATATTTGTTACGATCAGGAAATGAATCTAAGACTGCTGCTAGAATTCTGCGTAGTTCGCGGAGCGATCGAGAGTCGGGATCGCCATCTTCGGCGCGCTCTACTATAAAGAAAAGCCCCTCTATATCCTTCGGCCCTCCTTGGGGCCACTCATACTGCTGATAATAAATGTGGCCATTGTCCACAAGCTCTCTTAAAGCTCGCGAGAGTTTAACATTGGAAAAGATTCCGGATCCACCAGGTATTCTAGCTGCCATGAGTCCTTCCCCTCCTCTATCCTAACGCCAATCCATAATTAGG